>Ga0208644_1003289_pt1 | contig 12628 bp, 12 predicted proteins | sample VirMetDEL_Nov_18_FD_184517 | JGI IMG/M metagenome (GOLD analysis project Ga0208644, IMG submission 184517) | Aqueous microbial communities from the Delaware River and Bay under freshwater to marine salinity gradient to study organic matter... | ecosystem: Environmental > Aquatic > Marine >... | reverse complement strand
GAATTCACAGGAGTTATTAATTTAGAATATTGTTCTTCAATTAATCGTTCAGTTAATGTACTGTTTTCAGTGTCTTGGATATCACAACAACTTTTTCCAAAGCATTCACATTTGTAATGATGATTTAAGATTATCATCGCACAGGATGATATAATTGCTATTACTACTTCGATCATTTTTTATTATTAGTATTATATAATTTTTAATTGATTTTTTTGTTTAATTTTCTTCTTTTTTTCTATTGTATTATTTTTCTTAATGTGTTTTTTCCCGAAAGTTTTTTTCTGAGAATTAAGTATCTGAAATATGTTATCTCTTCTTTTAAAATTTATTTTAGTATTGTCCATTGTACTGTTGATTTGTTTAATAGCAAAGATAATAATTCATATTTCCATGGAAAGTTTCTTAGAAGTGTGCGACCATCTGTCCGTCTTCGATACGTAGGATTACGTCGTAGAATGCATATACATCGATGAGACCTGCCGCTGAAACATCACTAAAATTACCACTGAAATAAACGTCGCTACCGGTGGTATCGAGTCCCGCCATTAGTTCGCCTGATTTTCCACTGTAACTTTCGGTGTCAAGACCGATCATGAAACTTCCAGTTGCATCGGTTGGTGCTGAAATTATATAACTACTTAGATCGTGTGCACCTAAGCCAAGTGGTGTACCTTGAAGATGAAAGGCTTTTCGTAATTCTTCTAAAGGTTCGACGAAATTGTATCCGTTACAGTTTACACGACTTGCGGGCATTTGCTTTGAACCGATACGGAATGCATAATCTGTAATTCCAAAGGCGCTTCGGCTTGTAACGTGTTGTCCCTGTGTAGTCGTTACAGTTTGTACACGTAATGCAACGAGAAGAGATTTTAATGAAACAACCTTTGCCGGTATTACCTGTTCTATAACGGTAGCGCCAGATGTTACTGTATTTTGATAATTTGCAAATGTTTCAGTATGCAATTCAATAACACCATCAGATGGTGTTATTCCCGAGATAATCTTATCATTTAAATGTACGTAATTTGCATGAAATTGTACATTGTCAAGAGTATAACCTGTGGTTTGTAATATACTTGCGTGTTTTGCAGCCGAATTCAGTGTAATTCTAATTTCTAGATTACCACTTAAAGCATATGTTGGAATGTACGATTTGCATAATGTACCAACAACACCAGAAATCAGTTGAGTACTAAAATATTTTGTACCGGAACCAGCGATAGCAATACCAGTTAAGTCTCCTACTGTAGAAGCATTACATCCTTTGGTAGCACCATAATAATGTGTTCGATCAGTAGGGTTAACTAACGTATCGAGTAACATACTACTTAAAACTTCATAGTTTGAAATCGTTTCGAGAACCGAGCTTCCGTGGCGAACTTCTAGACGTGAAATCAAACTGTCACATGAACCTGAGAATGTGGAAATTCCTGAGGCATTATTCGTGTACTTGAAACGTAGATAACTGTTAGCAGGATCGAATACAGCATTAGAACCAGATCGTGGAATGTGAATTATAATTTCTTCACCCGCTGAAAACGAAGTACCATTAATAGGTACGGCAATTCCCGTTTCTTGATGTGAACCTAAATCCATAGGAGTCATCGATTTGTAATTTAATTTTTCTGGAATAGCGAGAGACATATTTTTTATTTCTTTATATACAGTACAGAAAATAAATTTCAGAGATTATCTTAATAATTGTCGAGATGCTTTCTGACGTCCCCTATCGACTTTCCGTAATGTAGATTCGACTCCTGATAATACAGGTAAAGCCTCCGGAGCTAATCCAGCGATCGCTGGTGTAGCATATTGTAAACCCTTCTCCAAGGTATGAATTCCCTTCCGAGTAAAACTATTAAGCTTTCGTCCAAATCCTTGAACTTTATGACTAGCCTTTCGACCATACTGAATTGCATGATTAAGTTTTCGACCAAAATTCCTGAATACTGACATTTTATTATTGTTTTATTATACAGTCGAGAAAATAATATCTAATATTAATATTAAATTAATAAAATAAAGAATGTCACCTAATAAATACCATTATCAGAAATCATTTAGATATCCTAGTTTTACGGTGTATTTAAATTCAGAATTTGCGGATGTTGAAAACTCGAAAGGAGATTGTATATTCTATTTTACTAGACCTGTGACGTTGCCTACAGATCATGAGCTCTACGTAGGAATTCAATCGTTTGATTTCCCTAACACTACCTATAATATAACTTCTGCTAATAATAAGATTGATATCGATGTCAACGATGCAGGCGCTAATACTCGAACTATTACAGAAGGTATATATACAATAACAACTTTAATCACTGAATTAAATGATAATGTATTAAACACAGATAGCATTACAGCGGCTTACGACACTGACACGAGTAAAATAACCTTTACTCATGGAACATTAGAATTTGATTTTGATAGTACATCAACAGCTTTCATTCCGCTAGGATTTGCGGAAGGAAGCACTTATTCATCTATTGGTTTATCGTTAACTAGTTCACAACCTGTTGATCTTAGTGGAACTAAGAACATTTACATATCGTCTCAGTTACCGTTAGATAACATGCATTTCCTGAGTTCTGCACATGGTCGTAACAGTAATATCTTACAGAAAGTACAGGTAAATGTTGATAGCAACAGTATGTTATTCTGGGGAATGCAAAAACCTTTTAAAAATAGATGTTTAGAAAAACACCTCAATTATTTACATATCCGTCTATACGGAGACGATGCCAGTACGATATTTAATCCGGATTTAAATTGGAGTCTCGCTCTTGAATTTGATATATATGAACCTGTATTCGACGAAACGAAAACAAGGAAACGTGAAAAATAAACGTCTGTATTATTTATAAATATTATTTTCTCTCGTATTATTTATAAAAACAATGAACGAACTAAAACAAGATATATTCGAAGAAAATATGAATGAAGTAGATGAAAATATTATCGAAAAACCTACGATTAAACCTAAGAAGAAACTAAGTCAAAAACAATTAGATAATCTAAAAAAAGGTCGTGAAGCGCTTGCTGAGAAAAAACGTAATCAAAAAGAAAAGCGTGAAAAAGCAATTTTAGAACTCGATAAGGAAGATTTCACAATACCTCATGAAAAACGATACAAAATACAACCAAGAAAAATTAAGAAGAAAGTTGTATATAAATATAATACAGAGAGTTCTTCTAGTTCGTCCGATGAAGAATATCTCCCACCACCTAAACGAACTAAAAAAACAAAGTCAAAACCAAAACCAAAACCTGAACCAGAGTACTCCAGTTCAAGTTCGAGTGAAGAAGAAATCATTGAAAAAAGGAAGCGATCTAGTAAAAAACAGGTATCCTTCGAAGACCAAATATCTGAACCTGAACAAGAACAATTTTCTTTTGTATAAAATAAACAATGACAATAACAGAGATAAACAATCCTGATACTGTGAATTTTAAAGCACCAGCGTTTAAAGTAGATAACCAAATAGCGAACATCCCCGAACCTTTCCCGAATGTAGCGAGTTTTGTTGTTTTCTGCGGGAAGAGTCGATCCGGTAAAACATCGTTAATGCTAAACCTATTAAAATCCAAGAAGATGTATCGCTAGGTTATTGAAAACATTATCGTAATAATGCCTCGGCACAGCATGTCAAGTATATCCAACAACATATTCAATAACCTAGACGACGACAAGATACATTACGACATGGATTACGAAACACTTGAATTCGTGCATTCAAAGATCCAAGAATACGCCGACGAACACGAAAACACATTACTCATCATCGACGACCAAACAGCGCACCTCAAAGACGGAAACGTCCAAAAATTACTATCACTCTTAATCAACAACCGTCGTCACCTTTACCTATCCATCTGGATGCTCGTCCAAACTTATCGCTCAATCCCTCTCCACATTCGAAAAACCATCAATTACTTAATCATGTACGCTCCGTCTAATCGTAAGGAAACAGCATCTATCTGGGAAGAACTCCTTACGATAGAACGCGAACAATTTGATTTAATAATAAAATATGTTTTTGATAAAAAATATGAATATTTAATTATAAACACAGATAGCCACGAATTTTATAGAAAATTCAATAAATTAATAATAAATTAATAATAAATTATTATCTATATTAAATATTAATAATAATGACTAAAAATAAAATTAAAAATAAGAGGAAGGTGAAGGTTAAGAGGAAGCGTGTTAGTAAGCAAAGTCAGAGACAGAGCCAAAGACAGAATGTGATCGTTAATATTGCTCATCCCGCTGCTAGGAGGAAAAGGTATTCTAGGAAAACTGGTGGTGGTGGAGGAAATAGTGGAATGAGTAGACAATTTTATAGCACATTGGTTCCTGCTGGTTTAAGTGATATGTTGAAGAAGAGTGATTTAATTGATGTTTTGGACAATCGGATATTGAAGGATAGAGTTGATGTTAAAACTAAGAGAGATGTTCAATTACCACGTGTGGAAAATAGATTAAAATCAGCTGTTCAAAGACTTGGTAAAAAAGAACGCCCTAAAAGAGAAGAACCAAGGAAGCCTGTAATACCTGAAGGAATGTTGGAATTACCTACTGCTCCAGGTCAGAAAATGAAACCTCTCGCAGTTTCTTTAGATTTAGGTGATAGTAAACGACGGGGTAGACCTAAAAAAGAGGAGAAAGAATTCGAAAATAGATTAGAAAGATTAAAAGGAGAACTTAAAGAAATTCATGATACAAAAAAACCATTAAAAAGACGACATTCGACTAAGGAAATGAAGAAACAACATCATGATATATCGGAAGTGTTTAAAAATAGATAAAATTAATTTTTCTGTCGTTAAAGATAAAGAATAATTATGTCTAATCTTGGATACCATAATAGTATATTTAGTAAGAATACAACAGGGTTGAGACAAGGGAAATTTGATAAATTGGAAAGTGAAACTGCAGAGATTAATGCATCATTTCATGCTCATTCTGCTAGTTTTAATGAGGCAAATATTCATGATACCGCGAGAGTTCATAATGTTTTGATGTCTCATGGAACTTTGAATGCCAGTCATGGAGATTTCGATGAGTTATATGGGTTGAATGTTAGTTTTGTGAATTGTTGTTTGACGAACTTTCATGCACAAAATGCTTGTTTTGTTGAAAGTAGTATATCAGATAATTTGACTGCGGAGAGTATCAATGTTAGTCAACTTACTGTCGATTACAAGGTGATAGCACTGAATGGAAGTTTTACAGATGTTAATGTGCTCGATAAACTGACTGCAGTTAATGGGAGTTTTACTGAGTTGAGTGTTGTTAATGGTATTGAATTTAGTCAGTTGAATATTTCAGAACTGAGCTGTAGTAATATCACAGTCGATAGCAAAATATCATCAGTCAATGCGTGCTTAAGTGATTTATCCGTAATCAACGGAATTAACTTCAGTGAATTGAATATTTCTGAATTATCGGTTAGTAATATTTCAGCAGACGTTAAGGTTAGTGGAATAAATGCTTGTTTTACAGATATGACAGTTGCTGATGATTGCATGATTAAAGGAGATTTATATCTTGGCTCTCAAAGTGATAACAACATTAATATGAGGATGTATCATTCATCAAATGGTTATATAGCATGTAATTCAGGTGATTTGAGGTTTCGATATAAGACTAATGACAGAATGATATTACAAAGTTCAGGTGAACTTGGAATAAATACAACATCTCCTGAGGCAAAATTGCATGTTATCGGAGATAGTATTATTAATTCTGTTTCATGTATCAATTGTTGTGTTACTGAATTATCGTCTGTTAATGCTTGTTTTACTAATTTAACTGTTGCTGATAATATAGGATTCACCGACATGATAGCAATTAATGCTTGTATGACGAATATGACTGTGGAAAACACTGTTAACTTGAATGCTTTGATTATTGATGGTAATACATCGACGACGTCATTAACTGTTACTGATGGAATTGAGTTCAGTCAGTTGAATATATCGGAATTAAGTTGTAGTAACATTACTGTCGATAGTACCGTAACGAGTGTCAACGGATGTTTGACTGAATTAACTGTGATAAATGGAATTGAATTTAATCAATTGAATATTTCGGAATTAAGTTGCAGTAATATAACAGTTGATGCTAAGATTAGTGGTGTCAATGCTTGTTTTACTGATATTTCAGCAGTAGATACAGTAACAGCAGTTAATGCATGTCTCGTTGGACTTTCAGTTTCTGAAACGATAACTGGTTATAATGGATGTTTTACTAGTATTACAGTAATAAATGGTATTTCGGCTTCAGGTACAATGAATGTTGATGTTCCGATGATAATTCCGTTAGGTATTGTTGTACCAGGAACTGCTAGTTTTGGACAGAGCATTGATGTAGATGATGCATTGAACAGTAGCAGTGTTGAAACAACGGAGACGAATTCACAGTATATTAACTGTTCGAGTTTAAAAGTTAATAATACACAGTTTGATGCTAAATTGTTCCCTGATGAATTGTTCTTAGATAGCGTTAGTTTTACTAGTTCAATTAGTAGTTCATATATGTTCATTCAGGAAGATGTAACAGGAAATCAAACAGTAATCACTCATGATGAGATTATAACTGGATCACTTGATGCAGAAACAGAAGTTAATACTTATTCTGTAAATTCTAGTAATGTTTATATGCAGAATACTCATTATAATATATTAATGGATTACAATGATATGCAGTTAAGTTCTAGCAATACATCTGATTTCTGTGTAATTAAGAGGAATGAATTGAATATTCAGAAAAGGAATGGTGGAATTGTTTATCAGAGCATTATCAATGCGAGTAATCTAGATATTTATAATATTAGTGCTTCGTTGGTTAATGTTAGTAGTGTTAATGCTTCTGATATAATACTAAAAAGCGATAATTTTCAAACTGAATTGGATGAAGCATCGTTGATGATTTCTAGTTTAAACGGTTCATTTCTGAGTTTAATAACAGAGGAGGATATTACAGTGCAACAGGTTAATGGATTAGAAACATTTTCTACCGTAATAAACAGTTGTTTGGTAGCGAGTAATGAAATTAATGCTTGTGAAGTTAATACTGATACGATTAATGTAAGTAATTTGTATATTGACACTGATATTAATCAGATGGTACTAAGTGAAGACCAGTTACTGTTTGATACGACAAATGGAAGTTATACCACTCAAATGACTGATACTGATATTATTATACAGCAAACTAATGGTGTTAATGTGTTTCAAACTGTGCTGTCGGCTAGTGAGATTTCGACTAATGTGATAAACAATAGTACGCATAATGTTAGTGCTGTTAATCTGAATTCGTTGAATTATAGTAGCACGTTGATTCCGAGTAGAGTGAAAATTAGTAGTAGTGATACGTTCGATTACATCTCATTGAATGCTAGTAATTTAAAATTGTATACATTAGATGATGCTGTAGATGAACATTTGTTAGAATTAAATCCAAATCAGTTAAGAGTTGATTTCAATAATGAATATATATCTACTGTTGGAGAGAAAAACATTGTTGTGAATACGAGTTTAGTTGGAGATGGTAGAAGTGTGATTAGCAGTTCTTTGGTTAGTGGTGTGAGTTGCTGTTTTAGTAATGCGAGTTTCACTGGATTGACTGCAACGAATGCATATGTGACGAATACGTCATGTGTGCATATTTTCTCAGATAATGCTTCGATAACGAATTTGAGTATCTCGGGTACGTTTGCTTATCAGAATTTAAGTATTGAAAACAATCTGTTTGGAAATAACGCGTGTTTTGCTAACGTAAGCGCTTCTGAAAATTTTGATTTCGTAGATATTGGTGCCATTAATGCATGTTTTACAGCGATGACTGCATTGCAAATGATAAATTGTTGTGATTTAAGTGTTAGTAATACTATTGATACTTTTTATTTGAATGTTGTTGATGTTGCTGCCACGGATATTGCAGCAGATAGTGCGAGTATAACTGATATGGATATTAGCGGAAGTTTCACTGCTTTCATGGCTGATATTGTTGATTTAGCCGTTACGGATATTGCAGCAGATAGTGCTAGTATAACTGATCTCGATATAAGCAGTAGTTTTACTGCTTTCATGGCTGATATTGTTGATTTAGCCGTTACGGATATTGCAGCAGATAGTGCTAGTATAACTGATCTCGATATAAGCAGTAGTTTTACTGCTTTCATGGCTGATATTGTTGATTTAGCCGTTACGGATATTGCTGCAGACAATGTAAGCATAACTGATTCTTGTGATATCGTTAATAAAATTACCGCAGCGAATGGATGTTTTACTGATGTTACTGCTTCAAATGATTTAAATGCTATTGGGAATATAGTTTCGGGTATTGGTAGTGGTGGTGTTGCTCTTACGATAAACGATGGTAAGGGAAACGCTAACGTCACCTTTAATCACACGAATGGAGTTCCTGAACAGACGGGAAATTCTGGTCGAATAGAGGTCAATACTGACGCTACAGGAGGACAGGAAGCTGCTATGTATTTTGAATTGAAATCGGTTAGCGAAGCAGTGAGCACCGATTTAGATATAATAATGTCACTTAAAGAAACGAGTGGAATGACAGTTGATGCTAATGCTTGTGTAACAGGATACACATCATTTGGAGAAAATGTTCATTTGTATAATGTTTGTGGGAGTAGTCTGTTCATTGGGCCTTCGGTAGGTGACACTGGTGATAATATGAGATTAATCAACACTGGAACAGCAAGTTATATTCAAACTAGTGTAGGTAAATTATATTTTAGGTATCAAAATTCTATCAAAATGACGATGGATCCAAATGGACAATTTGGTATTGGTACTTTAACACCGAGTGCACAACTTGATGTTGTAGGAGATACAGAACTAAATGGTGATTGCACGATTACAGGAGACATTAGCGCTGTGAATGCTTGTTTAACTGATGTTACTGCTTCAAGTAGACTGAACGCTGTCGGATATGTTATTGCTGGATTAGGTTCGGGTGGAGTTGCTTTAACACATAATGATGGTTACGGTAATGCTAATTTAACGTTTAATCACACAGCAGGGACACCGGAACAGACAGGACGAGCCGGGCGGATAGAAGTCAATACCGACGGATCAGGTGCAACTGAAGCTTATATGGATTTTGAAATTAAATCAGTCAGTGAAGGTGTTGCTGGAACTCTAACTAGAATATTGAGATTACAGGAAAACAGTGGAATGACTGTATACGAGAATGCTACTTTCAATGGAGATTTAACAGTTGATACTGATACCTTATACGTTGATAGTACAAACAATCGTGTAGGGATTAATGAATCGAGTCCGGTTAGAGCGTTAGACGTTTTAGGAACAGCACTTATAACTGATAGTAATGGTCGATATCTTAACATTGGACAATCGACATCGACAGGGCTTCATCATTTCGATTATTACTCAGGTGATACGCAAACGAATCCTTTTTATGTCAATTATTACTCAGGTGAGGACACTATTATTAACGGTAACGGTGGTTCGGTTCGTATCGGAGGAACAGGAACAACAAGTGACAAACTTCGAGTTCAAGGAGATGCTACAATTGATGATACGTTAACCGTAACGACTTTATCAGGAACTAATGCATGTTTAACGAACGCTGACGTTACTGGAAGACTTAAATCTACGAATGCTTGCTTAACTAATGTTACCATTGATGGTGACCTCGATATCGTAGGAACCTTGAAAATATGGGACGCTGCCAAAACGAAATGTGTAACACTCGAATGGTCTGGTAGTGATTTCGTGATTGATACTAACACATACATTGGAACAAATATCTACTTGAAACCAAACAATAGTGTCGATATTAATAAGGCACTTGATTTGAATAATCAGTCGATATTAAATGTAAATTCACTTACCGCGGATAATTCTACATTCGAAAGCATAGTAACAGACACAATTTTAGTAAATGACAAACTTAGAATACCTGTTGATACTTCGAATCCTACTTCACCAGGTGATGGTCAGGTATACTTCAATACAACTAGCAACGAAATGAAGGTATATAAAACAAGTGGAGCGGAATGGCGATTCGAACATTTCGGAACTTAAAAAATAAAATATAATGTAATAATAAACAATATGTTACCTCTATTATCCATTGAAAAACTGGAAAAGATACTTAATTATCTCCCTTGTCGTGAATTATTAGTATTCGGATTAGGTAACGATAGCATACTATGGTTAATGAACAATTTCAAAAATAATACAACGTTCGTCGAACATAACGAAAAATACATCGATAAAATGAAAGATAAGGTACAAGATTTAATACGAGTTGATATTGTAAAAGCATGGTATAGAGAAGATATAAAATCTAAATTAAACGATATTTTAAGGGAATATGATACTAATAAAAATCAAAAGGGTTTATTTCCAAGAATTGATAAACCAATATATGCTAAGTTATATGACGTTATTCTCGTCGACAGTCCAGAAGGGTGTCCATATACTCGGTTTCAGAGTATACTAACTGCTAAATACGCAGCTCGAGAAGACGGTGTAATTATCATTGACGACTACGAACGAGCAGACGAACGAAAAATATGTTTATTTTTATTTGATAATAATGAATATAATAAAGAAATATTTACTGATAATAATGGTAAGGAATTATTAATTATTCAGAAAAAAATCTAATTATATTATTAAACAATATAATGTATGAATTTCCGTGTTTAATCAATAAACTAGGGATTGATGAATTCGAACATAAAACAACTATTATTAGAATTAAACAGAATAGTGATAATACATTTAGTTTGTATTTTGTTTTAGAATTTTATATGTTGGATAAAACTATGCCATTTTATACTAATAGTTATACATACAGAAATATATTATTTAGTGAAATTGAAGGTATATTAAGTAATACTGATGATTTGGTTGAGGAATATTATTGTGAGGAGGAAGAGGATGAAGAAGAAAAGGAAGAGGATGTTTGAATTGATTGAAATTGCGTTTTAATTGCGGAATTTATGTAATGTAATTTTCTTTGGTATATAGTAAAATATATAGAATTCAATTATTTAATGGCTTTCACAAGAAATCAATTGGATGAATATAAACAATTCGTTGATTTAAAGATGGGACAGATATTACCGGAAACGGATTTGGGTTTGGTGATTAGTCAACTTGCTAGAAACGATGATTTGAAGGTGTTTATGGAAGTGGGTACGTGGAACGGACATGGGTCTACGGCTTGTTTTAAGAGAGGTTTTGATCAGAGGAGAACGCCGTTTGAATTTTATGGTTTGGAGGTTAATCATGCAATATTTGGAGAAACGTATAATTTGTATAAGGAAGTTCCGGGAATGAATATTGTATGCGCCAGTTTGGGGATTGAACCAAATGTAGTTGAGGGAAATGATTACTCGTTGGTTGATAAGTATAATTTCGATATGGTGGGGTATTTTCCATTGTATAAACATAAGGTTGATGTCATGTTGTTCGATGGGAGTGTCTTCTGTACGTTTGGGGAAATTCAATATGTTCTTAACCATCATAGTAGTTTTTTGAAGTATATATTGTTGGACGACGTTAATCTGGCAAAAAATGATAGGAGTTTTGAGTTGTTGAATGCTGATGATAGTAAATTTAAACTAGTTATGAAATCCGAGGAAAGAAATGGGACTGCCGTTTTTGAACGAAAAGGACTTAATGCGTTTAATTTTCGAAAATAAAAATATCTCATAGTAATTATAAATAACTTAAAGAATTGGGAAATTATAAAACTATGGCTTTCATGAAATTGTTCAACGATAGATATACAATGACTAATGTATTCGCTTTTCAGAAAGGAATGAATTTAAAGGAAAAACAGAATGAACAAAAACAAAAATTAAATTTAAATTATGAGTTAGAACACTTATGTTGTTCTGTATGTAATTGTTTTAAACCGACAACGCTAGCATTAAATATTAGAATATGTTATACATGTTTTAAAAAAAATAAAGAAGAAATTTTAAGGAATTGGGATTTTAATAAAATATGTGAATTAAATTACATTAATTCTTTAGTTGAAACACATTCTGAATATTATCGGTTTAGTAGAGAAAATAATAATGATATAAATCGATATTTCAATCTAATAAAAGAAACAAGCCGTCAAATTTCTGATTTAAAAAATCACTGTAAATATGAAAATGGAATATATAGAAAAGAAACTAATGACGAACTTTACGAAAGAAAAAGAAATTTTCATTTTAAAAAATTAAAACAAAATCTAATAAAAAATAAATGTGATGAGTGTAATTACTGTAAACATTCTACATATGAATATACAGTTTATTTTGATGATTATATTGACAGTGATGACAGTGATGATAGTGATGATGAATATAATTTTAAAAAAGTTGAAGAATTTAGAATTTGTTACTCATGTTTTATCGATAAAAAATTAAATCATAAAAAACGGAAAATGATAACTAAAATAATTTCTAATAGTCATAAATCTAAATATGATATTTTTAAAACTAATATGAAAGATTGGCAATTATTTTATAATCTAAGAAATAACATAGTTAATAAAACTAAAAAACTAAAAAATATAATTAAGTAAAAAACTAAAAAAAAATATAATTAACTAAAA
>Ga0208644_1003287_pt1 | contig 12632 bp, 4 predicted proteins | sample VirMetDEL_Nov_18_FD_184517 | JGI IMG/M metagenome (GOLD analysis project Ga0208644, IMG submission 184517) | Aqueous microbial communities from the Delaware River and Bay under freshwater to marine salinity gradient to study organic matter... | ecosystem: Environmental > Aquatic > Marine >... | reverse complement strand
TCAACAGCTATAGGGCCAAGTGCTGAAATTTCAGAATTTAAACCTGCTACTGTTCCGATTGTGTTAGCACCATTTAGATTGTTTGCTACTGTTGTAATACTTGCATTTGCACCTGCTACTGTAGCAATATTATTTGTTGGTGATATTTGACCTGCAACACTAGCAATATTTGCGTTTGCGGATGCAACTGTTGCAATGTTGTTAGTTGGTGAAATTTGTCCTGCAACTGTTGTAATATTAGTTGAGTTGTTTCCTGCATTTGAAACAGCATTTGTTGCAACTGTTCCATCTTCAATATCTGCAAGTGTTTGAATGTCAGCGCTGTCAGATGCAACTGTTTGAATATCTGTACTATCACCAGCAACTATTTGAACTTCACTTGAAATTCCAGAAACAATATTAATGTTTGTTTGATTAGCAACAGTTGGAGTAAGTTGATACCAAGTTGTTGTACCAAGATCATAAACTTTCATTACATTGTTAGTCGTATCAAAATACAATGCACCATCATCTAATGGATCACCGTCATTATCTACGCTTGGATTAGATGCTTTTGCACCTAAGTATGCATCATCAAAATTGTCAGCATATGCTTCTGCCGCACTAGCACTATTAGCCGCCGCCGTAGCACTATTAGAAGCGTTGGTAGCACTTGTACTCGCATTACTAGCTGATGTAGCCGCATTACTTTCCGAAGTAGCCGCATTGCTTTCAGATGAGGCCGCCGCAGATGCGCTGTTAGCCGAAGCTGTTGCGCTGTTTGCTGAATTAGTAGCACTTGTAGCCGCCGCACTAGCACTTGCTGTTGCGGATGCCGCATCTACTAATAAATCCCATTTTGCACTATCTGTGTTTGTTGTTAATGGTAATGAACCAGATGATGTATGTGCTGTGTTTGCAATAAATATGTTATTTGTAGTTGTGTCTTTTACTATATCTCTAGCGCTGTATGATGTACTAGCCGCCCAGTTTCCTTTGTATGTTCCTAATTCTTGTGTAACTGCAATTTCACCATTAGCATCAAATGCTAAAATTTTATTTGCACGTGTTGCCGCATCAACAGTAAATTCAGTTGATGTCATTGTGTTTGTTCTAGATAGTTTTATAGATCTATCAACTTCTTCTTGTAATTCTTGTGCTATAGCAACTGATTTATCAAATGCACCTTCAACTGTTTCTGCTGTAAACGGATCGTTTTCAACTAAGTCAACAGTTTGTGTTTGTGTTGTTTCTCGTCTGATAACAATAGTTTCAGTTGCGCTTGGTGCTGTTACCATAGTAACATTACCACCACTAGCAGATCCTACTCCACTTACAGAATAATCAGTTGTTAAAGTTTTAACTGTTTCTGTTCCGTTAGATGCTCTTATAATAACTTGTATATCTGCCTCGGCATTAATTTTAAACGTGTATGGAAATACCGTTTGTGTGCCATTACCAGAATAACTTACTTTAATAATTGTTGTAGAAATAGTCATATATCAGCTTATATTATCATCTTATTCTTGTTTTTTCAATTCACTTTCATCATAATTAAAATTATATCTAAAATCATACTCAATTCTAGTCATTTCTTGTATAGCTTCTAAAAGATCTTTTCCTTCTAAACCGCTTAATAATCTAGACCATTGATTACCAAATGTTTTAGATACTGCTTTATTGTATCTATTTACCCAAGTTGTATCAGTAAGCATAGCATTTTTTTCTTCTGCGGTTAATTTATCCATATTTAAAGTACCGTCATCACTCATTATTTTTTGCATAGCATTATCTACAATAACTTTAGCTGTATCTTCTTGTACTCTATTTTTTGATATTTGTTCCCAAACTCTTTCTTTAATACCTCTATCTGATACTTTTATAAATCTACCTAATGTTTTACCAAATATAGGTACACCTAATTTTTCTTCAATTTCTGTTACTATTTTCTTTTGATTAAATGGATCATAATATGTATCAAATTTATAGAACATTAAACCACCAGCATTGTTCCAAGCATATTTAGCCCACGCTTTCATTCTCATTTTCATAGCCAACATACCTTCTGCTTTTTGTAAATATTCTGGATATAAGTCTTTACCTGTATAATAATCTTTAGGTAAAGTTTCAGTTAAACCTAATGATTTTATTGCATTACTTACTAAAGGTAAAAAAGGTGTAAGACTTGGAGTATTTTCATCTAATACACCAACACCAGTTTTCATTAATGTTTCAAATACATTGGTTTCATTATCATCTTTTACATCACCCCAAGTTTCAATCATTGAATGCCACGATAAAGCACCTATAAATTTTTGAAATTCATCTAATGGAAATTGTAAATATACTGCTTTTAAAGTACCATCTTGACTATCCATACCTGTTTCAAATTCACCTTTTTCATTAATAACTCCTAAAGGAATAACAGTATAATTAGCAAGAACATCATTACCAATTAAGTTAAAATACATATGTGCCGCACTACCAAACATACCTAATTTAGCGGCTCTATAAAATATTTTAGGTGCTATTGTAGTTTGAAATAATTTACCATACCATCCAGCCGCCCAATATTTATCTGTAAAAGGAATTTTATATAATGTATGGTATCTCTTAGCTTCTAATGTAGATCTATTAGCTTCTTTAAATACGTTACCAAATAAAAACATATTGTTATATAACCAAGCACCATTACCTTTTCTTAAAAAGTTTGGTGATCCAGCCCAGTTTCTTACAGCATATTCTATTTGCGCATCAGACCAATCTATTAAACCTTGTTGTCTTCTATCTAATAAATCTCTTTTAGCCGCTATTTTAGTTGTTCTTTCAAATACTCTAGACATCATTTCAGCAGATGTAATTAATTTATAATAAGGTTGTATCCAACTATTTTCACCAATTAAAAATCCTGTTTTACCTTTACCTAACCAATTAGTTTCCATAAATCTTTTTTCATATGAATTGATTATGTTATCTCTTAATTGATTATTAAAATTTAATTCTTCTAATGAGTATTCAGTTATTTCTTTATCTTTAACTTTTTCAAAAAATGCTTCTATTTGTTCTTTACTCATAGAACGCCAATTTTTTTCTCTAGACAATAATAAGAAACTTCTTACAGCACCGTCGGTTGTTTGCGACCAATTTGGATCACCCTCTAATAAACCTTCTGCTCTATTTCTATATTTACTCCATACAGATAAAATCTCTCTATTTTGTAACATTTCAAGTACAATAGGATCTGCGTTTTTAGGATCAAAAATAGAACGATATGCGGCAGGTAAACTTTGCACCCATTTTTTAAAGAATGAATTTTTACCACCATTAATAATATCAAATAATCTTGCACCATCTAAATTTTGTACAGTTCTAAATATATCTCTAAATACGTTATATCCCCAGAACGGAGGATTTATTTCAGTAAATAATTTTCTATATGGTGTATTCATACCATAAGTAAGTCTGTGAAGATCCACTAAGTTTCTACTGCTTTGTAAACCATTTAAAGCATCAGCCATTTCTGTACCAATATAAGCCGCTTTACGTTCACCATTTTCCATCCATTCAACTAATTTGTAACCTGCTTTAACAGATGAAGTATCTAAATTTTTAGTTTTAGGTTTCCATCTTTTCTTCATAAAATCCCAAACGGCTTCTTCGTAAACTCTTTCTTTAATTGGTTTAACAATTTTTAATCCTTTAAATCTACCGTTCCATTGTAATTGTTTTCTATCAAGACCTTCAATTTGTTCTTTATAATTTTTAAGAAATCTAATTGTTGTGCTTATCATTTGATGTCTTTGTAAAACTGTAATTAATGCCCAATCTTTTAATATTGTTGCATCTAACACGTTCATTACATCTTTTGATGTACCAAATTTAGTATTCTGAACAAAACCTTTAACCCAAGTATCATTCATAAATCTTGCATATTCTTCTACTGCAAACGTAACGTATTCTTTGTTACTACGTGCAATTTCTAAACTTATTGGATCTAAACCTAATTCTTCAAAAACTGTAATAATTTCTTTTTGTCTATAATCGTAAAATCTTTCTGCTAATTCTCTAATGCTTAAAATACCATTTGCTCTATCACCAGAATATTTTTGTTCTAATTGTCTTACGATTGCTTCTGCTTGAAATCTATCTATACCTTTAGGGTTAAGAACATTTGCTCTAGTACCACTAGGGTTCATTACTAATCTGTTTTGTAAATATGTGGCAAATATGTGTCTATTAATACCACTATCTAACATAGGTTTCCAAAACACTTTATATAATTTGTTTTGTAATCCTTCTATTAAAGCATCTGTATATTGGTATCTTTCTATTTGTTGCTCTACGTTATCTTTTAAAGGAGTTTCAAATCGTTTTTTACTTGTAGGGGATGACCACCAATGATTATCACCCATAACTTTTTTATAATAATTAATAATTGTAAAAGCGTGGTAATCAAACCATCTTCTCATTGTATCGTAACTACCTTCTGATTGTAATTCTTCATTTGCTTTTTTCTGCATTTTTGCAGTATTTTCCATTGATGTAATAACTTGTTCTTTTATAAGATTAGCAATTTTTTGATCTTTAGGTAAAGACAATTCCATTTGGATCATTTCATATTCTCTCATAACTTCTGGTTTTCTATGCATAAAGTTTAACCAAAGTGATGTAGTTATTGGTGCGGCTTTTAATGTTTGTTTTGGTTGAAGTAAAAAAGACATCATAAAATCTGCAAACAATTCTGGACTAGAATATCTGTAATCTCTATAATCATTTTTCATTTTATCATTAAATGGTTTCCATCTTTGAGTAAGTCTTTTTAATTCATTCATTACTTGGTCACGTCCAACTAATCCACGTTTAATAACTTCCTTTTCAAACATTTCTTTAAAGATTTTTTCTGCTTCTGCTTTTTGTGAATTAGTTGCATTTTTTTCACCACCCTTAATAATGTTTCTAATGTAAGGATTAACAATGCCTTTCATTGCATCTTTAATAATTTCTTTTTTTAATGCTGTATTTGCTTTAGCAAAACCTTCATATACTTCTGGAGGTAAAATCTCTCTTGCTCTAGCATCTGTAATAATTTTAAGAATATCTTTAGGATCTATACCTTCTTCTTTTAATTCTTTATCTGTTTCTTTTTCACGTTCTTTTGCTCTTTTTTCTGCGGTTCTTCTCATTGCGGCTTTTTCTGCGGCTGTTAATGGAGGAAAACCACCTTCTTTTCCTTCTGTCCAAGATTTCATAAATCCTTTTAATGATTTAATACGTCCTAAAATATTACCTCTAGCCATTGATGCATCTGGAATATAATCAATAAAATGACCTAATTCGTGTGCCATAGTCATTAACACACTTTCTAATTTTTTTCTGTATTCTGCTTTTGTTGCTGGTCTTGATGTACCATCTTCTAAGTATATTCTAGTATCAAATAATTTTTCATTTAATACTATTTCACCTTTACCTCTAGGGTAAAATAAACCTAATGTAATAAAACCTTTTCTACTTCTAATATTTTTAGCAATTACACTATTACCAGATAAGTCTTTAAATATTTTAACTAGATCAGATAATTGTAATCCTTTAAATACGTTAGTGTCTGGGTTTAAGTTTAAATCATCCCATTTTGGAAATCCACGTTGACTTCCTACAGATGATGGTTGTGCGTCTGCAAATGACTTACTTCTTGTACCAAACTCATTTCTAAATTTTATTGCTTCATTTGTTATTTTTTCAGTAGATGCTCTAGACATTAATAAGCCAGTTGTATTACCTTTATTATCTCTAAAGATCATAACACCTCTAGCAGTACCACTTTGATTTGTACCTAAATGTGCTGTAACTACTGCGTCTGAACCATCTTTTAATTTTTTAAGAGCCATATAAGAATGAAGATCAAAATTAAATATTTTACCATCTACTTCACCTACAACTATTGGTCTTTCTGCACCTAAATTATTATTTCTATCAACTTTGAATAAAAGTCTTATTGGATATTCATTAAGTTTTTCTGGTAATATTCTTTTAACCATTTGGTCAATAGTTAAATTAAATATTTCACCTTCTAATTTTTTACCTTTTTCAATTAATTTTTCACCTTCTTTAACTAATTTAGGATAATATTCTTTTATCCATAACATCATTCTATTTGATTGTGCTTTACCGTCTGTAGATGTTCCTATTTCTTTATAACCTTCAAATATTGCTTGACTTGTTCTATGTGTAGTAGTTTCAAATAATTGATTATCTCTTTCTAATATTTCAATTTTACTATCGTATTCACCTTTTTGTTGTTTAACTTTAAATTCTGTAGGGTCTTCCCATACTATTATTTCTTTTTTAGGTATTGATTTTTCTACAGCGCTTTCTGGAAGATTAATTAATTCACCATCTGGTTTTTTAATTTTATAAACGTGTTCACCATTTTTAAATCCAATAGATATAATTTCACCACTTTCAATACCTGTTGATACTGTTTTAACTTTATTACCTACAATAAATTTAGGTGCTGGTACTGTATTTTGTTCTATTTGATTTTTACCAGATAATTGATCTACACGTTTATTAAGTACATTAATAATATTGACATATGCATCTGGTATTGGTTTATCTTTATTTTGTAAATCATCTAATATTGAAGGATCTTTTTCTGCATCTTTTAATACAGTCTTAGGTGTTTTACCTGTCTTAGCATATATTTGATATAATTTTTCTGTACCATTTTGTAACCATTGTGCTGTTGTTTTAACACCTGTAACAGTACCATCTTTAGCATATGTCCATCCTTTATGACCTGCTTTTAAACCAAATATAATTACAGCCGCATCTAAAAATTCTTCTTTAGTAGGTATTTTAAATTCTTCTTTTCCAAAAGATGCCATCCATTCCATTATATGTGGTGCTTGTGCTAACATAGCAATTTCACCACCTGCTTTACCTGTACCTGTAGCAAAATTAATAATTTTTTGACCTACTGGTGTATTTTTTAAAGGTGTTTTTGCTAATGAATAACCTACAATTTTACTTCCATATTTACCACCTGCATAAACCATAAGACCAGTTCCAAAACCTTTACCGTAATGTTTAGCCGCCGCTTTACTTAAAACAATACTCCAAAAATCTTCAAATGTTCCTAATTCGTTTTGTCTGTATGCTTCCATTAATGCCCATCTTAACGCTTCGTGTAATCCAAAAGCACCTCCCATAGCCGCTATTGGCCCTGTAGTTCCTAATGTTGCCAAAGTAGCAGAACCGCCTCCAAGACCAAATACACCAAGATCTGATAATACAGATGTAATACCAGCCATTGCTCGTTTATCCCATCTTTGTCCGTTAGTCATAAAACTATCAATAAGTTTTTGGTAATCCATAGGATTTTCACCAGTAGCATTTAATTCTTTTAAATCATTATAAAGACGATAAGCCATTGATGTTACTGATTGATCCCATCCTCTAACAAATGTGTTTCTACGTCCTTCACCAAATAAATTATCACCACTCATTGATATTATGTCTGGCATCCATTTACCAAATGCAGGTATTTGCCTTGTTGTAGATTTAAACTCTTTTTGTAACCAATGCTTGTTTAAATTGTCTGTTAATCTATTATTTAATACTTCAAATTCTTCTGGTTTAATTTTTCTAGGTATTAAAAAATTATTAAACAACAAATTTCTAACTGCTGTTTTTTGATCTTTACCACGTATTAATTCTAAAAAATCTCTTTGAAAATTAGGTTGTGTGGACATATAAGATAAAAACAATGCTGTTTCTGCATCTTTTGTAAGACCACTAATATCTTTATCATTTGTTAAATCTTCTAACCAATAAGGCAAAGGTTGATTAGCATTTGTATAAACATCTATTAATTTATTAATACCTGTTTGTACTTGTTCTGCATTCATTCTAAAAGAACCAAAAGTACCGTCACCCCAGCTATAACTTCTAGATCCCCAACTTTCATTACCTGTTAGTAGTTTAGAATAATGTTTTAATGTTTCATTTAATAAAAATGCACCTGCTCTTTTTTCTTCGTCTTTTAATCCTAATCCTTTATAAATTGCACCATCAATAATATTAATAGTATTACCACTTGTACCTCCGTGTGGAGTTATATAATCTTCTTCTAATGTAAATTTAGAGTGGTATTTTTCATCTAAAGGCAATCCTCTATCATCATAGATTTTTTTGTTAATATCTAAATTTAATTTGTTTTTATTTGCAAATGCTTGTTCTTCTAATGAATTTCTAAATTTATAAGGTACGTAGTTAGGATCAATGTCTGCTAACTCCATTTGTTGTTTTACATAATTATTAAATGCATCTGCTTCTTGTTTTTCTAATTCTTCTGTAAGATTGTCTGTTTCTGTATTAGTATTAATTTCTAATTCAATTTTTTGTTGTTCAGTTAAATTATTGTCTAAATTTTTAAAATCATAATTTTGTGGGTCACTTGGCCCAATCATTTGATTATTAATTAAAGAATTAGTAGTTTTAAAAGGTATTCCTAAATGTTCTGATTGTTCTAATTGAGTATATCCAGCCGCATTAAATTTTTTCTTTTTATCTTCTACCCATAATGCAATGTCTTCGTCTGAGTACCCAGCTTGTTTTAATTCTAAAACCGTTGCCATTTTAACCTATTTTGTTTTTATTAGATCGCTAAAACCTAATGTTGATTTCATAATTGATGGTATTTCTTTTGAATTAAATCCTCCTTTGTCTAACCATAATCTATAATCTTGTAAATATTTTTGATATTCTGGACTTGTTTCATATTCTGCTATAGGTATTTTAGTACCATCTGCTCTTGTGTAAGAAGGTGGTTTTGGTTTAGCTAATTTTCTTTCAAAGAATTTAGCAGGATCACCTATTGGTGTTTGTTTAATTTCACCTTTTAAATAACCTTCTGTGTCAACATCTGCACCTGCTTCAAATCCTTTATATAATTGATAACCTTCTGTATCTGGGTCTGCATCAACAAAATAAGCTAATGCTTGATTTTGTTTGTCTATCCAAAATTTAGCATAATTAAATTCTTTTACTTTTAAGGCCTCAGTAATGTCATTAAGACCTATATTGTAAATTTGTTGAATTTTAAAACCTATATAATATGGGCTTTGAATATCATTAAGCATTGAATTATAACTAATACCTGCTTTTTCACCGTCTGCTAATAATTTTAATGTTGTTAATTTTACTTGTCTGCTTAATTGAGAATAAATATTTAAAGATTTAGGTGATACTTTTTCTAATTTTTCTGCTAAAGCATTTACATCTCTTTCATAAGGTTTTAAGAAATCTGTTAAACTTTGTTTAGAGTTTTCATCTAAATCTTCATTCCATTTTTTAGAAGTGCTTAATACCCATTCTTTACCTTTACCTGTTAATCTTTCATCACCAGTTACATTTAATGTAAATTGTGCATCTTTAGCTTGACCTGTAACTATTTTTTCAAAATATTCATTTATTGCTACTGGGCTACCATAAGTATCACTAGACGCACCTTCTTTTTTGTCTTTTGTAATTTCTTCTACTTTTTTATACAATGCTTCTTTTGTTTTTTGTGTGATTTTTAAAGTTGGTATTGTTTTTTTAAAATAAATTTCAGCAGTTACATCTTGGCCATTTATTTGAAAAATACCTTGTCCATTAATCCATTTATCCATATTACTATTAATATCTTTAGTATTATCTACATCCATTCTAGCATCTCTATTTGTAAAATAAGTTTTTTGGTCATTCATTTCAGTTTCAGCCCAATCTAATAATGTCTGCCTCATATCTTCGTCTAATCCTTGACCAAAATATTTTTTATCTTTATCTGTTTTTAATTCTTCAATAATTTTTTGATAATTGGTGTATTCTTTATCGTCCATATCAGACAAGTATTTTTTATCAGATGATAAAATTTTCTTCCAAATTTTTTCGTTAGCGTATTTTTCTTGTTCTGCGTAATTGACTTTATCAGCACCTAAAACAGTACCAATATTTACTTGTCTATCTTTTTCTTTTTTTAACAAATAGTCTTTAGCTAAAAAGATGTTTTCTGATACTGGTAATTTATCTATATCATTTTTAAATGATTGTATTCCTGCGTCGTGATTAACTTCTGCTTTTGCTAATATTTTTTTATTTCGTGTATCACGCATTTCTTTTTTAGCATCAACATTTACAATGCTATAAAAGTCTGACTTAAACCTATCCCACGCTTCTTGGTCTTTTTCATTTTCATATTTCTTTTGATATTTATTTAATGTATCATTTGCCCATTTTTCATAAGATTTTTGATAATCACCTTCTGTATTTAATTTACCGTTTTCTTTTAAATTAAATATAAAGTCATCTTTATCAGATGTTAATAATGATTTGTTTTCAGTATTTTTGTTTATAATTTCTTGATTACGTACTTTTTCATTATGTGCTTTATTAACTTTATCAAGTTCAAATAATGTACTTGCTAAACTAGATAATGAAGATGTTGCTGATCTTGAACCAACAGTAGCAAGATCCATCATATTAGTATTACGTGCCACGCTTGGCATTTGTATTTCACCTCTAGGTATTTTAATTGCCATTTATGTCCTCATAAGTTATTCTATATCTAGCTGGGCTATATACTGATTTAACTACAGTACCATTATTATCTTTTGTAATTGTCCACGCTTCAAAGTCTTGACCTTGTTTTGGTAATCTTTTACTGTATCCTTCAAAAATCATAGTTTCATTATCCCACACTTTTATTTTGTACATAAATTAAGTTGTTTTAGAAGCTGAATATGTTTGTCCTAAACCTTTTAGTAAAGATGTTTTTCTATTCCAACTTTCTTCACTTAATTTACCTGCTAATTTAACATCAATCATTGCTATATCCATTTCAACACCTTTTTCTATCCAAAAAAGTGTATCTTCTAAATTTGCCACAACTTGTTCTTGGTCAAATAAAGATGATCCTGTTCCCATTGCAACTCCTCTTGCACCAAATGATGCTCTTTTTGCACTTAATAATCTTGTTGCTTGTTTGTTAGCCGCAATAATGTTTTGTTTTTTTTCAATATCTTTATAATATTTATCCCAAGCCGCACCTGCTTTTAAATTTTTAGAAGTTTGAATACTCCCCATATAGGAAACTGCTGTACTTGCGCCTATTGCTAATGCTAACCACGGAAAAGCCATTTACATATCCTCCTAATCAGTTGTTACTAATGTTCCTGTTATACCTAATACCGTCATTGGTAATGGTTGTTCTTGTTTAATTTCAATTTGTCCATCTCTATCCCATCCTAAATTAGTTACTCTTTTATCGCCAGTAAATTCTGGAATACTTTGACCCATTGGAGTAGATGATGTTCTAAAAGGTAATTGATCGCCATTGATTATAATACCTACTGTTTTATGTAATCTTACCATAACTTCATTATACCTTTTTTTACGGCCTTGTGCAGTACCAGCTTGTGATCCTGCTTCAACTCGCATTGTTTTAATTCTAGACGTATATCCTAATCCTATTTCAATACTTTTATAACTTGTATTTGATGGTAAATTAACAGATATTGCACCGTTAGTTACCGTTTGATTTGGATATACCGCATCACCTATAAGGATTTGTACTTCTTCACCTTCTAGATGATCTAATCCAGTAATACTTGTACTATCACCATTAACTACACCAGAAAGACCGCTATCTAATTTAATTAATGGATCTAAATATTCAACATATTGTACTATATTTCCATTAATTCTTCTACGTACAATAATCCAAACTTGATTTTCAGTATCTTCTGATATTGTTGATACGCTTTTTACTTGGGATTGTGCTTTAAAACTATGATTTGCGCCAACACCATCACCTATTTGTAATACAGTTCTATCTATTGCTTGTTCGTATGTTGACGCTAATTCAATATTATTTGCGTCTTTTTTGTAAATGAAATATGTGTCACCATCTACTAATCCAGATAGTTTTGTACCTCCTCCAGCACTATAAACTACGGTATCGCCTGTATTTAATCCGTGTGAAGATATTGTAATGTATCCATTATAATTTGGATCTACGCTATAATCAGTTACATCTGACGCACCATTAAAAGTAAGTTTATAAGAACCACCCATAATATGTCTATGCCAAGCAATAATATCTTCTTGTCTTTGATAAGTCATACCTAACAAAGTACCATCATCTCTTACTGCCCAATAAATACTATCTGGTTCTTGTGCATAATCTACGTCTGTTATTCCATTACCTGTAATATGTTCTGAAAGTAATGTCATATCTTGTGCTAAATATGCATCATCTTCAAATCGGTATGAAAATTCTCTAATTTTTTTTCTTTGTCTTTGTAAAAATAATACTGCGTTACCAATTTGTATTGGTTGTGTGTTGTATCCACCATATGTTGTTTGTTGTGTAATTTGTACGTTGTCGGGTTGTAATGGCTCACCAGTTGGTCTTCCTACTTTAAATTCACCACCTGCTGTACCAACAATTAAATCTCTAGCAGGTGCTAACCATCTTATTGTATTAACTTTGTTTGCCGCAATAGTATAAATAAATGCATCTGCTGGATCACCTGCACCTCTATGAAAATGCTCATAAAATCCACTTTCACTTGCCCATATAGTTTGAGGATATGCTGTACTTCCACCAAATA
>Ga0208644_1003284_pt1 | contig 12643 bp, 14 predicted proteins | sample VirMetDEL_Nov_18_FD_184517 | JGI IMG/M metagenome (GOLD analysis project Ga0208644, IMG submission 184517) | Aqueous microbial communities from the Delaware River and Bay under freshwater to marine salinity gradient to study organic matter... | ecosystem: Environmental > Aquatic > Marine >... | reverse complement strand
AATCTTGGTCGATTGTTTTTCCGTAAGTTTTTTATCCTTATCTTCCTCGAATTTAAACAGCTTTTCAATTAAACTCTTTTCTTCGTCGTCGTCCCCGTCTTTGTTTTTGTTTTTGTTTTTGTTTTCGTTTTCGGTAGTAGTTTTACCATTACTACCTTCTTTACCACAGTCTTGTTTCAAAGTAATCTTACTCCCTACTAGATCACCACCGATATCAAAATCGGCTTTACAAATACTTATATCCCTATTACAATTTACGTCCCAACCCGTTGGTTGGTAAACGTTACCGGTACACACAGATCCATAACACGGTTGCATACCTTCAAACTGGGCTATATCCCCTTCGTCTAAAGAAGTTGTTATCTTATCCCAAACAGGTTTTACTATTTTACACCCGGGTAAATTTGGTGATTGTTTACACAAACCGGGTTGTGTGACGTTATAACACCCACAAAAATCATTACCGGGGTTGTTTTTGCAATAAGTTTCGGCGAGTTCGTTATAAATATCTAAATGACCATAGTCTTTCAAACTATTTTTACCGCATTCAGTTTTAGTTATATTATCACGTAAGCCACAATATTCTTTAATAAGCTTACCATGTTCATCTAGAGATTTACATGTTTCTTCTCCCCTGACTTTATCCAAATAATGCGAAAAATCACTACAATAATCATTTTTAGCATTTGTCCATAACGTAATATAACCGTTATGACTATACCCTGATAATTTAGAAGCAAAATCTTTTATACCAGACGAAGTTTGGGTATCAAAATAATATACCATCTTAATATTACATTATATTTTTTTTATTTTTTACAACACCGACCTTTATACCTACCAGTTCCATTACTATACTGATAATCTACACGTGTTAAAACTTCATTACTATTACACTCTAATGGTTCTTGTAATGATAACCATTCAGTATGATTTTTATGTGCTTCTGTATAAGCATTCTCTATATTTCTACACTGACCAGTAGTTGGTTTAGTACCACACTTATACTCATGACCATTACGTCCATATCCATCACGTGTATATTTAAAATAAGTTAGTGGGTAGTGTCCGCAATCTATAGGAAACGCGTTTGGATAACATGATAAGTAACTACACTCACTACCTTGATTTGTATTAATAGTGAAATCATCCGACTCTGTGCCTCCTGCACAATCATAATCAAAATGTTGATGTTTAGCAATTTGATTAACATCAAACCCTCTTATACCTTTTCTAGAACAATCTACTGGGTGTCGATCTAAATATTCTATACCTTCTTCCCATCCTTCACTTGTCGAAGGGGATTGCTTAGACCAATCATGAGTTTTTACCCATGGGTCGTCATACATTTCTATATTCCTGAATATGTAAAAAAATGATATTAATACAATTACATAAATAAGTAAAGTTTTTGTATAATTCATTTTCATTTATATACACTGATATTTTTTATAAACCGTCGAGAATTTCGTTCAGTTTATCAATGTCACCCGCCTTAGCCGCCAACAAAACTTCACGGAGTGTATTTTCATCATACACATTCATAATTTAAATTTAAATTTAAATTTAAATTTACTTTTTTTCTTTAAGTAAGTAATACTAGAGCGGTCATACACACACAACAAGACGATACCAAAGAAACCGTACCGAAAATCTTGGTCGATTGTTTTTCCGTAAGTTTTTTATCCTTATCTTCCTCGAATTTAAACAGCTTTTCAATTAAACTCTTTTCTTCGTCGTCGTCCCCGTCTTTGTTTTTGTTTTTGTTTTCGTTTTCGGTAGTAGTTTTACCATTACTACCTTCTTTACCACAGTCTTGTTTCAAACTAATCTTACTTCCTACTAGATCACCACCGATATCAAAATCGGCTTTACAAATACTTATATCCCTATTACAAGTTACGTCCCAACCTGTTGGTTGGTAAACGTTACCGGTACACACAGATCCATAACACGGTTGCATACCTTCAAACTGGGCTATATCCCCTTCGTCTAAAGAAGATGTTATCTTATCCCAAACAGGTTTTACTGTTTTACACCCGGGTAAATTTGGTGATTGTTTACACAAACCGGGTTGTGTGACGTTATAACACCCACAAAAATCCTTACCGGGGTTGTTTTTGCAATAAGTTTCGGCGAGTTCGTTATAAATATCGGTACCCAATTCTTCTTTGGTACAAAAAGTATTATCCGTTGCTATGTTATCACCAATTTTACAATATTCTTTTGCTAAACTTGTAGAATTTACAACATCTCTACACTTGTTATTAGACGTGTCCGAAGATATTACATCGTTTAAACGTTCTGCCGAATTACAATATCTGTTTACTATATTAGTGTACATGGCTTTCCTAGGATCACCTGAAAAGGAATTCTTTATTTCACCATGTAAAGTCTGTAGACGACCCAATTTTGGACCCGATTTAACATCATATACACAAGACACTTTCTGAAATCCTTTCCAATATGCAGTACCCCCCGGACATGGTTGTCCTTTTTTATCATTATGACCAACTAACCACTGATCATTATCATTTGCGCTAAATTGACCATCTGATGTTTTTTTTATAACTGGGTATGTCGCCCACTCACACTGTCTTGTATCACGACGTTTCGCGTATATCTTAATATCTTCTCGCATTCGACCGTCATTTACATTCTCCGTAGGTATAACTATCTTTTTTATACTATTGTTTTGATCATGAAATTTGTAAAATCGATGTTGTTCAACATCACATTTTTCACCTGTCGCATCTCTAAAGTTCGGAATACTATCACCTTCACCCAGAAGCCACGCATAACCAGACTCACCTGGGTGTTCAAATCCTAACCACGTTGTATTTTTACAGTCACCTAATACTATACCAGATGCATCTCTATCATTTGAATTAGGATTTCCATTATATGCTGATTCAGTAAACGTGGCGAGATGACCACCATAATTTAAATGATCATATAAATGAAGTTTACATGGACCAGTATTAAAGCTCGGTAGTTTAATTTTAATGCTCGGTACTTTAAAAGTAACCATTATTACTAATCTGTACTGATATTTTTTATAAACCGTCGAGAATTTCGTTCAGTTTATCAATGTCACCCGCCTTAGCCGCCAACAAAACTTCACGGAGTGTATTTTCATCACTCGTAACTTTTTTAAATTCGCCGTACACGAGAAACGGCATTGTACTGATAGAGTCCACATGTTCAATGAGGTACTGGCGAACCTTTGTTTTATCACCTTCACTCATTTCGCGACCCTTATACGAATACATGACGTATACGACAAGCGTAATTGCTAAAATAATTGTTACGTTTCGCCTGGTAAAGAATTTCTTCATTTAATATACCGTAACATTTTTTTATCGTTTACTTACTTAATAACATTACCATGAATATACACAGTATACACGACAATAAGGATGATACCGAATATTGTGTTATGTACCGAACGTTCGGGTCCACCCACCTAAACGTTCTAGGCCACTGTGTTATGGGAAGTTTGTTCCACGGTGGTTTATTAAACGGTGGGTACCTCCGTTTTGCACGCTCAGCTGCCGTAGATCCACTTCGACCGGGTTCTTTCATCCAATCGGGTGTTTTATCTCTGCCGTAATTACACTTTACTATAATTTCGTCATTAGTCATGGTTCGAACGTCTAAATAATCGTCACATATAAAGTATTTATCTTCACACCCTTTCGTCGAATCTTTCGGTATATACCCATCGTCGCATACACGAGGTCTACAGTGTTTAACATCTTTTAAAATTTTATATCCTATAACACCTTTAGACGTATCGTCTTCGTCCACACAATCAAATTTATGGTTTGCGTTACATATCCCAAAAGCGTTTTTATTCTTTTCTAAATCGCCATACGCTTTATCACACCCGTACGCGTTCATGTTTTTTTCACAGACTTTGTTTAAAACGTTATAACATTCACACCACATATCCGTTGGGTTCGCATCACAATACGCTTTCGCCACCTCGTGGTACTTATCTTCGCCCATTTTTGTTTTTGTACACTCGCCATCACTTTTAATCTTATCTTCGAGTTTACAATAGTTCAAACGCATCGTACCATCACTATCTCGTGCAGCACATGAGTCTCCTGGTTTACCCGTCGACGATTTAAAATTATTGGGATCGACTTTACAAAAATTGTTCACTATTTCGTCCCATTTAAACGCGTCTTTACACTGAGACGCATATAAACCCACTATATGTTGTGCTGTTATTTCAGTACCATCGTATTCTTCTGCTAAATAAACACACGTACAGTTTGGATCTAAATTATCGGGGTTGTGATTCTTTATACAATTATATATACGTACACCTACTTCATTTGGGTTCATATCCTTAGTCTTTTCCCATTTCGACCAATCGATGTTACTCTTCGAAAATTTAATGGTCTTATTACCAGACATTATACTGTTATACATTTAGTTTTTTTTCTCAGGGAAATATAAAACATGGGAGGAGGTGGAAGTCAGACTATCGAACAAATTTTCAATCTTTCCGCTGTAAATAAAAGTATATACGAACAAATCACTACGAATACACAAAAAGTGAGTCAGAGCTCTGCAAATATTCAGACTATAACTCTAAATGTAAAAGGAGGGATGATAGGGTGTCCGTTTAGTGCAAGTCAGAAAATATCGTCGAACAAACAGATCGATGTATCAATGATACCCGAAACTGTTTTAGCCATGAAAAATGAAATAACAACCGAAATGCAGGCTGGTGCACAGGCAGCAATAGAAAAAGCCACGGAAGCTGGTAATCTACAGTTTGGGGATGAACAGGATGTTAAACAGGAAATTAATATGGCAATTGAAAATGTCGTCGATACAACTATCACGACAAAAAACTTATCCGAAGTTATATCCAGCTATGTAAACATCCAAGATGAAGGCTTAAATGTAGGTGGTGATTTAGATTGTCTGGGTTACGAGATTAATTTTGCCCAAGAGATAACAGAAAAAATTGCTACAAAAGCTATCATGACATCACTTACAGATGCACTCATTGAAAACAAAACAATAAATAATTTTAAATCCAATTTAGATGCATCGCAAAAAACAGAAAATAAAGGTCTCGCGGATATCATCGCTAAATTTTTTGAAGGTATAACCGGACCCATAAAATACGCGTTAATAGCTTGTGTGTTAATGATATGCATTGTTATCATAGGTTTAACCTTATTCTTATTATCACCCGCGGGTCAAAACTCCACGCGAACAATTGCTAATGCCGGTGCCAAAAAACTCGGTGGTCCTTTTTAAGTTAAAGAAATAATTTTCCTTTATATTATGATTTTAAGTATAGACGTCGGTATACGAAACTTAGCCATGTGTATGCTCGACGAAACGTCTAATCTTATTGTTCAGTGGGATGTTTCTGGTGTTCCCCCTGAACATAAAGACGGCTTATTTGTTTCTTTAAGAGACCATTTAGATGATAAACCATGGGTTTTACAAGCGAATACAATTCTCATAGAAAAACAACCCGATAGGAACAAAAAAATGAAAATGGTCGAACACTTTCTTCACACCTATTTCATTATACGTAACCCTAAAGCCGAAACGATCATTTACGACGCAAGGTTCAAAATACCTGATTTTGCGGGTCCCGGTAAAGCCATGTATACAAAACGTAAGAAAGCATCCATTGAGCGGTGTCAGCAATTCATATGGAACAATACCATTAATGCACACTGGATCCCTATTTTTAACGCCTCGAAAAAGAAAGACGATCTCGCTGATACTGTCATGCAAGCTATTAGTTTCACGAAACGCATCGAGCCCATGCAAAGCGTTTCGAAAAAGAGTAAAAAACTCGTTCCGAGAAAACCAAACGAGAACCAAAAACGGACACGGTATTCTAAATCAAATTTAGCGTATATTTATAAGAATAAACCCGAATCCGAAGTTCTCGAAAATAATAAACGGTTCATGAAAGATTTGAAACGATACTATAAAAGTATAGACGATTTAGCGAATGAACTTGATTAACGTAGGTTCTTATCCGCCGTATAATACGTTTTCCCTTTCATTACGAAACTGTGTACCCGTGCATACGCCCACGCTTGTGGACTCGCACCTGGTCGGTGTCCCGTACGCCACGCGGCTAACCCGCGATCGTATACTGTTTTTAGTGTTTTTAAAGGTATACCCGTCACTTTAGAAATATCTTTCAGTTTCGTTACACCGGGGTACTTTTTGCGGAACTTTGAGGTATAACTCGACGTTTTCGTTTCGACGTTCTTATCGGTTTTGAATGGTGTATAATCACGCTTCAACATCTTTTTGTATCGCGTTTCAACGTTCTTAAGAGTGTTTAGTCCCCTGAAATATTTTAACGGTGCATATATTTTACCCTCACTCTTACGAAGTTGCGTTATCTTTTTACGAATATCGCTATCGGATAACATCTTAAAGATTGTGTTCGTAGTTACAATAAATGGAGAAAAAAGTACTCGATCATGGTTTTGTTAGGCTCGTGGATCACATGCCACAAAAGGATCTCGATTCAGCAATTGTTCAAGCCGCTCGCGTCTCTTACGGAGACGGAACGAAAACAACTCGAGGTGATGCTGGTCTTATTCGATATTTAATGCGTCATTGGCATAACACACCGTTCGAAATGGTCGAATTCAAGTTTCATATAAAAATGCCCATGTATATCGCGCGTCAACACATGCGTCACAGAATGGCGAGTGTGAACGAGTACTCAGCAAGATACTCGGTCGTTAAAGACGACCACTATAAACCCGAAGTTTTACGTGGTCAATCAAAAGTAAATCATCAAGGTTCCGAAGGTGAAATCGATACAAATAGCGAACGCGAAAATGTATTAAATAAACACTTTGATACTTCGTACGAAATATACACGTACCTACTCGAAGATGGTGTGTGTAGAGAACAGGCGAGAGGTGTACTTACACAATCTACGTATACCGAATTTTATTGGAAAATAGATTTACACAATCTCATGCATTATCTCCGCCTTCGCTTAGAACCAGGTGCACAGAAAGAAATTCGTGACTACGCAAGTGCGATTTATGAACTCATACAACCACTCGTACCCATTACCATGAAAGCGTTCGTAGATTTTAGAATGAATGCCATTCAGCTTTCAGGACCGGAAATAGAGGCTATCGCAAACGGTACACCTATAGAATCAATTGGTGAACGTCGAGAATTTGAAGAAAAAATGAAACTTTTGGGGCTCGATAAAAATGTCAGTAAAGAGTAAGAATAAAATGTTTTCGCTTTCCACAGTATCTACAAATTTTGCATCGACGCAAAAAAAGTTTAAGAAGTTTGGGAAAAAACTTCGTAAACAAAGACAAGAACAACTCAAAAAAATTTCCGAAAAAGTTAAGGAAATTGGTAAAGACGAAATTGAACGAACAAAAAACTTGTTCGAAAAACACAAGGAATTCTTTACCGAAAAAACTACTTCGTCTACATCGTCCCCGGAATCCACCGCTATTGATTTTTACGAGAAGCCCTAAATACCAAGTCTAAACTTATCAGTGTTAAAATGACAAAAGCACTTTGACTTCCGTGATCCAACATATTACCAGCAAAAACAGCTGATAAAACACTATACTGTACGTATCTCATTTCTTTTCTTGACTTTTCTAACGACCTTTTCATAGATGCTCTCGATTTTTCTAAACCGAGAACAGCTGTACTTATATTTTTTATACGATTTGGCATTTCCATAGACGTTGAAAACATATCGCCTATATCGATAACATCCGAAACTTGTTCTCTGATCATTGGTTCGAGATATTCAAAATATGTAAAATTAGGGTCTAAGTTCACACACGTTCCTTCGATAGTTGAAAACGCTTTTGCGAGATACACAAAGGACGTTGGTATAATAAAAGGCTTTTTTTGTGCCAGTGATAAAAGAAGTTCATCTTGTAATATATCATCTTTTAAACTCTTACCATCGAGTGTTTCGAGATAACTTAATGTTGTTTTAAAAAAAAGTTCTATATCACTCGTATCCGATGTCGTTGGTAAAATTATTTTTAAATCTATAAGTGTATCGACTATACCTTTCGTATCTTTATTTATGATATACAAAAACATTTTCTTGAAGCCTTCTTTTATTTCGTCCGTTAAATCTATAACTAAACCGAAATCGTAAAAAACGAGTTTACCTTCCTTAGAAAACCCCAAATTACCTGGGTGTGGATCGGCATGGAAAAAACCATACTCCATTGTTTGAATGACGTATGAATTTATTAAAGCTTCACATATCTTCTTACCATTCACTCTAGGATCCGTTATCTCGGCGAGTTTTTCGGATTCAACGTATTCCATAACAATCATATTTTCGTTTGAAAATTCCTTATACACTTTTGGTATTTTTATCCATTTCACCTTTTTAAAAGATTTACGGAACTGTATTGCATTAATCATTTCCTGTTCATAATTCGTTTCAGCTAATAAATACTCTATAGATTCATTTAATACGTACCCAGATGTTGTTCCTGTATCCACACCAATTTTTTCTAAAAAATGTACAATATCACGAACATCGTCAGTATCACGTTTCATAATATTATAGATATCAGGTCGTTTGAGTTTTACAACAACTTCATTCCCGTTACTTAAAACGGCTTTGTGTACCTGTCCAATACTCGCCGATTTAAAAGGTTCGTATTCAAAACTCGAAAAAACGTCCGAATCAACGTGTTCCTTAATCATATTTTCTATAGAATCTTTATCGATAGGTGGTACATTATCCTGTAAAGATTCCAATTGTGTTATAAACTCCAAGGGATATAAATCTGCACGTGTCGATGCGATTTGTCCCAGTTTTATAAACGTTGGTCCCAAATCGACAAGCTGTTCTTTTGTCCATTTCCCAAACTTTACCTGGTCTTTTTCAAATTGTCTACGCCATAAAAATTCCGCGGCAAACTTCCATGTCTTTTGTTTTTGTTTTTGAGGTACTACTTTTATGGGTGTATTTTTAGCAAGACATGCCACCAACACCATCTTATTATCTGTACATATAATAAATGTGGCGTGTGTTTTTAACTTTATATTTTTCGTACCTGATACTTGGTCCGCATTGGGAATCGAGACTCATGGAAAAGAAACCGTTACGTATAGTTGATTCACCAAAAGAATTTTTTAGACGATCTATATTTATATCGTATACAGCAATTTTATATACTGCTTTGTTCTTATATACTCCTTCGTATTCAACTGCCATAAACGCACTTCTCTTGTCTGGTGGCGCAACGTACGGGTTTTATACAAAATACGGTCCTGAAAAACCGTTTCCCATGCATATACTTTTGAACTTATTTATACTGTTCATGGGTACACAATATTTTGATACACAAACTATACTTACTTTATTACTTTTACTATTCTATTATCTTACACAAGATTTGTTGTACATTTCCAAATAATATTTATCTGTATATATAAATGCGAGTTCACGTAATAGGTGCCGGCCCAACGGGTATGTCAGTCGCATGGGAACTTCTCAGGTCAACCGATCACGAAGTTATTATATACGATCGCAAAGAATCCGCAGGTGGTTCATGGTGGGAACCAAAAGGTCCCAAAAGAGATTTACACGCACATAGAATTGTGTTTGATAACGCATTCGTAAACACAAATAGTTTATTCGAAGAAATGGGTATTGAATGGGACGATATGTTTCAACCTGCAGATACACGCGTGTATACTACAACATTCAAGTATCTTAAATTTAAAGATTATTTAACTTTAACATCACTCGCTATACGGGTTTTAGCACAACCAGATAAATATAAAGGTGTATCACTCAAAGATGCACTTGGCGAACTTTCTGACTCGGGTGAAAAATTACTCAAAGCCTTACCATTAATTATGGATGGTGTTGATTGGGAAACAATGTCCGCCTTTGAATTTGTGAAAAGCTTCGATCACGTGGGTATGTCTAAACAATACGTTCAAAAAGTTTCAGGTAAAGTCATGTCCGATAAAATGCAAAATGCACTCTTGGAAAAGGGTGCTAAATTTGTATTTAATACAGAACTTGAAAAAATACATTATGAAAAAGATGGATACGAAGCTACTTTTATAAACAAAACCAAAATAAGTGATGGTCTTCTCGTTTTGTGTATAGACAATAGTAAAGCTCTTCAACTTGTGGGTGACAATTGGGGTGAAAATACAATAAAAAAGATTGGACCGAGTACGTATGGATGTATTAACGTGTTATTAGACTACGACGAACCAATTCGTTTACCTAAATCGGATTTAGAATATACCATGGAAACTACATTTAATATTCAACCCGTTGTATTAAGTGATAATAAAACTATATCGTGTGTTATATGTAACCTTACGGATGAAGTTTTATCTACCGACCCAGAAACACTTAAAACTGAAATTGTTGAACAATTACAAGTTCCTAAACCAACGAGTATACGTATAGCTTGGGGTTCACATTGGAAAGATGGTCAGTGGTCGTTCGAACAATCTTCGGGTGTTTTGAGCTTACACGGACAAGTTCCATTTTACGGTGAGTGTTCTAAAGTTGCTTTATGTGGTATGATGTCTAAAAGAAAAACACCGTATTCGAGTATAGAAGCCGCTATAGAGGTTGGAAGATCATTTTGTCATGAAACGTTCGAAACGAGAAAACCATTACAACCCGTTTTGATAACACACGTAGTATTCATACTTATAGTTTTGTTTCTTATTATACTATATACACGTAAAGAATGACGTTTCCTGTAGAAGCTACCGTATACGAACCCATGTACGACTATAACGATAAAAAATATATTAGACTTACCGTATCCAATAAAGTTCGCGATTACATACTTGGTTTACACGCGAACAAATCCGATGTTATACTTTTTCCCGATACACTCGACGATCCTTTAGAAGGTAACGTTTTAAAAGTAAAAGTTCCGTTCAGGTACCGACGCGTTATGTGTAACGTAGATGGCGATACACCCGTACAATCATTGAAAAAGGGTGACCTAGTTCAAACCGAACTCCAATTTAATGGTGTTTGGAATGCACACGAACACAGTGGATACTCGTGGGTTTTGAAGTATATAAAGTATATAAACTAATAGTAAGAAATGAGTCTTACACGCTCGGGATATCTCACAGGTGAGACACAAGAAATCAAAAACGAACTTACGGTTCGTGCCGTCGTAAACACGGAATTTGGATTTCCTCCGCCTCCCTTTAAGGTATTCAGAAAAACAAAAACGGGTCTATGTGTTCCCCGATTTTATGGCGAAGAAAAGTTTGGTAAAGCAAAAGAAGATCGTCGCCCGGAACCAGTAAAAATATCGACCAAGTTTAATGGAAAATTACGCGATGAAACACATCAAAACGATGCTTTGGCAGCTGCACTCAAAGCCGGACACGGTGTTCTTTCACTTCCATGTGGGTTTGGTAAAACCACCGTATCCTTGGCCATAGCGTGTAAACTTGGGTACCGAACCATGATTGTTGTTCACAAAGAGTTCTTAGCAAACCAGTGGCGTGAACGTATCCAACAGTTTTGTCCAGGTGCATCCATAGGTATAGTCCAACAAGACAAAAAGGAAACGGAGTGTGATTTTGTCATTGCCATGCTCCAATCACTCTCGTTAAAAGAGTACTCGTTTAACGATTTCGATACGATAGGAACTTTGATTGTTGACGAAGCACACCATATATGTGCAAAAGTGTTTTCCCAATCCCTATTCAAAATGTGTCCCAAACACGTATTTGGTCTTTCAGCAACGCCCACGCGTAAAGATGGACTCACTAAGGTTCTACACTGGTTCATGGGTCCAACATTCTTTGCCGTCGAACGCGAAAATCAACAACAGGTCGAGGTTTTTCCCATAGAGTATACGTGCCCACGGTTTCAAGATCCACCACCGTGTACGCGGTTCGGTAAACTATCCTTAGCAACCATGATTACTGAACTTACCGAAGACCGTGCAAGAAATATCGTCATATTAAACCTTATAAAAAATATTGTTAAAGGAACGCGTCAAGTTCTCGTCTTAAGCGATCGTCGCCACCACTGTGAAGTACTCCACCAAAGTTTCAAGAAAACGTCGGGTTTATACATGGGTGGTATGAAAGAAGCTGAGTTAACCGAATCGAGTAAAAAACAAATCATTTTTGCGACGTTTAGTCAAGCACACGAAGGTCTCGATATACCTTCACTCGATACAGTTATACTTGCGACCCCTAAGTCTGATATCGTTCAATCTATAGGAAGAATCATGCGTGAAACACACGGTAAAAAGAATAACCCCCATATTTACGATATTTTCGATCAATGGTCGATTTGTCACGCAATGTATAATAAACGTCTCAAAGTGTATCGACAAGGTGGTTTTAAAATTCCGAAACAAAAACCGGAAGAACCGAGTGTCTTCAATCAAGGGAAATGCCTCATTTTACCCTAAAAATAATCACTTATATTTGTAAGAATGCCGTGCTGTGATACGGGTCGTAATATACAAAAGTATAAAGGAGCCGCAGCATCTACACTCCAGGATGTTACCGATAATGGGAACACGACAACGGGTGATATAATAACAACATCTGGATTTTTTATAGGTGACGGGAGTAAACTTACCGGTATATCAGGTGC
>Ga0208644_1003283_pt1 | contig 12645 bp, 13 predicted proteins | sample VirMetDEL_Nov_18_FD_184517 | JGI IMG/M metagenome (GOLD analysis project Ga0208644, IMG submission 184517) | Aqueous microbial communities from the Delaware River and Bay under freshwater to marine salinity gradient to study organic matter... | ecosystem: Environmental > Aquatic > Marine >... | reverse complement strand
CATCCATACCCTTACGCTTCTGAACCTTATTGAGCATATCAAAAGCCTTTTCCATAGAGTCAGGATTGCTTGTTAAGCGCTGAAATAGTTTCTGCTCATCCTTGGAAAGCTTTTTAAATTGATCCGCGAATGGTTGCATTTGATCCACAAAGTTCTGCTTGAGCATGAGGTTATCCAACTCGAACTTATCCATGCGACTTGCAACAAATGGATCTAATTCTTTTATCTTCGATTTGATAGGACGGATAATCGGGTCAACCTTCTCCAAACCTTTCTCAATCACGCTAAAGGTTTTATTTACTGCGGGTACAAGCGTCTTATCCGCAACCTTTCCTGCGGCTTTTAATCCGCCAAACATCGCTAGTCCTTCGCCCGCATTCTTTAGCTTACCCATAAATACGCTTTCGCCCTCTTCCTTTTGGAGAGGACCCATACCGAGCGCGTCAGACAGACCCTTCTCGTCTGCGGATAATGCGATAAATTCGGTGAGCGCCGCACCCACGGGTAGCTTTACTGCCTTGGGTACACTACTAAGTGCCTGTGCGACCTTTGGTGCTTTTGATGCAACATTCAATGCGGCACCTACAGGAGCTAGTTGCGCCCCTACCCTAGCGACATCTCTAACTGTAGATTCCTGGAACTCCTTTTGCGATACTCCGTGCATCGCACCCATCGCGTCCCGAAAGAGATTAGGTTTATCTGAGGCTAATGGGTTATCAATATCTGCTCCAACCAATTCACCAACAGATGATACTAGTTCTCCGACTCCTTCCGCTCCGCCAAATAATGCCTTGAATTTAAATTTATTAAACTCATATAGCATGGCCTCGTACCACGGTGCTTCGTCTATCTTTTCTTTAAGGTCCGGGGATACGGTTTGTTCTACTTGTGGGGCAGTAGGTGTATTATCTTCAAAAAGCAAATCATACTTACTTACTGATTGTGTATCTGTAGGTAATACCTCTTCGTCAAATAATGCATCATACTTTGATTGAACTAAATCAGAAGAGTTGCTCTCAAATAATGCACTATATTTAGACATATCTTACTGTCCTAATATTTCTCTAGCCTTCTGCTTTTCCTTCTCGGTAGCATTCGGATCATTTAGTGCTTCTTGAGCAAGTTTCTTTATGTCTACTTGAGTAGACTTTTCAGATACTACTGAGTCTTCGTCCTTAACTTTTGGACGCATACCTAGAATGGTTATGGCTTGTTCCATCATCGGATCTTTTTGTCCGCCACCGTAACCGACCATATTGCTTTTGCCCTTAAAGGTATATGACTCAGTATTTTCATCGTAGTCATAATTGTCCTCAAGATAAACTTGCATAACCGCAGGGTCTACACCTCGAATGATTGCTTCTTGAATAGATTTCTTACTTACTGAGTCATTCAGGGGTTGCAAGCTATTACCTGTCCAAACAAAACTTACCTTATTACCGGACATTCCCTCAACATCTACTCTCTGCCCTGGCGTATAAGATTTGCTATCCTTCTCAGCCTTTGATTTAGCGTCATAGTATTCTGTTTGTGCCCTTGTTAAATCAGCATCTGCGATCTTTTCTGCATACTCAGCACTTGCTATACTATTTGCGTAATTACCAATTGCTTCCGCCCGGTTAGCTTCCCCCACTGCTTTTCTTATTGTAGGGTCCTTCAATGCTTCCTTAACACTAAAATCCAACTCATTTACTCTCTTTCTAAGCATCGCATTTTCCTGCATTGTCCTACCCGCAAGCAATCCGTTTGCACGCTCCAGGTCAGCTATACTCGCGTCTCCGCTTTGAACCTTCTGAAAAAGTGCCATGTTTTTCTTATCACTTGTTTCATCTCCGGTCATTGTGAGTTGCTGAACTATGCTTGGATCTGCGGATAACTGTCCTTGTAGTGTAGACTCAAGCTGATTCCGCTTCTCCTTATTCAAGCTATACTGCTCGATTAGCCCACCGACAGTCCGACCAAGGTTCTCTCCGACTCTCGCCTGTGCCTGTCCCGCTAAAAGAATGGGAGAGGAGTCTATCCTCATCAACCCCGCCTGTACTGTATCTCCTATTGCCATAATTATTTCTCCTTTAGCCCGGAAAGGACACTGCGTCTGCCATCATTGCACTTGGATTGCCACCATATTGTAATCCAAGGCCACCCATACTACTTCCTCCACCTGCACCTATCATTGATGGACCTGCTATCATTGCAGAACCTAGACCTCCAATCATACCCATCAGACCACTCGCCATGCCCGCTGCGGCCTGTTCTCTAGCCGCATAGGTGGCGGCGTTGTAATTAGCTCGGTTAGCTAACTCTTGCATTCCAATATTTACACCCGCATCAGGGTTAATCCTAGTACTCTGTTCCTGCGGTATGCCGAACAAAGCCGCCCTTGCTCCATATCCCTGTTGCGTGTAATTGCCTCCACCACGGGTCATCATTAATGGATCGACTGAAGTGGCACGATTTAAGTTACTTGCAAAACCTCCAAGGCTTTGTGCCTGTTGGCGATTCTCGCGAAGGATATCACGAAGGTAGTCTTCCCTGCTCATCGCTTCTGCCGCAATCGCCGCATTGTCCATGTCGCGTCCGCGAGCTACCAATGACTCACGGGCGGATTGAGTTGCCCTGCGTCTCATCTCAGGAGATAAATCCTGCATCTGTGCTTCCTGAAACGCCTGGTCGGCCAACTGATTGGCCTGTTCCACGCGAGCCTGCATAAGCGGATCGGATGAACGATAAGCCTGTGTCATGTCAGCACCGAATCGATTAATCATCGATATATCAGAACCCGCCTGACGCTCGGCCATCTGTCCACCAAACTGCTGTGCCCTCATGGCCTCCTGTTCGGCTAGGCTTGCCATCGGATCAGCGGCTCGTTGGGCGAGGCTTATCTGTAAGTCTTGATACTGCGGATCGTATATCTGACGAGTCTCTAAGAGTTTACCCTGTAGAGCGGGGTCTGCCATTGCGGATACATAATCGCGAGCCGATTTACCGACATCTAGTTTCTCTAATTTGGGTGGTGCTTTACCTCCTCCAAAAAGCCTCTGTATAATGTATGATGGTACTCCTGAAGAGTTTACAGGTTTACCTAAACCACCAATGCTTTTTAAAAGTTTTGCTTCATCCTGATTGATGTATGCAAGAGACTCACCTTCGGGAGCATTCTCATTTAAAAGCCTAGCGGCCTGTGCCAATGGATCTTTAACTTTTTTATTTTTCATCATGGCGATTAAGTTTTAATTATATAATTTAAAATGATTGTGGGCTGAACATTGTTGTGAAAATTAGTCGCACTTTGACCAAGGTTCGTCTCTGTCTGATGCGTACTAGAAGTGCCATTAAAATCAGTTCCACTTTGACCACCACCCGCAGTATCTTCGTTAAAATAAAGAATGTCGTGATTATGTGCAGGTAATCCTGATTCAAGGGCTGTAAGTCGGTGTTCTTCCTCACCACCTGTAGCACCTAAAACCACACCATTTATATTTGCCGCAGATGATGATTGTAGTCGACTTGCGGTGAGACCATTCATATCATCCTTACCCGCAATCACTCGACCTCGTAAATCAGGTAAATTGAAATTACTACCTGTGCCCCCATAAGTTATTCCAATTGTATTGTATAATGCTTCGTAGTCCGCAATTGCAACAGACTGTCCACCACAAAACAACCATTCGTCATTAGGAAGATTCTCTCCGGCAAATGGCAAGACTGTACCTGTCGGCATTATTGAGTTTATGGCAGTGGTTGCTAGTTTGTCAGATGTCACCGCTCCATCCTTTATATGATCCGTAGTGACTGCACGATTATCATCGCTACTCGCACTGCTTAAAAGTTCATTTCCTGAAATGCCGTTAGCGGGAACTTTTAATTTACCATCCCCTGCGGGGATATCATAATTCTCATTATTTGCGATTATCGTTACACCGTCTGCCGGCTCACTAAATGTCGCGAGATCCGCGATATCCATTAGTTTTTGTGAGGTGACTTGGTCACCCGATGAAAAGATTTGTCCTGTGTTGAGTATTGGCATTTTTACTATCTCCTATTGAACTGAAGTGGTTGATCGATCTGTGATTCTAGCATCGATTTTTGTAGCCCGCACATAGGGTCTACCATTGGTTGGTTGAAAGTCTGCCTGTACACCAAATCCACGCTTTCTGACGCGAAGCCTGACAGATGCATCTTCAGCAGTTGCAAGCTCATTGCCGAGCAGTGTGGTTAGATTTACAGGTTCGCTTATTGAGTCGGGATCTTCTGCGATGAAGCGAATATCACCATTGGATGGATTCGATTCACTAGATTTAATCTGAAATTCTGCCCGACTGAAATTCTTTCGATCCATTGAATCGGCATCGTATTGGCGTGTGGTTAATTGACTTATCACATCGATACCAGGATCTTTCTCAGGTGATTCTCCCGCTTTCTGAGATACCTTGTCCGGGCCTTCCAAGGCATCCAATTTATGTACTCCACCCTCAAGGGTTGTAAGGTACAAAGCATTCTGCGAACCCTCGCGAGCTACCAATAAATCGCGGATCGCGAAGTCTGTAGAGTTCACGCTATCAATGCTTTCGAATCCTTGGTTAATAAAATTGTACACAAGAATGGTGTTAAGTTTATTTGTGTCTCCGGCACTAGGTTCTGAGTCAAGTGGTACTGCGAGCCAATAGCGGTTATTGAAATAAACTCCGACTGACAGGTATGCAAAGTCCTGATTTATGCGGTCAATGTAGGGTTGAATAGTTTCGGACAAAGGTGTGCCTGTACCTCGCAGATTATACTCATCAATAAACTCTACTCCATAAATCCCTTGATCAGATAGAAACATAATTTGATTGGCTACCTGTACTATTGACTTACGAGCAGTTGCCCCCACTTCATCTGTTACCTGTGTGGTTTTTACATCCGCTAAAGATCCACTCACACCCGTCATCAGATGAATAGATTTACGATTGAATACGACTACCGAATCCTGTGTGAATCCTTTAATCCCAACTATAAAATCGCTCTTGCCTGACGATATACGAAACTGATTTCCTATCTGATCGAAAGTATCAGAATCGAAGATATCAGAGGCCACCAATTCATCCCTGATATCCCGATCTGTTGGCGAGGTGTCAGATGTGTATTGGTAAGGAACCCAAAGTCTACGCTGATGAAACTCTCCAAAAGGAGCCGCAGGTTGGTGTATAAATCCTTTACCTAATGCTAATGGCCTACTGACTGTCAGAGAGTGATTGGAGTCATCTTTAACTCCAAGGTTAAATGTAAATTGGTTTACAGTAGGAACGGAGGTGACCACCACTTCACTTCCAATAAAGCTATCATAGATTGTGGACTGTGATGTGTGGATAGTGAGTCTATCTCCGACTGCTAATCCATGTGATGAAACATCCATTGTCACGACACCATTTAATGAAGCTGTGCTAGTGTCCGTTAAATAAGCAGGTGCAGTATAAGTACCACTTGATACTCGCGTGAAATCTTCAAAGTATTCAACCTGTGCCCCACTCACATTAAATGTCTTGGTCTGAGACTGAGTCATTGTGACTGTCAATTGATCAGTCGCGGGTACGCTAGCAACCTGGTAGCAATCGTTAGGATTATATTCCCAATTGCCTAATCTTGTTAAAGTCACAAAGTCGCCAACTAATCGCCCATGATCGGTTGCGGTTGTAACGCTGATAGTCTGACCCGATTGAGAAGCTGAAATTATCTCAAAACGATTCAGCTTTGGGCTTGCGGACAATGTGGTCTTACGAGTCCTGAAAATAAACATCTTGTCGAACCCTTGGCTCATGCCTACAGGCCCATCCACAGTCTCCCCACCCTGCTCGTAGCGACACTTATATAGCTTTGCGTCTTTTAATCTTACGATCAGGCATAAATTATTTGTCGCTGAGAATATAAAATCATCATTCTCGGAAGCTGCATCTGAATAAACTGCTGATCCAAAAACCGCATTCACCGCATCATCATCCAAGGTAAAGTTTTCTGTGGTGGATGCCACTGATGTATTACCCACATTATTGGTATTAATTCCAAATGTGGTATCTGCCCCTGTGTCCGCAAAGGATACTGTTTTGGCAGATGTGTTAATCGCAGTGATTGTGTGACTGCCATTAATTGAGGCATCGATATCATCCACATGGACAGTGCCACTTACTGCAAACTCCGATGCCGGAGTATCCTCAAGGGTAAGAGTCACCACATTACTCGCCCGAACCGCATTGGTCACAATGTAGTTTATGGTGGTAGGTATTGCATTCCCCATCGAGGCAACTGATGTTCTACCTTCGGGATTGAGAGATGACCAAGTCTGATTTAAGTTTGTGTATGTAGTGTCAATCGTTGACCAACGCTGTGATGCTCCAACAGTCGAAAATACTTCATTCGTGCCTGTGTCAGCGTAGGTAATGGTACGAGTATTGAAGTTAACACTAGCTAGAGGGAATGTGCCATTCGGGTCATCACCTGTGAAATTTAATCCATCGATGGTGATGTTATTTCCAACGATAAAGGATAAACTCGGAGTGTCATCCAATACGACTGTTACAACATTGCTTGATCGAGATGCGGATAAAATGATATAGGGTAAGCGGATCGCATCTTCGCCTGTGGTGATTGATCCAAATAAAGTGTTTAAGCCCTTTCGTGGTTGCCAAGTGCCGTCATCATTCATTCGACCATTTTTGGACAATGCAACCTCACCAGGCTTTAGCTGATTGGGTCGCAGACGCGCATTCATCCGCAGAAAGAAGGTATCCCCTTCTGTCACGAATGGATCGTCTAGCTTGCCATATGAGCGATATCTGCTCACTTCTTCTTAACCTCCTGCCAAACTTTTATCCCCATGTAAATGATTGTGATTATTCCGGCAATACATCCAAATAATGAGTCCAAGGACGAAAGTCCAAAGGTGGCTAATGTGCCACTCAATCCTGCGACTGACACTCGATCAATCATTAGAATAAGAGATCCAAGACGATGATGCCTAGGACTAAGCCCACGAAGATCGTTATCATTTTCCCACGCTTGGAGAGTGTTTCAAATTTCTTTTTGAGTAGAATTAAGTTTTTCATTTTTGATCGGAAGGTCTCGGAAAGGGAGGTCGAGTGGTGGATCTTGTGACTTCTGTTTTGGCACATCTTTTTGCCACGAAAATAGGTATTGCTAAATAACAACCCAGCACAACTGCCGCACCTATCAAGATGCGTTTTATATACGATGTAAATTCAGCGAATCCGCTCTTATGTTCCGCCATGCCTTGAGCTACCAGGGCACTCACATCTCCGTGCGTTAAAGCCTCAATCGTTTCCTCGGCCTCTACGAGTGCATCTGCATTTTTTAATGCTTCTCCCGCAAGCACACCCGCACCCGCAGACAAACCTCCTGCCACAGGACCACCTGCAAGCGTACCCACTGATCCGCCAATCACTCCGCCTAATGTCGGATAGGTCGAACGAAAGGAACATCCGGCGGTAAGGAAACAAAGTGCTATCAGTAGATAAATCATTTACAGTTCTACTTCAAAACTCCTCTGTCTAAAAACGACCACCGCTGATTCTCTAACGAATGGTATAACCCTTGTGCTGTTTCCTGTTCCATATTACTCTTCATCCTCCGCGTACCAAGTACTATCAAAATCAACTAAATCTTCTGTGTTGAATAATTGATCACATTTCCATCTACCCTCTGTTTTTATAGGTATTATGAATTTGTTGTAATTAATATTATTAGTATTGGTGACTTTATCAGGTGTGCAATAATTAGAAGCATCAACTGAAGGTAGTGACAGAGCAGAGTTTATCACTTGTATATTCGTATCAAAATCGTCCGTTATTAAATACTTCATATTATAGTCCGTACTTAGATTGAGCGTAGGCGACGAGTGCCGTTTTGTCAGCAGAGGTAACAATATCATCAAAGATAATAACCTCGTAAATCCAACCATTAAACCTATCAGTTGTTCTTTCATTAGGTCGCATACCACTACCACCTAATTGTGTCGTTCCATTAGAAAAATGACTAGTGTAATATAAAGCTCCCTGTGTGGCTATACAACTAGAACCCTCTTGTTCAATGTCATAAGTATTTGCTGAATCATCAGAATAAATCTCCACCATTTGTCCGTTTGTTGTGGAAAGATTTGACAAAGCAATCCCACCTAAACGCGATCTTCTAAATGTACTAGCTCGACAGACTCCGCTTGAATACAATGGGCCAGCAATTTGAAGGCTGTATAACTCGTAACTTGTATCTGAGTCAGGTTCAAAAATAATAACAGCAGCTTTGTTTCCATTAGTAAAGTCACCTGTTAACCATTCAGTCCATATCTCCAAACTTTCTCCCGTACCATCAAAGTAAATTGCTGAAGATGTGGTGCTAGTTCCACCAAGTGTACGACTTGAAACAAAACTTGGTTGTCTAGTAGCAGTGGGTTGGGTCGCGTAAAATCCATTAACTTTATCCTTCCAAAAGACTACATCATTTCCATCAGTAACATTTGAGTAGGAAGCATCAAGAACAGTTCCACTCTCATTTGCATCAAAGTGAAATACAGGATGAAAGCTAGTACTATTCGATCCATCCAATGCGTAACTTGAACTACTTCTCTGTGTATAAATAGAAATACCATACTTATTACCAAGGTAGTTATGAACAGTATCTAAGTCGGCATCACTCAAAACAGAATTAAATATTAAAACCTCACAAATAAAACCTTTTAATGCTTTACTTACTCCTGCTCCCCCCAACTCACAACTACTTGTGTTCGTTGCAAAAGTTCTACCTAATGTTGATAGAGTTTGGTTGTAGCTTTCTCTTCCATTACAAAGTTGCCTGTAAGATGTACCCACGGTAGTTGACATAATGTAAGGTCTTGTAGTCGAAGGTATTATAAAGTTATTTACACCTGTAGTTTGACTTATTTTATTGTTAAGAAAGTGACCTGAAACATTTTTTTGGGTAATATAGTCATCTGTCATACCTGTTGATGGCCCTGTTCGGACTGTATTATATTCAAAGTCACTTGTACCTACTCCAAAAGAACCTGAACTACTTCCGGGTATAGTAACATGAATTACTGTACCTTCCTCATTTGAAAAGTCTGTATTACTAAAAAAGTCTGTGTCTGAAAGAATAGTGCTTGCACCGTCAAACTCCACACCCGCTTTACCTCGTAACAAAGATGATCGAAATAAAGGTTGGTTGGTTGCTTCCGTAAAATCATTACCATTCCCACTTTTATCACCCCATGTTGCAACCGATGCCCCGTCAGTTGGATTATTTGCTGAATCACTACCGTCAAGAACACTCGCATCTAAATGGACTTCAGGTGTAGTTGTTAAAACATAACCTGTATCTAAGGTATATTGACTCCCTGAAACAACAGTGTGAGGAAAACCCACAAAGGTCGGTAAAACTATACTCATTAGGAAGCAGTGTCTCCAGCAAGAACAAAGGTGTCAGCAGCGTATGCTACTAAACTAGCAACTCCGTACTGAGCATTGATCTTAGTGTGCGACTGTCTGTTGTTTATAGTAGTCGAAGAAGCACTAAAGCTTACTTGTCCTGCTCCCTTTTGTACGAAGCTACAATTAAACCCTGCTCCCAAACCGCTCGGTACTGTGATTGTAACTGCACTAGCATTATCAAGTACTACGACCTTGCCATTGTCACTAGATAGAAGCGTGTATGTAGTTCCCGTTTGATCGTTAATTGATGCGTCAAACCCTAGTATCGCAGTTCCGTCAAAGTTGCCGTCTGTTAAATCTCCTGCTGATACGCTCTGTAATGCAGTGTCTGCTGTTGCCCCCTGAGCGGCTGTAGCGTAGGCAGTAGAATCTGTAGTAGCCGCTGTGCCTAATCCACTGATGTCTGTGTTGCTAAGTGTAACTGTGCCTGTCCGTCCTGCTACCGATTGAACAGGTGCTAGGGTCATCAGGTTAGTAGCGGTTACTTTCTTGGTGGTTGCGGTTCCTGCGACATCGTCAACAATGGGTAAAATATCTGCCCCAACGGGTGTCGCTAGGTTACTTAATTCTGTAATCTTTTTTGTAGCCATAATAATTTTTAGTGAAGTGCAGTCCAAGCTCCGTTGGCTCGTCCGTAAAATTTATTCTCAGTAGTATTGTAAATCATCTCTCCATCAGTCGGGCTACTGATGGCATTCATCTGCGTAGTAGTCATTCGAGGCATAATCACGCCACCTGTTGTGGACGAAACTTCGAGGGGGGCGGAAGGGGAGACTGTGTTAATACCTACCTTCCCTAAAGAGTCGATGCGCATTGCCTCGCTCAGAACTTCATTCGAATCTCTAGTCGTAAAAGCTAATGATGTGGCTGTGCTTGAGCTACTCTCTTTGACTGCAAAGATGCGAGCAATATTAACACCTCCGGCACTAGTTTGTCCTGCAAACAACTCTAAACTAGAAAAACTGTCAGGGGCTTGACTAATATTTCTAACTCTAAGAGCGTTACCTTCATTTCCAACACCTGAGTCTACATAAGCCGTGTCATCTGCGATTTGTATTTCTAGGGGCTTTGCAGGACTCTCCGTCCCAATACCTACCTTCCCTAAAGAGTCGATGCGCATGGCTTCAGTCGAATTTGTGCGGATCGCAAGCTCGTTGGTCGCAGGTGCGTGAATTGCTACCGCAGAACTGCTTGACCCTGTCTGATCCAAGGCGTATTCATCTGCGACTACATTTCCGCTTACATCAAGTGATCCTCCTGTTACCGCTCCACTTGTTGAAACAGAACCCGCTGTAACCGCTCCACTTGTTGTCAATGTTGTTGATACTATGTCTCCATTCACATCCAATTCTTGGGTCGGGGAGGTTGTCCCTATGCCAACTTTTGTTGTGCCAATGGCGAGTGCGGAAGCTGTGCCCTCTCCGTCTAGCACGGCCTTAACTGTAGAGTCCACTCCGTTTGTGTAATCACCTACCTGGAGCAATCCCTTGTAGGTATTTGCGGGTGTTAAATTTTGTAAATCACTCATAGACTATATTATCTCCTGCTTCGGTCAACATGGGTTCATTGTTCTCCGTGAGGAGTGCATTGGCGGGTACTCCATCACCACCTGATGGGATACCACTCCCTGTGAAGGGTCTTGCTACTCCTACATTTAGATCAATAGACAGCATTTTACATCTTGTATGCTAAAACTGCACCACTCGTAAGTTGTAATGAAGTAGTGCGTCCATAAATCGCGGTATTTGTTGGTAGCGTGGTTGCGTCTCCACCTGTGCATAAAGCAGAGATGTTATCTACATTAGAAGTAATATCTGCAAAGACCGTATCCTCTGTGCAAACAATTGCAAAAAAGTCTCCTGTGTGAGCCGCTGTATCATTAATATATATACCCCCGTTAAGTCCTAATCCTCTGTATTCGTTTGCCATGATTAAATAGATGTTTGAATTGTTGTTCCGTATGTAATGAATTGTATAAAGTTTTGCTGTCCTTGCTGACGCTCAAGCTTATCTAGCTCAACTAATAACAAGGATTCTGCTTGTTGATACGCAACTTGAGCTTTGTCAGTCTGACCATCTGCGGCCAAGAAGTCTCCGTATGCTCCGTAAGTTGCGTATTCTGAAAATATATAAAGAAAGTCTGTGCTTGTAGATGTGTAGTTCTCGAATGGTTTGCGGTATAAAACAAACACAGGTTTAGTGCTTGATCTGTCTACCAGGGTCACCTGTCCATAATCCGCAACTTCTGTTGAAGAAAACTCCACACGAAATGCTACTTCATCTGCATGTCCCACATCATATGGGTCATTGTTTGAAACCCGTAGGATTTCTCCAATTGTGTCATTGAACTCAAGGACATTCATGGTAGTAGCAGTTGCAGTTGCTCCGCTTCCACCACCACCGCTAAATGATACTGTAGGTGCAGATGTGTACCCTGTGCCGCGATTAGTTACTGCAACTCCATTTACACGACCCTCGGAGTCGATAGTTGCAGTTGCTACTGCCCCTGATCCTCCACCACCTGTGAATGCAACTGTTGGTGCTGAAGTATATCCTGTACCACCATTACCAACATTAACATTCCTAACCTGTAAATCAGGTGTCTTTTGCTCTAAGCGGATAGTATCAGGCCACCTGGTGCGTTCCCATGCTAATCTTCCAAAGCGATTAAAGCTTCGTATGGCCGCACTTTGCTCTTGTTCCAATAAGCTATCAAGTCCAATCAAGTGTCTTAGATTGGTGAGCATTGAGCTTATTGTTACCTGTCTCATGCGGTCTTAAAGCTTTGACCTGTGAATGATTGCTTGCCTAACGACTTTGCTTTGAAAGATGAATTATCGCGAAGGAACTCTTTTATGAAGCTCTTATCCGACCAACATCCACGATGAGATTGATGCCAACGGAAATATTCCCTGGCGGGGATTGTGGCTTTTAACTGACCAAGTCCTTCGGTCTTTGCCACGCCCATTGCTTCGTTTTCTTTGCGTGCCATTTGTTCACGCATGGATGCTTCGTGCTTTTCGAGGTCTACCTCGTAACGCAAATAACGATCCAAGTTCTTCATGAACTGTGAACCGTTTCCGCTCTTCCACTTAGGTAAAAGTATGTTTGGCATAGTCGTTTAGTTGTAGGTTAGGGAGAGGCCCGCTATGCGAACCTCTCCCACCCCAAA
>Ga0208644_1003280_pt1 | contig 12650 bp, 24 predicted proteins | sample VirMetDEL_Nov_18_FD_184517 | JGI IMG/M metagenome (GOLD analysis project Ga0208644, IMG submission 184517) | Aqueous microbial communities from the Delaware River and Bay under freshwater to marine salinity gradient to study organic matter... | ecosystem: Environmental > Aquatic > Marine >... | reverse complement strand
CCGATTGCGATGGCTTGCTTTCGATTCGTCACCTTTTGACCAGACGACGACTTCAAGGTTCCAGCCTTGAATTCATGCATAACCTTCTGCATCTTGCCTTGCTTGATGCCCATCAACTTGGAAAGCATTACTTCCTCCCAGACTTGACGATCAAAGAACCAAGCCCTACATAGCTAGGTTCTTGAGCCTTGCCGTTTTCTTCCGAATCGTCTTCGGTTTCACCCGGCTCTTCCACTTCCACCTTGGAGTGTTCCTTGGTTTCCATCTTGAGGAGTTCGCGAATGGTGGGCTTCTTCTTCAATCCATGTTCGGCAGTCTCCATTGACTGCATCTCAGCAAGACTAGGCTTTTTCCTAAGCCCATGCTCTCCCTTTTCCAGCAACTGTACAGCCGCAACGGAAAGGGAATTGATATGTTTATTCATTCGATTGATCATTGTCAGCAGTTCCAAGCCCTAAGACTTTTGCGAAGGCGCGAATCTGGATCTTTGGCAGCGTTGGGAAACTGCTTTGCCATTCCACCCATACGAGCGCAGAAAGACTTGCGGCGTCCTGCGTCCGCTTTGGTCTGCGGATTGGGAGCGGGTGGTTTCAGATCATTGCCATGTTCCCGCTTGAAGTAGGCACGACCGGCGGCATTGAGGCCACCTTTTGGATCTTGGTATTTTTTCAGGACGCCCATAGTATTGATTATAGGCCAAGTTATCAAGATTCTTGCAACTGATATAATTGTCGCAAACTTTATAGGATGTGCGGCATGAATAGATTTGAAGAGGTTGAGTTGCTTGAACTGATTGCCGAAGGACTTACGGCAAAAGAAATGTCGGAGCGTCTAGGCATCAGCGTTCGTTCCGTCAACTATCGTTTGCAGTTGCTGTACGCCATCTATCGCATTCCCAATGGTACGCGCAGGAACATACGTTTGCTCAATGCTGTCGGTATGATTGGCCCGCCCAAAGCATAAAACACAATGCCAGCCACCGGAATAGAAAGATGGCTGGCATTGGAATCAAGGGGGAAAGGAAAAAAACCCCTTGATTTTGTCAGGCGAATGGATCTTCCAGATCGTCTTCGCCGGGTAGCGGAGGAGGAGGCGCAGGTGCCTTCTTCTTCACGAACGAACCAAACATATCGGGAGCAGCCTTTGGTGCGCTGTCATCCTTGCGATCCAGTCCGTTTACTTGATCGGCAACCACGTCCCAGTAAGTGGTCGTGCGCCCATCCTTTTCGTGCTTGCGGGATTCCATCCTTCCGCTGACGGATACAAGTCGTCCTTTGGAAAGATAGTTCATTACGAACTCCGCTTGTTTTCCCCACACCTTGACGTTGAAGAAATCGGTTTCCTCTTTCTTCATACGACCGACAGCCACGGAAAATTCGGCAACGACCTGCGTTCCAACTTCCCTAGACTTTGGTTCGTCGGTCAGACGCCCAACGATGCAGATGCGGTTCATCGCGCTTCGCCAGCCGATTGCGTCCATTCCACGTTGCGGTGCGGAGTCAGCCCATTGATGACCATCAGGGCAAACTCAAGGACAAACTTGGCGGGAAGTTTGACGCCGCGCTCGTTCATGTAGATGTTGTAGAGGATGCGAAACGCGCTGGAATAGTCCTGCGCCGTTTCAATACGAACGCCATCTTCGGTCTTCCAGCAGATCTCAAGGGATTCGCCGTAGTTGTTGACATCCATGTCTACTTCGACATCGCACGACTGATTGTAACGAATGATCTTCATCTCTTCTCCTGACTAGAGTATGTCATTTCTGACGACAAATTGTACAGCGCGTCTGATTAATTTGCAAACCGATCTATATTATCTTTGCGAATTGGTTCTCCATCATCGTGATAGAAACGTACTTTATCCCTACTGATAAACATTGGTATTTCGCGAAAGGTATCAAGTCGTGCATCGTACAGTTTGATTGCAACAAACTTGTCTTCCGTGTTCGCATCATAGGCAAGCTTGGCAGGAGAATAAGTCTTCGCCACTTTGTCATGGAAGACAATGCACCAGCGTCCGCGTGGTTGACGATCGGAAAAGACAACATCGAACATCCTGCCGATAAGAAGACCAAGCAATAGCCCGACCAGAATGAACGCAATGATTTCCATGACATACTCCTTGTTCAATGGTTCTAGTTAAGTTGGTTCTAGTTAAACGTAGTGGGGGTGCTGTTTTTGACACCCTCCCCCTTTAGATTTTGATGCCCTCCCCCTGCAAGGTTTGATACCCTGAAGAGACTGGAGATTATCCCATGAGTAGTGCGAAACGTTCCAATCCAAAGCTTTGGGACAAGGTGGTGGCCGAGGCCAAGGCCAGCAGCAAGGGTGGCGATCCCGGCGAATGGTCCGCTAGGAAAGCACAGATGGCTGTGACGGAATACAAGAAACGTGGTGGTGGTTACAGCGGACCAAAGGAATCCGACAACAGCTTGTCGAAGTGGACAAAGGAAAAGTGGCGCACCAGCGATGGTACGCCCAGCGAAGGCAAGAAGCGTTATCTTCCAGATAAGGCATGGTCTTCCTTGTCCGCATCCGAGAAGGCTGCAACCAACGCGGCAAAGGCCAAGGGCAATGCAGCCGGGAAGCAGTTCGTGGCACAGCCAAAATCAATCGCAAAGAAAGCAGCCAAGTTTCGATGAGGTCAGATAAACGTCCTATCGCAGAGGCCACCGCATTTGGTGCCATTGCCAACATTGGTGTGCAGGAAGAAGGTGAGAATCGTGGATCGTATATCGAAGCATATCAAGCCGCGTGTGTTCCTCCGATTCCTCCCGGTTCTCCTTGGTGCGCCGCTTTCGTTCGTTATCGGATGAAGGCTGCAGCCAACAAGCTCAACATGGTGTACGACTCCACGTTTCCTCGTAGCGGGTACACGCCCGACTGGAGTCGGTGGGCCAAGGCGAACAACAAGTGGGTGTCCGCAGCCGATCTCAAATCGGGCGAAGCATACACTCGTTTGCTTCCCGGCGATCTGGCGTTGTTCTACTTTCCAACACTAGGCCGTATCGCCCACATTGGCATCATCACCAAGGTATCGAAGAGAGGACTTACCACGGTGGAAGGCAACACCAGTCCCGAGCCTCAGGACGCGGACGAGGTTGAACGCGATGGCGATGGGGTGTTTATGAAAGACCGTCGTTGGTCGGAGCTTGGAGAATATGGCGGGGTGTTGCTTGTTGATTTCTAATAACGTACAATTGCGTTGTTTCTAGTCGGTTCTCCTTCTCCTAAACAAAGAGGGACCACGGCAGTTCTCCACCGTGGCCCCTCTTTTTTTTGCGTCTGCCTAGTTGGTATTGTAGTATGCTTTGACATATTTGTCAATGCAGGAGAAGGTAATGAAGTTCGTCCCACAAGAAACCAGTGGTTTGATGGTGTTGCCCGAGGGTGGTTGCAACGAGTTGTTGCCCCAGACCGGGGGTTCCGCTGGCATTGACTTGATCGCCGCCCATGTCGCCGTCGTGGAGTTCGGCAACATCACGATCATTGACACCAAGGCCGTCACAGCAATCCCTCATGGATTCTGTGGCATGGTGTGTTCTCGTTCCGGTCTTGCTGCAAAGCATGGCATCATGGTTGTCAACGCACCGGGCATCATTGATTCGGACTATCGCGACACGATCAAGGTCATATTGACCAAGGTGACGCAAGATCCCTCCATGATGACCATCTACGCTGGAGATCGTATTGCCCAGTTGCTGTTCGTGCCCATCGCCGTGCCCGATATCAACGTGGATAAAGCGCGCAGCGGCGGTCTTGGATCAACCGGAGCCTGACGTAGCGAAACCGTTGCACTCCCAAGAGATTGGCATCACCGAGCGCAACGGTTCCACGTCCATTCTATCATTGAAAAGAAACAATATGACCGGACCAAAAGCCCTAGAAAAGCTTCTTGATGGAACAGCCATATCCATATCCAGACCAACAGGAGTAACGATCTTGAAAGATCTGGATTTGGCTGGAATAGCCAAGTTTATGGTGTTCGATCCATTCGATGACAATCTTGATTATCTACCGAAGGATCACAAAGAGGCCAAAGCATTGGTTGATACGGTCAAATTCCTGCTTATCTCCGACATCCTGCTTCACGATGACTGGGAAATAGACCCGTCATAACCTGCATGATGCTTGGTGAACGCATCCCAGATGACAGGCACCTGTTCCTCCAGCAATTTGGCTATTGCTTCCGCAATTTCCCGGTGTTCAACCTGCGTATCTTCCGTCATACGCACCTGACAGTAGTGCAGGAAAGACCGTATGGACCCGGCCATGTACAATTTCGTGTACGAACACATGGGCAACACCGCCCTAGCGGATTCCCTAGCTATTCCATGCTCCACCATCTGCTCATACGACTTGTAAATCAAGTTCATAAGGGCGTTCGCACGTTCCACGATAGCCCTTTGAGTACCATTCAGCGGCTCATCACGCGATGATTGCCTATTTGTCGCCCCAGATAGGCGCATAGAAGGCAAAACAGGGGTATTCCGAACCGTTGAATACCGCTGACTGAACTCCTGAAACGCAAAACTACGGTGCCTGATCATCTGTGCGCTGATTTGCCGGGTAGTTTCCACCCCAACAACCATATGCGCCATCTCGAACGGACTCCAATGTCCATGCTTGATGCAGTAACGCAGCAATTTTGCAGCGTCGTTCCCCTGATTCTCCGGCGATGACACCCTAGCGCAGTACCCAATAAGCTTCTCAGCCTCAGGCGTGATCGAAATCAGCTCAACACTCACCGCTTACGGTCCTTCAGCGTCTGGTGAATGTCCTTCGTGACGTTCTCAAGCTGCCAAACAACCGCCTCAATCTGAGTGGCATAGTGTGAATTCGCACAAGCGCGTAGAACACGACGCAATTCACTCGTCGAATCAACGACGAGATCATGCCAACGAACAGCATCCTTCTCGTAAAACGGCAACGGCTTTGTCGGCATTCGTTCACACCCACTCCCTCACCAACAACGGCGTATACGGACCAACATATGCACCAGCAATGTTGTACTCGACAAAGTCAACGGCATCCGAATAGTCGTCATCGCCAGTACCAGCGATATGCACCGCGTCGCATACCCGGTCAAACCCATACACCAACACATCCCGCCACTCGCCATCGCGCCATATACGCGCACTACCAATCACGGCACTATTCAACTCGTCCCAAACAATAGCCTTCTTGTCAGCTCGTTTGGCAGACTCCTTGAACACTTCATCAGGCATCACCTTGTCCATAGTCAAATCATACCAGTTGTAAAGTTATTGGCAACAATGACAATCTATTTGCATGATGAGATACTCCAATATGGCGTTTCTACGTCGGGAGAAATAGATATATAGGGATGAGAATTTAGGTGTCGGAGTCCCGCCTGTCACCTCCGTTGGTGGGGGTAGGGTTTCCTTTGGGGGGGGCAAACGGAAACGGACCCCGCCGAAACGGGGCCCCCGCGCGATTCCGAAGGTTCCCCCCGCCCCCCGTAGGGGGCGGGGGGGGCCCCCGCTACCGTTGACGGGCGGGGTAAACGTACCCCGAAATCGAAAGATACAGCGGACGACCGCCGATCCCAACCCCGGTTTTTTCACGGAAATAGCATACCGTTTCGGTCTTGCCCGACGTGCTAGTGGTCGGCGCATGGATCGGTACTTCGATCAAAAGATACCCCGCTTTGGTCGGGTGGGGCTCCACTACCATGCCCGCTTTGGTCAAGGCGACAACAGGAGCCGGAGCCGGGGCAGGAGCCGGAGCCGGAGCCGGAGCGATTTTCGGCGAAACGGAAACGCGAGCCGGACGGGCAGGAGCAGGAGCAGGAGCAGGAAGGGTAGTGGCGTTTTTCAAGGTGTAGTTTCCTTTGGAAGGTGGCGGTCGACCCTATCGTCGACGGGGTGAACCTAGCATATCACCTGCACACTTGGTTGCCAAGGGTCCACCAGTGATTTTTTGGATTTTTTTTTCTGGACAAGGTTCCCGTACCAGAGGGGGTGACAGGGTTGTTTCGACCTAGCAAACACTTGTTTGCCTACGCGGTCGCACGCGCCTACGCACGCACACGCGACCAGCGGGGGTGACAGGGGTTGACCCTCATGCGCGTATGCACGGGCGCGGGGAGGCTGTCACCTCCCTTGGGTGCCATAGGTGGGTTGTATATACTTACCCGCAGCCTTGGCATTGTCACGGGACTGTATACCTTACGCATATACTTACCCACATACAGAGCATTGTCACGGGACGCTATGCGTTACGCATATACTTAGGCGAATGCTTGGCATTGTCACGGGACGGCAAGCAGTACTGTGTACACGAATTGGTACAGTACCAACGTGTGCCTTGTATCCCCCTGCAAAAACATTGTTGGCGGCATTGTCTATAATCCCCAATACAGATGCATGATGATGGATCATGGGTGTATTGGCTATACGCGATATATGTTTGAGGCCGCCGAAAATTTCCCTTGACAGCCAAGCCCGACGGCGGTATAATATTCAGCGTGGGAGCCACGGTCCCACGACGCCCCGCTTACATAGTGCAAGCACCAACCAGAAGGAGTACAACGTGACGCTTGAACAGTACATCAAAGTTATAGATCTGATGATCTCTATGTTGCATGACAACATAGAACCACCCATGAATCTTTTCAGTATGCTCTATGAGATAGAGCGTAAAACATTCAAGGGTAAGGGAAGCAAGTGTAGGTATGAAACAGCAAAGACGCTGATTCACCATTCTCATCTTTGCACTCTCATGGTAGGGAATAAACCTGCATGGCAAAGGCTTGAACAGGTAAAAGCACTAATGCTTTTGCAGGATGTTAAAAACCTGCTGTTGCCACACTAAATGTGACATAGGGGGAGAGAAATCTCCCCCTTATATTTTTCTATATATGCGTACACGCTGGTGTATCGCATTGGTTTGCCATACCTGAATCACATACATATATGTGGGTACGCCTACGCGCGTGTGCGCCCAGCGGGGGTGACAGCCTCAACTACATACTCATATATGTAATGCTATGCATGGCATGGAATGGCATGGGAATCGGGATGGTGATCTATGACAATGTTGCATCTGCATTGAATACGCCGATATATGAGGCGAGGCTTGACAGCCAAGCCGCCCCGTGGTAGACTGTCGCCACGTTGACCCGCCGGGTTGCCCCGGCTCCATACCCTACAAGGAGTTGTTACTTTGCGTACTATCGAACACCAGATGATCAATGCCATCAAGAATGGCAAGCCGCTCCGTGGTTTCAACACCACGGTATCTTGGGATTGTGAGTCCCACACTTGTACTATTCAGTTGTTCGGCAACACTATTGCCACGATTGAACCCAACAGCGTTGGGGATTATGAGTTGCATCTCACTAACGCTGGATGGAAAACGGCTACCACGAAAAGCCGTCTCAATGCGTTGTTGTCTATGATCGGTGGTGGTCGTATCAGCCAGACAGATAAAGTCTGGTATTACTGGGATGGTACTAAGTCCCAGTTTTTTCAGAGGGAAGTTACCCTCCCCTTCGACTGGGATATGCTCAAGTCGTAGCATATATGCCGGGGCTTGACAGCCAAGCCTCGGCGTGGTAGAATCTTCCCGTCGTCGCCCCGCAGGGAGCCAGCCTCCCTGCACTACCCTTAAGGAGTACGTTATGACTAAGACTGCCAAGAACCTTCAGATTGTTGCCGGGTTGTATAGCATCATTGCCGATGTTGAATATGCAATCCGCTGTAACGATAACTTCCGGATGGTTCTGAGGTCCATTGATAGGACCGTGGATGCCACCGTATGGGAATGTCTTGAGCAGGATTCCCCATTTTGGGCTATTCGTTCGGAGTGGACAACGGTATTCGATCTAGCAGATCGGGATGCTTTCTGCGTAGACCAAGTTATGAACCAGATCAAAGTGGTTCAATCGGGACTGCGGTGCCTTGAGGCTGGACTTCGAGGCAAGTTCTAAATACCCAATGGGGGATAGCAATATCCCCCATACTTCCCCTTAAGGAGAAACTATGAGACTCTTTTACATCAATAAGATTCGGAATTATGTCAATCGTATAGCAAGGGACATGGCGGCTGGCCGTCCCTTTGACCAGACTCTAATCATAAATACCCTTACGGCATATACCGTAAGTGGACTACAGTCTAGTGCCATCCGAGAGAGCATCGAACGGCTCTCCGACAATTGGGAACTTGGTGCCGGTAAGGCACAATGCAATCGCAAGATTCATCGCAATATCATCAACTATCTTGCCATACAAAAGATGGTGGCCCGTATCGAGGAATGGAGCAACTGATGAATACTACTTACGCCGATGTTCGTTTTATCAATCTCACTCCCCACGAAATCAATGTGGTTGGAGATAGCAACCATGTCATTCCACCAAGTGGAATCGTGGCAAGGGTTGCTACCAAATCCCAGCGGACTGGGAATTTCTTTGGCATAGATATTTTCGTAACTACCTTTGGAAAAATACAGGATTTGCCAGAGCCAGATGGCAATCTGTATCTCGTTTCGTCAATAGTTGCTAATGCTGCATGGCAACAGGGTAGGACAGATGTGTTCTGTCCTGCCGATCTTGTTCGTGATTCGGAAGGAAAAGTCGTAGGCTGTAAGGGATTCAATGAGAATCCCGAATCGTATCAATAGTATGATATATGAGGCGGGCTTGACAGCCAAGCCTCGGCGTGGTAAGATTCCACCGTCGCTTCGCCGGGTCGCCCCGGCTCTCTACCCTACAAGGAGTAATGTATGAACCGTACACTTGAACCTATCGTTGAAGCCGTCAAGAAAAGTTTGGTTGAGGGTAAGTCACCGTGGGTAAAGCCATGGAAGTCAATGGGGAATATTCGCCCCATTAACGGAGTACACAATACCCCGTATCGGGGTATGAATTTGTGGTTGCTTTGGGCAACCGGAGAACTTGCGGGTTACGAGACAGGCCAATGGGCCACCTATAAGGCGTGGAAATCCATTGGTGGCAATGTCCGCAAGGGTGAAAAGGCTACGACAGTAGTCTATTATGGAACCTTTGAGGATGAGAAGGAAGTTGATGGTGTTAGCACCATAAAACGTGTTCCCGTTGCCAAGCCATATTGGGTATTCAATAGGGATCAGGTTGACGGGTTGGAACCGGCTGAGATCAATAAGCCGTGGCATGAAACGGACATTGAGGCTGAACTTAAATCGGCTGGTGGCCGAATCAAGGTCGGTCTCAAATATGGTGGCGACAAGGCTTTTTATAGCCCGATTCGCCATGCTATCGGACTGCCAAAACCACAGCAGTTTGATTCGGCGAATGTCTTTTATCAGACGTTTGCCCATGAATTGGGCCATGCCACCGGCCACGATAACTATCTTGGTCGGTTTGACCAAGATACCTTTGAGCCGAATGGTTATGCCAAGGAGGAGTTGGTCGCTGAGTTGACAGCGGCTCTTACCCTTCAACACTTTGGCATTGATGATCCCCGTTGCCAAGAACAAATAGTGTCGTATTGTGCCGGTTGGGCCGGTCGAATCGAAGCCGACCCGATGATGTACATCCGTGCAGTAAGTGCTGCACAGAAAGCGTTTGATCTTCTCTTCCCTCAAGAGCAGGTTGCTAAACCCAAAGAGGAGTTGAAAGAGATCAAGTTCTGAGTCGTCCCGCCGGGGGAGAAATCCCCCGGCACTTTACCCGTAAGGAGAACTTTATGTACGATACTGATTGCGAAGAGCGAAACTATCGTCGGGATTGGCGGGTTCAAGCATTCAATGAACCCAAATGGTACGTTTCCTTTGACGAACGTACTATGACCGCCATTGTCATCAATGAAGATGAGAATGGTAACGAGGTGGAACGGAAAGTCAAGTGTCATTACGAAGTGTGTGACACTTGCCGGGGAAAGGGAAGCCATGTTAATCCCAGCATTGATTGTGGAGGATTAACTTCGGAAGACTTCGACGACGACCCCGACTTCAGAGAAGATTACTTCTCTGGTATGTACGACGTTCAATGCTATGAGTGCAATGGGAAGCGCATTGTCCCGGTTACGGAGGAGGAAATATGAATCTGCTTGTTCATCCCAGCAATATAGATAAGTTCAAGAAACTTATTGCCAGAGCAATGGGCAATCATCCCGGTATTACCGTGGAATATGGCAATGAATATATTGCCAGAAGGGTATGGACCTATACGTCGGAAGGCGAATGCGTTGGGCAAAAATCCACGCCGATCGCCGTGATTCCCGTAGTCCTATCCATTCCGAATTTGCCAGATGGTTGGCAACTGGTTGCCCGTCGTGAAGGTAACCTTTGGGAATGGTATGGATCGGCATTGACGGATACCGATATGCGAAAGTCTTATCGGGAAACCAAGGTCGAACCTGCGGCTTGTCAAGTCTGCGGTGTGAATATCAAACGCATTGAAACGTTTGTTATTAACCGTGGAACGGAACGGCTCCAAGTCGGTGGCAACTGCGTTGCTCAATATATACCGACCGATTTGGTGAAGGCATTGTCTGCCATATCGGAAGCAATGCATCTTGTTGTCAACCTTGACAACGAGGAGTTCGACGATTCCTGTATTCAAGGTTTGACCGATGGATGGCATGAAGTGAAAAAGATATTCCGCATCTTGGAATACCTCAAGCGTGAACCATATATCCCGTCGAAGGATCAATGGGATAACCGCAACGACAATGCAACGTGGCGTCGGTGCCGAGATATCTTGAACCATTCTTGGTCTCGTTATGAGATGGAGAAAGACTTTATCTTTGATCCAGAACGCTATGCCAAGTTCGTGGAGTTTTCAAAGGACGAACCTGATATGGTTCGCATTCTTGAACAGGATTGGTGCAAGGCAAAAGACATTGCATATATGACCGGATGGCACCGCCGTTGGGATATAAGTACCAATAGCGAAGATTGCAACGCACCAGTCCCGACCGGACGCCATGCCGTAACCGGCAGGATTCTATCTATGAAGTATGTGTCCACCGACTTTGGTGAAACACTCAAGATTACCCTTCAATGCCAAGGGTACAAACTCTATGGGTCCGTGCCGAGGTCCGCTGAATGGAAGATAGGGGATACCGTACAGTTTACGGCTACCCTTACGCCAAAAGAAGTTGGCTTTGGTTTCTATTCCAGACCGATGGTATCTGCCCGGTAATACGGGAGGCTTGACAGCCAAGCCCGACCGTGGTACACTTCGACCGTCGCCCCGCCGGGGACTCACCTCCCCGGCACTCTCTTATAGGAGCAACCTATGAATCTTCATGCTGTGAAGCGTCCGAATATTCCTTCGGTCAAGCGTCTTTGCCATGCGTTCGGAGAATGTGGTTACGAGATTCGTATGAATCTTGAATCGCAACGACGTAATTATCCTCGTCGTCCTATGTCTTTGCTTATATCCGATGTAATCCTTGATGGTTACGGAGTCGAATGGATTGAATGCAATGGACATACGATTGAGTATGTCAACTTCGGAGATCCATATGCCACCACACTTATGATTGTTGATGGCAAGATTCGTATCGGTGACTGGGGTACTGTCGTCGAACGCTGGTCGTACTAAGGAGAACAATATGAACGAACACTTGGCTGTCTACCTGCGACGTTTAAGTTTCTACTTGAAACGTTATGCCAAAAATATCAAGCAACGTAATCCTATGTCTCAAAATCTTCAAGCAGATTACGATATGGGATACGTCATTGGCATTGGTATTTTTCTTGGCTGGTTCGATGCCGACTATCGAATACTTGAATGCCATGAATGGTTCTTTACCCCAAGGGCAATGATCCTTCAGTTGCGGAGGGACTTTCAGAATATGCATACCTTGCGAGACAAGGAGTTGCGTAAACTACAACGCACTAGTAGCAAGGAAGCCCTCATGCTTGCCGATAGGTTCGACGGTATAGCAATCGGCTTGGAACTGGCAAAGCAATTTCAAATGGAGGTGCCGTCGTGACCGTTTATGTAGAGTCTATTGCGACATTGAAACTGGTGACACGGGTTGAATTGCCCGATGGCACCGACCCCGAAACCGCTATTGGTTATCAATACGAAGAAGACGGTAGTCCGATTACGCCTTGGAAGCAATGGTCGGTGATTGCAGTAACGGACAAGGCGTATTTGCCAAACGATTCTACTGAATACGTTCCGGTAGAACCCGACCCTGTACCCAACGTTGACGACATCATGGCTGAATTCTTTTTTGACCCGGGAGTAGAAGCATGAAAAAGAAACCTATGGAGATGGACGGGAAAGATGTTCTTCAATATGCCGAAGGAGCGTTGAAGAAAAAATTCCCGGCGACAGAACTAGCCGAGATTGTTTACGATATGGACTATGCACATATCGGGAAACTCATTGGCGAGTTGCACGAATACTACTCCGGTGAAAGTTTTACCTTTGAGGTGGATGGAGATAACTGCCTTGAAGAAATTTTCATTCAACTGATATTCGCTTCTTTGGATTTCGTAATGGTTCCTTTCGAGTTCCATGTATGGAACAAAACCATGTCCATACGAGAACGAGTTCTTGTAAATAGAGAATGGTCGAAAGAACAAATAGAAACCAAACTCAAGGAATGGATTGATCAAACCACTCGCAACAAATGGTTTGGTAGTGAGTATAGCAGTAGTTATCAACGCATTTTTGAAGACAAGGCGGG
>Ga0208644_1003278_pt1 | contig 12659 bp, 15 predicted proteins | sample VirMetDEL_Nov_18_FD_184517 | JGI IMG/M metagenome (GOLD analysis project Ga0208644, IMG submission 184517) | Aqueous microbial communities from the Delaware River and Bay under freshwater to marine salinity gradient to study organic matter... | ecosystem: Environmental > Aquatic > Marine >... | reverse complement strand
GCGCAGCGGCGCGTCATTGAGGCGCGTCAGGTGGAGGCGCTGACGCACGAGGCGACGGACGGCAAGGCGACGGCGTTGAGAACGTATGCAAACGCCGATCTATAGTGCTGATGGCGAGATGGAGTTAATGGCTCGGCTATGGAGTCCGGGCATCAAAGACGACCTGGAGGCGTTCGTGTTGTTTGCCTTCCCGTGGGGCAAGATGAACACCCCGCTGGAGCATTACAAAGGCCCGCGCAAGTGGCAGCGGAAGGTATTGAGGCAGATCACGCAGCATATTAAGGACAACCAGCCGAGGGAGGCGTTTGAAGTGCTGCGCCTTGCGATCGCATCAGGTCGCGGCATAGGCAAGTCGGCGCTCGTCAGTTGGATCACGTTATGGATGCTTTCCACGCGGATCGGCTCGACGACCATCATCTCGGCCAACTCCGAGTCGCAGCTGCGCTCGGTCACGTGGGCGGAGATTACAAAATGGTTGGCGCTCACCATCAACAACCATTGGTTTGAAGTGTCAGCCACGCGGGTGACACCGGCCAAGTGGCTGGCGGAGCTAGTGGAGCGCGACCTGAAGAAAGGCACACGCTACTGGGCGGTGGAGGGGCGGCTGTGGTCGGAGGAGAATCCCGACAGCTACGCGGGGCTGCACAATTTTGATGGTGTGCTGCTTATCTTTGACGAGGCGAGCGGTATTCCTGACCCCATCTGGGCGGTAGCAAGCGGTTTCTTTACGGAAAACACGCCCAATCGGTTCTGGTGCGCGTTCAGTAACCCCAGGCGTAACTCGGGGTACTTTTTTGAGTGTTTTCACGCCAAACGGGACTTTTGGGCTAGCGATAGCATTGACGCCCGCGACGTAGAGGACACGGATAAGTCGGTTTACCGGCAGATTATTGAGGAATACGGCCCGGACAGCCCGCAGGCGCGGGTGGAGGTGTATGGTCAGTTTCCGACCGAGGGCGACGACCAGTTCATTGCGCCGTCTATTGTGGATGAGGCCATGCGGCGGGAAGCGTATAAGGATGAGACCGCGCCGATCATCGTGGGGGTAGACCCGGCGCGCAGCGGGGTGGACTCGACGGTCATCGTGGTGCGTCAGGGGCGCGACCTGGTGGCGGTCAAGCGGTACCATAACGAGGATACGATGTCGGTGGTAGGCCGCGTCATTGACGCGATTGAGGAGTACGCGCCGACCATGACCGTGATTGATGAAGGTGGGCTAGGATACGGTATCCTTGACCGCTTGAATGAGCAAGGGTATAAAGTGCGCGGGGTCAACTTTGCGTGGAAGTCCAAGAACCCTGTGATGTACGCCAACAAGCGGGCGGAACTGTGGGGCAGCATGAGGGAGTGGCTGAGAACGGCGCACGTCCCGTCAGATCGTCGGATGAAGTCCGACCTGACTGCACCCCGTCAATTGTTCACCTCCTCCGGCGCGATCCAGTTGGAGTCCAAAAAGGACATTAAGGCCCGTGGGTTGGCCTCGCCCGACGCGGCAGACGCGCTGGCGGTGACGTTTGCGTTCCCGGTGGCAGGCAAACGCGCTAAGGAGCCGCCACGGGTGCTGAGAATGTCGCAGAACGGGCGGATTACTAGCAGCTGGATGGGAGCGTAATGGCAGCAAAAAAGGGTCTGTACGCCAACATTCACGCCAAGCGAGAGCGCATCAAGGCCGGATCGGGCGAAACGATGCGTAAACCGGGTACTAAAGGCGCGCCGACCGCCAAGGCGTTCCGTCAGTCGGCCAAAACGGCCAAAAAGAGGTAAAAACCGTGCCTTTAACCAAGTCAGGCAGCAAAGCGGCGTTCAAAAAGAACGTCAAGGCGGAAATCAAGGCCGGAAAGCCGCCTAAACAGGCCGTTGCCATCGCCTATTCGGTCAAGCGCAAGGCGCAGGGCAAGAAAGGTCGATGAAACGCGAGGACATGCTTGCCACCATGCGGAGCCGCCTGACGCTCGCCATGGCAGCGTTGGGCGACAGCCGCCAGGATGAGTTGGAGGATCTCCGATTCATGGCAGGCAGCCCCGACAACAATTGGCAGTGGCCTGCCGACGTGCTGGCAACGCGCGGTGCGGTGCAGGGCCAGACGATTAACGCCCGTCCGTGCTTGACGATCAACAAGTTGCCGCAGCACGTCCGTCAGGTGACGAACGAGCAGCGGCAGAACCGCCCCAGCGGCAAGGTCATCCCGGCGGATGACAAGGCTGACGTGCAGGTGGCGGAGATTTTTAACGGCATCGTGCGCCACATTGAGTACATCTCTGATGCCGACGTGGCCTACGACACCGCTTGCGACAATCAGGTCATCTACGGTGAAGGTTACATCCGTCTGCTGACGGAATACTGCGACGAGACTTCGTTCGATCAGGACATCAAGATCGGTCGCATTCGCAACAGCTTCAGCGTCTACATGGATCCGATGATTCAAGATCCGTGCGGGGCGGACGCCAAATGGTGTTTCATCACCGAGGACGTGCTGAAGGAAGATTACGAGCGGATGTTCCCCGATGCCATGCCGGTGTCTACCATCATGGCGCAGGGCGTGGGCGATCAGTCCATCTCGCAATGGATGAGTGAGACGACTATCCGCATTGCCGAATACTTCCATTATAAGATGGAATCGCGCACGTTGAACCTGTATCCGGGCGACGTGACGGCCTACGCTGGCTCGCCAGAAGCCAAGCAGATGGAAATGATGGGTTTACGGCCTGTTCGCAGTCGCCAAGTGGACGTGCAGCAGGTCAAATGGTGCAAAACCAACGGCTACGAGATCCTTGAGGAGCGCGATTGGGCGGGCAAGTGGATTCCCGTCATTCGCGTGGTTGGCAACGAATTTGAGGTCGAAGGGCGTCTGTATGTGTCGGGCTTGGTGCGAAATTCCAAGGACGCGCAGCGGATGTACAACTATTGGTGTTCGCAAGAGGCTGAAATGCTGGCCTTGGCCCCCAAAGCGCCGTTTATCGGCTACGGCGGGCAGTTTGAAGGCTACGAACACCAGTGGAAAACAGCCAATACGACCAACTGGCCGTATTTAGAGGTCAATCCAGACGCGACGGACGGTCAGGGCGGGGTATTGCCGCTGCCCCAGCGAGCCATGCCGCCGATGGCCCAGACGGGCCTGATTCAGGCTAAATTGGGCGCTTCTGAGGACATCAAGTCCACGACCGGCCAATATGACGCCAGTTTGGGCATGGTGTCTAACGAACGCTCGGGTCGGGCAATCCTGGCCCGCGAGCGGCAGGGCGACACGGGGACGTATCATTACGTAGACAATTTGGCGCGGGCCATCCGCTACACGACGCGCCAGATTGTTGATTTAATTCCGAAAATTTACGACACCCGCCGGGTGGCGCGCATCATCGGGGTGGATGGTGAGACCAAGCTCGCCAAGATCGACCCCATGCAACCCGAACCAGTGCGTGAGATTCGGGACGAGACGGGCGTGCTGATTGAGCGCATCTACAACCCGAGCGTGGGCCGTTACGACGTGTGCGTCACCACTGGCCCGAGCTACATGACTAAGCGTCAGGAAGCCTTGGATGCGATGGCTCAGTTGCTGCAGGGCAACCCGCAACTGTGGGCGGTGGCAGGCGACTTGTTCATCAAGAACATGGACTGGCCGGGGGCGCAGGAGATGGCGACTCGGTTTGCTAAGACGATTGATCCGAAACTGCTGGAGGACGAGGACGAATCGCCCGCCCTGCAGGCCGCCAACCAGCAGATTCAGGCCATGGGCGCTGAGATGGATCAACTGCATCAGATGCTCAAAAACGTCGCCAACTCCATGGAAGCGCAGGAACTGCGGATCAAGGAGTACGACGCTGAAACCAAGCGCATCAGCGCGGTGTCTGAAAAGATGACGCCCGATCAGATACAAGATATTGTTTTGCAAACGCTGCGTGATGTCATCATGGGGCCGGAACTGCCAGAGATGCCTGAACAGCCGATGGCGTTGCCGCAGGACATGATGATGCCCCCTCCCGCCCCAATGCCGCTTGATCTGGGCGCACCGCAAGCCGGTGTGCCGGTCATGCCTGGAGAAGCCCCGCTATGACGTGTGAAGTTTTTATTGGCAGACTGTTCTTGGCCCGAGATGTCGCGCATAGCGTGCATCTCAACACCAAAAGTTACGCCAAGCACAAGGCGCTGCAGAAGTTCTATGAAGGTGTGATAGAGTTGGCGGACGCGTTCGCGGAAGCCTATCAAGGGCGGCACGGGCTAATTGGCCCGGTGGTCATGCAGACTGCCAAGAAAACTACCAACATCGTAGAGTTTCTGGAGGAGCAGCTGAAAGAGATTGAGGCAAGTCGTTATAAGGTCTGTGATCGGGACGATTCGGCGTTGCAGAATTCTATTGACGAGATCGTTTCGCTATTCCTTTCAACGATTTATAAACTTCGCTTTCTTGCATAAGGTGCGAACATGGAACTTTTGAGACCGCTGGCTGACGCTGTTTTTCCACCCCGCACGGTTGCCTACACCGGCACCGCAGGCTCGACCGCTACGTGGCCCGCAGGCCCGCAAGGCGTGGTGATCTGGTCAACGTCCCCCGCTTACGTGGTGGTGGGCGAGGGCGTGACGGCCAGCACGTCGGTCGGCACGCCGATCCCGGCCAACACCCCGATCCCGTTTGCGGTGCCTGAAGGAACGGGCGCACCGTGGCGGGTAAGTGCTATCCAAGTGGGTGATAGCGGTAATTTATACTGCAAGCCAATTAACATTCGATGAGCTTTGGAATTCCAATCCGCAATGGTTTGGCGATTGGCCTCGGCACCGTTGCGGCGCTGGGCGTTGAATCTGTTTACCCGCCTGATCCAGGCCCGCCGTGGATCGTGCTGGATGCGGACGGCAATCCTTACATTTGTTCAGACTCCGTGCTAGACAGCGACGGCAATTCGTTCACCGTCATTGCTTCAGTGCTGGATGCTGACGGCAACACTTTTAACCCGATTTAAGGAGCCAAATCCGTGGCTACAAGGGAAATTCTTAGTCTTAACGAAAGCACTCCGCAGATCCTGGCTCCGCAAACGGGTGATTCTTATTTGGCCCCCCGCACCGTTACGATTCAGCCAGAAACTAACACTAATGGTTTGGTTGTAAGTTCAGGCACTTTGACGGCAGACGCTCAAGCACTTGACCTCACCCAGACTTGGAACGCAGGTGGAGTGACGTTTACCACTGTCAAACTTAATGTCACCAACACGGCCTCTGCTTCTGGCAGCAAGTTGCTGGATATGCAAGTCGGTGGCAGCTCCATCTTCAGCGTTGACCCGGATGTCTCCAATCCGGGACTGACCATCACCAACGCCTCTGCTGCCACCCTGTTCTCGGTCTCCAACAGCACGATTGTAGGTAACCGTACCCTTCAGTTGACCCCTGCGGCCAACACTTCCGCCCTGACTGTAAACAGCGGCACCCTGACCGCCAACGCCCCCGCCCTTGACCTGACGCAGACTTGGAACAACAGCGGCGTCACGTTCACGGGAATCAAGTTCAACGTCCCCACTGATAGCAGCGCCAGCGGCTCGCTGCTGATGGACTTGCAAGTTGGTGGGGCGAGTAAGTTTAAGGTTAGTAAGGATGGTTTTCTTACTTTAAATGGGACATTAGCCTATGTTGCAGCTTTGGGCATCAGAGATGACGCAAGCAATTACGCTATTGGTCAAGCGTGGGCGGGTGTTAGGCTCGCCTCTAATTATCAAATATCTTGGGGTTTATCGTCTGTTGGATCGGTAGTGGATTTAACCCTCGCCAAGGACACCTCCAACACCCTCGCCCAGCGCAACGGTGCTAACGCCCAGACCTTCCGCATCTACAACACCACCGACGCTGGCATTGCCAACTACGAGCGTGGGTTCCTCAAGTGGGACACGAACGTCCTCAAGATCGGCACCGAGAAGGCAGGCACCGGCACCGCAAGGGCGCTGGAGTTGCAGACGGATGGGACGACGAGGCTGACGATCAGCACGGCGGGAACTTTTACCCACACTGCCACTGATAGCTCAGTTTTCACAATCAACGGCGCTAACGGTAGTGTTATTTGTGGGCGTAACCTAACAATTTCCGCCAATCAATCTTTTATCTGGAACGGCAGATCGTTGATTGCATCTCTGGCGGATGGGCAACTTACACTGTGGAACAACAACGCCAATGATTTCGGAAGGCTCAACTTCGGCGGCACCACCTCCTCCTTCCCCGCCCTGAAGCGCAGCAGCACCACCTTGCAGGGGCGTCTGGCTGACGACAGTGCGTTCTGCGAGATTCAAGGCAAGTTGACCACCGACACTGCCTACTCCGCTGGCGCACCGACTGCCACGGGCTACATCGTCCTTTATGACTCGACTGGTACCGCCTACAAGGTACCGGCAGAAGCACTTTAATACGGAGACCTCATGACCCTTGAACTGACGAACGACGAAGCGAACGCACTGGCCCAACTGCTGGACCTTGCTGTGAAGGCGGGAGGCTTGCAGGCAGCACAGGCGGCTATCCCGTTGTTCGCTAAATTGCAGGAAGCGGCCAAGCCCGCTAAGGAGACCGAATAATGGCTACCCCAATTACCGTTACCATCTCTGAATACCGCCAGTTGGCGGGTGCAGGGGCCGCTGCTGTGGCGGCTGAGATGGACACCGCTGCCTACCTTCAGGACGTTCTGAGCAAGGCGTGTGACTCCTACCGTTCGGCCTATGGCGTGGATCGGATCACCAGCAGTGACTTCATCTACCGTTTCACCCCGCTGGAGTTTGCCGACATCAACGCTAGCAGCGACCCGGTCGTGCAGGACTTTATCGCCCAGGTCAAGGCGGCACCTTACGTGTGGCTGGGCAGTGTGGAAGTGATCGCTGGCATGGACTATGTGGTCGCTGCTGGCCTGCTGACCGCTGCTCGCAAGGACGAGATTCTGTTTTACCCGATCCCTGAGTACGTCCCGCCTGTAGAGTAATCATGGCACTGACCTTCTCTAGCAATGTGAACTTCGGCGGGGGGCTACGCATAGGCAACCCTGTGTTCGGCCCTGCCGCATTGTTTTCTGCTGGAGAGATCGGTGTCTGGTACGACCCTTCTGACTTTTCAACCATGTTCCAAGACACCGCAGGCACTACGCCTGTCACTGCTGTCGAGCAGCCAGTGGGTTTGATCCTAGATAAGAGTCAAGGGTTGGTGCTAGGTAGTGAGTTGACCACTAACGGAAGTTTTGACACAAATACGGCGTGGACAAAATCGGCAGGCATTACCATATCTGGAGGGCAATGTGTTTTAACCGCCGCAGCGGCAATTTCTTCAGCGCTTTATCAGTCTGCCGCCGTTTCTGTCGGTAAGTGGTATAGATATGAAATTGTAGTTTCTTCTTTTTCTAGTGGAAACATACAGCCAAGATTATTCGGGATGGCCTCACACTTTGGAGCTATTTTGGGTGCCGGGACTTACGTTTACTATGGCTCCCCAACCTCGGCAAATACAAATGTGGGCTTTGGTCTGGGCGCAACAACCACCGCGACTATTGACTCAATCTCCGTCAAGGAACTCCCCGGCAACCACGCTGTCGCTGCCAACAACGGTGCCGCAAGGCCAATCCTGCGGAATCGGTACAACCTGTTTCAGTATAGCGAGGCGCTTGATAACGCATACTGGCGTCAACAGGAATGTACGCTTGCTGTCACACTAGACACGACAGACCCATTGGGAGGCAGTGGAGCGTACAAATACACAAAAAATAATGCGAATCCCGATTATCTAAACTCTGCTTCAGCAATTACTGTTGTCGGCGCATCAAACCATACGATTAGCGTATATGCAAAGCGTGGAGATCAAGACTGGCTTCGCATTGCTGGATTTACAAGTGCGGCTGGCGCTGTGCACTTTAATGCTTGGTTTGACCTAAACACCGGAACCGTTGGAAGCACAACAACCGCTTCAGGAGGCTCGGTAGTCGGTTCTTCAATCGTCAGCGTTGGAAATGGTTGGTATCGCTGTACCGTTACCGGCGCGACTGCAAGCGGCACGACCACTCTTTATCCTACCTTTTCGATGGTAACCGCCGACGGCGCAACCACTCGCCCGGCAGCGGCAAGTTTTGTGTATTTGTGGGGCGCTCAAGTCACCACCGCCGCTGACAACACCGCTATCAATGGTGAATACCAGCGTATAGCAGCAGCCACTGATTACAACTCAGACCTTACCAAGTTCCCGGTGTATTTGTACGCCACCACGGACGACTCCATGAGTACGGCTGCGATTGACTTCAGCGTGGGCGACGAAATGTCTGTGTTTGCTGGGGTGACAAAGGAGAGCGATGCTGCGACTGGGGTGATCTACGAATTGTCAGCTGATTCCGGCCTAAATAACGGTACGTTCTTTGGTGACTCCGAATCGGGCATTTATCAGGTTCGTAGCAAGGGAACGGCGCAGGCATCCACTGGGTCGGCAATAACTCCGTATTCCGCGCCTTCTACAAACGTACTATCCCATTTGTGCAAAATCATTACGGATACGTTAAAAGCACGGGTTAATGGCGTAGAGATATCAAGTATTGCATCCGACCAAGGCACCGGCAACTACGGCAATTATCCGCTCTATCTATTTGCTCGGAACAACTCCAGTTTCTTCTACACCGGCAGACTCTACAGCCTGATCGTCCGTAACAAGTTGACCACTGGAACTGACCTGACCAATACCGAAGCATGGGTCGCTGACAAGACTGGAGTTGTAATTTAATGGCCGCTATCGCACAGGGGATGGTCACTAACAACGGCACCCATATGCAAGTCGGGCCTGTGTTTAACCCCGCTAGTCTGTTTGCCTCAAGCGAAAAGGGCGTCTGGTATCAGCCAGACGACTTCACCACGCTTTTCACCGACACCGCAGGCACCACGCCCGTCACCGCCGTCGAGCAGCCTGTCGGGCTGATGCTGGATAAAAGTCAGGGGCTGGTGCTGGGGTCAGAAGTCCTTCCTGCGCTTTCAACATATTCGGTTGTACTTACCGGCACATGGGCGGCAAGCGGTAGCGACTGGGTTTTTACTGATACCGTTGGGTCGCAAATTAGACCGGGCGTAAACTCTGGCGTAACTTTAACCTCTGGGGTTTGGTTCAAAGTACAAATTGAAATCGCTTCAATAACCGGCGCATCTGAGGTGCGAATCAATGGCGCGGGCGCGTCAGCGCAATTACTTGGGGCGGGAGCGCATACCTTTTACGTTTTAGGCACTGGAACGGATGTAGTCAGAATCAGATTGGAAGATGCAAGCACATCCGTAAATGACGGCTTTTCTATTTCCTCATTTTCCATCAAAGCCATCCCCGGCAACCACGCCGTCGCAGCGAACGGCAGCACCGCACGGCCCGTGCTGCGGAATCGATACAACTCGCTACTTTTCTCTGAGCAGTTTGACCAGGGGTATTGGAGTAAAGCAGCTGATTCTGCTGTCAGTTCAAACGTAGCAAACGCTCCAGACGGCACTACTACCGCAGACAAATTGTATTCAACAGCAGATAATCCGGGCAGGGTAAGAACACAGGTAACTGGTCTTGCATTGACTGGCAATTATGTATTTTCTTGTTATCTTAAAAAATCAGAATTGAATTGGGCAAGGTTAAGTTTGGCAGTATCGGGAGCGTATGACGGCGCTTTTTTTGATTTGGAGAATGGTGTTTTAGGTAGCGCGTCGTCTGGATATACGGCCACTATTAGTTCTGCTGGTGATGGTTGGTATCGCTGTTCAGTACAAGCAAATGTTTCAAATGCAGACGCTGTAAGAATTGTATTGGCTGAATCAAACGGAGATGATGATTTACCTCCCGGTTCGCTTAACAGCGGCATCTACATCTGGGGCGCCCAACTCACCACCGCAGCCGACCACGATGCGATCAACGGCGAGTACCAGCGGATTGCCGCAGCGCCGACAGTAGGGGCCGCACCGACCTACGACGATAACCCGTCGAAGTTCCCCGTGTACCTCTACGCCACCACCGATGACGCCATGTCCACCGCGAGCATTGACTTCAGCGGCGGCGATGAGATGAGCGTGTTTGCGGGGGTGACGAAGGAGAGTGATGCGACGACGGGCATGATGGTAGAGCTGAGCAACACCGCGAGTATTGGGTCTTTTAGAATGGCTGCGCCGTTTGGCTTTGGTGTAGCCAATTTCTATTTTCAAAGCGGAGGAACTGCTTTAAGCGCGGCAACTGGCACAACATTTGCGGCCCCGGCTACCGCCGTTTTAACTGGATTAGGGGCTATCTCAACAGACCAAAGCCTTCTGCGCGTGAACGGCGCTCAGGCTGCATCTAACACAGGGGATCAAGGCACCGGCAACTACGGCAATTATCCGCTCTATCTATTCTCTCGAAACAATTCGCAGTCTTTCGTCAACGGACGCCTGTACTCCCTCATCGTCCGCAATGCGCTGCCCACAGCAGATGAACTGAGCGGTGCTGAAACTTACGTCAACTCAAAAACGAGGGCTTACTAATGAGCCTATGGTCTTTCCGAACGATGATCGTGACCGCAGCGGACGCTCCGCTGGCCCGTAGCATTGCCGAAACCCTGTCCCCTGAAGGCGGCAAGAATATGTGGCTGGCTGGTCTGTCAGCAGACGGCACGGAACCCGCTACCCATTACGTCTCCACAGGCGCTATCAGCCCGGAGTTCGCAGCCCTCATGCCCGACCAGACTTGGGAACAGGACGAGGACGGCAACTGGACGATGACCGCTAGCACCCCCGGCGACCCGGTAGCCCTGTTTAACCTGTGCGTGGCGGCTGGTATGGCAGTCACCCAGCAGGAAATCGACGACGTATTCGCCAACAGCGATGTGACGGAACAAGACCCCCAAGTGGCCTTGGGGCGCTTAAATTTGGTTCCTGTAACGGGAGACGCCCTATGAGCCTGGTATTGCTTGCCATTCTGATGACCGCTGACAGCGTGCTGACTTACTTTGTTTTACAGCGCGGTGGTCGGGAACTCAACCCGATCGTCAAGTGGCTGATGAACAAGTTTGGTCAAGTGCCTGCGCTGGCGGGCAGTAAGGCGATCGTCTTTCTGCTGTTTGTGGCCGCGTACCCGCACTGGCTGATTTGGGTAGCCTGTGCGTTTTACGCAGGCGTGACGGCTTGGAACGCCTACCAATGGCGTAAGTCCAATCCCTAGTTGCTAATTTTTCATAAGCAGGTATATTTCCTGCGTTGATGTACTGGTGCATTTCACCAGGGGCTCAATGGAGTCATCATGACCGACGAGACTGAAGTAGTTGCTGAAGTAGCGGACACTCCCGCGCCGGAACAGGTGGAGACGGCCTCGCCTGAACCTGAAGTTGTTGCATCGCCGGAAGATAAGGCACCCCGTACTTTCTCACAGGAAGAACTGGACGCCATTGTCAGCAAGCGGCTCGCTAGAGAGCAGCGTAAGTGGGAGCGTGAACAGGCCAAGCGAGCGGCGACCCCGCCCGTGCCGACCGAGGTTCCGCCGATCGACCAGTTTAAGACGCCAGAAGAATACGCCGAGGCATTGGCGGTTAAGAAGGCGGCAGAACTGTTAGAGCAGCGTGAATACGAGCGTCAGCAGGCCGAGATTGTTGAAGGCTATCATCAGCGTGAAGAAGAAGCGCGCGTGAAGTACGACGACTTTGAACAAGTTGTCTACAACCGCAACCTTCCCGTCACGACGATCATGGCCCAGACGATTCAAGCGTCCGAGATTGGCCCCGAGGTAGCCTATTACCTTGGAACCAATCCGAAGGAAGCCGAGCGCATTTCCCGTTTACCTGCCTATCTGCAAGCCAAGGAGATAGGTCGGGTGGAGGCCAAATTGATGGCCGACCCCCCGGTTCGTAAATCGTCAAGCGCCCCGGCTCCGATCACTCCGGTGACGCCTCGCGCCAGTTCAGGCGGGACGTATGACACGACTGACCCCAGGTCAATCAAGTCGATGTCAACGTCCGAATGGATTGAAGCGGATCGTCAACGGATGCTCAAAAAGCTGGAGTCGCAGAGAATCCGCTAACTTTTTGAGGTAACTACCATGGCTAATAGCCTGCTAACAATTGACATGATTACCCGGAAGGCGCTTGCCATCCTGGAAAACAATCTTGTCGTGACTCGTAACGTCAACCGCGCCTACGACGACAGCTTTGCCGTTGAAGGTGCCAAGATCGGCTCCACCCTGCGTATCCGCTTGCCGGATCGCGCGCTGGTGACTGACGGTGCCGCCCTGCAGGTGCAGGACGACAACGAGCAGTTCACCACGCTCACCGTGTCCAGCCAGAAGCACATCGGCATCAACTTCACGTCTGCCGAGTTGACCATGCAGTTGGACGACTTCGCGGATCGCGTGCTGAAGCCGCGTATCAGCCAGTTGGCCTCCAGCATTGACGCTGACGTAGCCAATTCCTACAAGTCGATCTTTTCGTCTGTAGGCACTCCCGGCACCACCCCGGCCACTTCGCTTGTCCTGCTTCAGGGCCAGCAGAAGCTGAACGAGTCGGCTGCCGTGATGAGCGACCGCTACGCCACTGTCAACCCGGCGGCGAACGCTGGCCTGGTGGAAGGCATGAAGGGTCTCTTTAACCCGACTGCCACCATCAGCAGCCAGTTTAAGAGCGGCCTGATGGGAGCCGGCGTGCTGGGCTACGACGAGATTTCCATGTCGCAGTCCATCCAGACCTT
>Ga0208644_1003274_pt1 | contig 12663 bp, 36 predicted proteins | sample VirMetDEL_Nov_18_FD_184517 | JGI IMG/M metagenome (GOLD analysis project Ga0208644, IMG submission 184517) | Aqueous microbial communities from the Delaware River and Bay under freshwater to marine salinity gradient to study organic matter... | ecosystem: Environmental > Aquatic > Marine >... | reverse complement strand
GATGGAGTGCGGTCACTGGTCTTGGTGGAAAGAGCAGGGCGAATGTCAGCTTTGCAACAAACCGATGTTTAGGAGGAAATGATGGAAGGTGTACTACAAGGCTAAAAAGTTAGCCACCAGCAATGGAAAAATATTTCATTTGGCAGCTATTCTCCTGAGAAACGGGGATGTGGTCAAGATCGGAGAAAACACGACCAAGACCCATCCCCGCTTCAAAAGGGAATATCAAGACGGATCTACTGCCGCTTGTATGCATGCTGAAATGAATGTCCTCAGATTCGCAAAGCCCGGAGATACCATAGAAGTAATAAGATTTTCGAAAAAAGACCATAGCTGGACGATGGCAAAGCCCTGTCCGATCTGCATGGAAGAAATGAGAAAATCAGAGATTAAGAAGGTCAGATACACAAATTGGCAAGGTGAATGGGAAGAAATCATTATAGACCCTTAGCTCAGTGGTTAGAGCACCCCGCTCATAACGGGTTGGTCCTCGGTTCAAGTCCGAGAGGGTCTACTTACTTAGGAGACAATCATGGAGCATGTGAAATTGTCGAGCTTTAAAGTCGGAGATCTCGTAAATGTCGCCCCATCAAGCGAGCTTGGGATGGTTGTCGGCTTTAAAAAGGAAGATTCGACTTGGAACTATTCCATCACCCATGTTTTGGTAAAAATGGTGAAGACCCAGAATGTCTGGCGGGTCTTGGCGGAAGACTTGGAGCATACTGACTTATCCCTCGACACCCTAAATTATTCTTGCTAAGGGCTTGACAAAATAATTTTTCTTTGCTATTCTGTATGGGCAATCAAGGAGAGCGACTATGGCTTACTCATTCAACTGGAACCCGCAGGACAAGATGTCCGACACCGAAATCATCGAGCACATCAAGGGAGTAGTCCCAGACTACACAGATGGTAGGTTCTTCGTGGGCTTTGGCTCAGACGATGGAGGACGACATATTTGTGTGTATGTGGAGAAGGGACACCCGGACGATAAGGTCTGGAAAGAGGGCTTCGAAAGCATCGATTTCCAAGGCTGGCGAGTACTGCGGGTTGGTGTTCCTGTCGGATATATCGGTGCCTTCCTCGATGTCAAGGAAAGAAGGTGAAAAACATGAGAAATACTTACAATCTCGTCGTTGGCGACCTTGTCTCGCATGTAATTCATCAGCCCACAGATTCGGATGAAGCAGTATTATCATTTCGAGGGCTTGGCTGCATCCAGAGGCTCGATAATGCCGGAGATCCAGAGGTATTTTTTTACAAACTTGGGGATATTCAGCCTTGTTACTGGCATGAGCTAATCCCAGCGAAGGAGGAACATTATGCTTGTTAGTCGTCGATATGTCCTGTTGATCCTACTGGATTACACTTTCTACTTTGTCTTGGGATTCATATTCGGCATGGCATGCGGATAATAACACAAAAAGGAGCAAAAGCATGATTGGAGCAGCATATAATTTGATGATCGCAGGGTGCGGAGCTTATATCTCTTGGTTCGCCGTGATAAATACGGGAATCTTGGAGCCGACCACCATCAATGCCTTGGTGATTGGGTGCTTTGTTGGCGGTATTTGTAGAAAAGCACTCTGGGAAAATTAATTTCTTGACTTCTGAAAGAAAATTTCATATACTTGTTGAACATCGGGCAAGGAGTGGGAAGAATGTTATTGATAAAAGATTACGAACACGCATCCAATATCGCACTAAAATTGCTTGACTTGGTGGAGGATCTGAAGATAGTAAATATCACACCAAACCAGAGCGAGGCACTCTTTGATCTCCTCGTCGAGATCTTGAATCATAATGCTGAGTTTCAGGGCTATCTTAGCCAGAACTAAAGTTCTTAGCGAACTTTCAATGATAAACTGCCCTTAGAAGCAAGGAGAACGAAGACTTCTTCAAGGTTGTAGAAAAAAATAAAAAATCTTGACTTCTGAAAGAAAATTTCATATACTTGTTGAACATCGAGGAGAGAAAACATGGTAGAACAGGTCGCGACAATGTTTTTGTGGGGAACCGCTGGCGGTTTGATGGGCTTGATGCTCGGAATGACCCTTGTGCTCCACGAAATGCAAAAAATCTTGAACGAGAGGTACAAGCAATGATTGATCCTTCGCTTTTGACGCTGGTTGTGACCATCGTACTCGGCACAATCTTCTTCCTTCTTATCGCTGATAAGTAGGATCCCACCGGGGTTGTAGCTCAATCGGTAGAGCACCGGACTTTTAATCCGTTGGTTGTGGGTTCGAGTCCCACCAACCCCACTTTCTATGCACCTTTAGCTCAGTTGGATAGAGCAACGGCCTTCTAAGCCGTGGGTCGAAGGTTCGAGTCCTTCAAGGTGCACTTTCTTGGAAGAATAAGGAGGAAACTATGCTTTTGCTAACACTGCTCGGTTGTCTTGGTGGAAACTCCGATTCAGACTTTTATGAATTTCTTGAGTGCTCCCACCCCACAAGTCCCTACGAAGCCCGTGTGATCGCAGAAGTAGAGGATGTCGAGGAATGGTCAGGTATTAGGTTCGAAATCGCTCAGGGCCAGAACTACTGGAGTGGAGACATGCGAAATGTAGCCGAGAACCAGTGGTATTTGGAAATGATGTTGATGGAGTTGGACTGCTCGGCGGACTACTATTACCATTTCACCTATATTATCACGGAGTAGCAATGGAAATCGGCGATGTAATAATGATATTCGGCCTGCTGGTGGTCGCCTTCTCAGCGGGGAATATAATTTATTTTCTCCGCGTCCAGCAAGAGCACGAAAGAGCAATAAGAAAGTACAGAAAGGAAATAAATGATCGGACACCTTGACATCGGGTGTCCTTTTCTGTAAGCTATTCAGACAAACCAAAAAAGGAGTGTGGAGCATGGAAATGACTATTTTCGACATTGGTGGGGAAGAATTGTCCCTTCACGAAGCCGCCGCCATCAGCATCGTTGGAGAATGTGAGGAACAAACTTATCAATTGAAGGAGAACTCCCCGTCATGGCTGGCTATTGCTCTCGATATGCTGGTTTTGGAGGGCATTATGGAGGTCGTCAAGAGCGGTGAGATCTGGAAATTCTCTGAATATGGCGAGGAAATGTGGGAAGATCCAGACTTTTTGTCGGATTTAAATATTTTCACCGAGGTTGCTCGCATGTCCCCCGGCTTCTATAACTAATTTGGCCCGGCATTATCAGTCCTTGACATTTCTCTGACAAAAAAATCTTGACTTTCTCAGAAAAATTTTGTATTATCTAAAACATCAAGGAGGGCAGCATGGTAGGCAAAGGAAGCATCGTCAGATACAAAAATATCTATTACCGGGTCACCAGTGCGACCAAGAACACCGTCAATCTCACAAACACAGTGTTCGGCAGCAAGGTCTTGCACAAGGGCATCCCAAAGTCCGAGGTTGTCGAAGCATACGACGAATGGCGCGATCACTGGTATCAAAGCGAAACCTTCCGGTGTAGTTGAGGTGGATATGAAAGTCGGTGATCTTATCAGATTTCGCTATCCTGAGCCGAGTGAAGGCGATATGATCGCTATTGTTGTCGGCACAACAAACCATCCAGATTCTTTTGATGTCCTTGAATTGACTGGACCCTACACGGGCAAATACAACACTATTGGTGAGGAAGAATGGGAGGTGATCAGTGAAAGTCGGTGATATGGTAAGAAATCCAAACCCAAAAATCCGTAAGGGTACTTGCGGGGTCGTTTTGGAGGTTGCAGATCGCGATGAAATGACCGGGACGAAATATGCTCGACCCTTATATCGTATCCATTGGCTCGACAACTACGGGACTTTCTGGGATAATGGCGAGAGATTGGAGGTAATCAGTGAAAGTCGGTGATCTTGTAATACACAACAATGTCGATATTGGAGTCATTACCCATGTTTTTGACAACAACGAAGTCTGTGTCCTGTTCGAAGATGGAGAATATCAGGTAGATAGTAAAGATTGTGTCGTCGTTTCGGAGAAGCAAGCATGAAAGTCGGTGATCTCTTGAAAGTGAAGATGAGTTGCTCCATCCCATTTATCGGGGTTATCACCAAGGTAAATGAGCGGGGTGGCGGCTATGTCCGAGCAATTACCTATCCTTTCGAGGGTCAGAGCCGCTGGATCTATCCCAGAAACATTGTGGAGTATCTATCATGAAAGTTGGCGATTTGGTCAGAGTCCAAGGTTCTGGGCGAATAAACAAGATTCTCGGAATAGTATTGAGCGAACCTTACAGATACTTCGAAGAGCAGCCCTATTGGAATGAGCCTCACGACTTCATTGTTGTGGATGTTCGCTTCTTTGGGCGATCTGGCCTGAAAGAGAAAGCCCACCAATACACAATCGACCAATTGGAGGTTGTAAGTGAAAAAAGGTGATCTTGTGCGGCCAGTCGGGTGGGATCCAGCGGTCCGCTGGATCGATCCAGTGGAAATCGAAAGAGGTTTAGGGGTGGTTGTCTCGGTAGAAATATCACAACCCAGTGGTGCGACCACCTATCGGGTTTTCTGGACTGGTATAGACAGATATATGAATTACTGGACAAAAGATTATTTGGAGGTGGTAAATGCCTAATATCCGTGAATGCATCCATTGTGAAATGGACTTCGATACCCGCTCAACCGCAAAGCGCCGTGCTGGCGGGAAGATCAATGAATGCCCTGATTGTGTCGAAGAATACGGCACAGAAACCGCCGTCAAATATCTGGGTTTGCAAGCCGGAGACGGTAAAGCTGCCGCTCTTTCCATCGTCGCCTTCGAGTCCTCAGAAGACCGAGAGTCTTATTCCAAAGCTTGGAAGGCGGTAACTGGCTTCCACAAGGGCAAGTCCTGCCATTTGTCTGGTTGTCAGACCAATATCGGCGGTCGTCCTATGCGGCATGTAAATTATGTTGGAGCAAACGGCAATCACAAGGGGAAAGCATGAAAGTCGGGGATATATGCCGGGTCAAGTATCGCCGCCATCGCTTCAATCATGAAGAGAATGGTTGGTTGGTGATTATCACCGGGTTCGAAAGTAAGCGTCTTTATAGCGAAGACTTCAAGGAAGTCAAGGGTGTATGGGTAAAAAGCGGAAAACCCTTCGAAGACCATCAAGACTTTTTAGAAAAAGTGAAATAATTCTTGACTTTGTAGCATAGTTATTGTATAAATGTAGATATTGGAGGGGACAACATGAATATCGAGCAAGCATACCGGAGAGCAATCACTGAAGTCTTCGAAGATTCAGGAGATATCTATACTATCGCGACACCAGAAGGCATTGTAGCCAGCATCGAATCAGGCTCCATCCCTTCTATGTCCTCTCTTGGAGGACAGCAGAGGTGGTTGGAAGTCCAGCAATTAACACAGCAATACTCTGGGTCGGATATTTTTTTAGAAGCCATCAACGAGGCACAGGTCGCCATTTACGAGGTATAATATGGACTACCGGGCCGGCGACATGGTGGAATTCACAAGGGGTCACAGATCATGGCCGGATATGCTCGGAGTCATTGTGGAGATATATCCAGACAAACCGAACATCCGGGTCTTTTGGTTTTCACAAGCTTATACCGGAACCTGCTTTCGAGGCGACATATCGCTGGTAGTCCCTGTTCATCGAGATAAGGAGAAAAATTAATTTATGTTCTTTGTCTATGGCGGCATTGGAAGCCTACTCTGGCCCTTTCTAAATATTTTTTATATAATTCTTGACTTTTCCGTATTTCTTTGGCATACTTGTAAAACATCGACAACAAGGGGATCACATGCCACGCAAAACTTACACTGACCGATTTGATGCTTTGCTCGCCAAAGATTATATTACTACCCGCGACCGCGAGTTCATCGAGAGCCTGTATACCTACTACAAAAGTAAGAAATCGCTGACTGCTGGTCGTCGTACATGGGTTCAGCGTTTCGAAGAGAAATATGCCAATCCTCCCACTATCTCCAATGAAATGGAGGATGTGATCTCCGATATGGAAGCTTTGCGGGTTCGGGCTGTAGCTATGCGGGATGAATGGACGCAGGGCTTCATCGACTCCCTCATTCAGCAGGTCAAAACTGGAAGAACCTTGTCTTCCCGCCAAAAGGAGATTTTGCAGCAGAAAACCGAGTCCATGACCGACGAGGCCGTCAATGAGGTCGCCAATTGGGCGGATTCTTGGAACGACGAGAAAAAAGAGAAATTCAAGATCTGTGTGGAATATTATCGGCTTAATAACTCATATTTCAAGAACATCGTCCATAAAGTAGCCGCCAATGCCGATTATATCCCAACACCCGGAGAATACCGCTCCATCACCGACAATAAATACACCAAGAAGATTCTTGCTGGCTATTATGCAGATGCAAAGTACAATCTCGGTGATTTGGTCACAAAGTCCTCGCAGGCTCCGTACTATGGTGGCGGAAATATCAGGAACTTCACCACTTTTGGGACAATTATCAAAATTAATCATAAAATCCCGCAAAGCTCGGCACGGGGCAACAAAATGTACCTTGTAATGGACATGTTGACGGGTGAGCAGTACCACATGGAAGAGCGCTGGCTGAAGAAATACAAGCACAAGGCTTGAGAATGTAGTTAGAAAGGGTGTCAGGAGGTCTTTACATTCTCCTGACATCTTTTCTCTTGATTTAAAAATTTTTTTCATGTAAGATGGTTCCACACTCGAAGAAGGAGAGCAACATGGCTCGAAAAACCCACTCCGTCGCAAAATTCCAGCACCGCATCAACCGCCTGCTCGGCCTTGACTTCATCACAGAAGAGCAAAAGAAGGTTTTGTGCATCACTTTGGAAACCGTCCTCCACGATACGGGCAACTACGATGGTTTTGGCTACCGCTCAGGCAAGATTGACCCGGAAACCGAGTACAGCCGCCATTATTATGTTTCCCCCAACCTTACCGCCGAATACATGAAACTCGACGAGGGAAAATGACCGATGAAAGTAGTTATTAGCTATGGCTCCCCTGAGTGGGACATTTCTGACCTTGCTGTCTCGGAATACTGCCTAATGAAAGGTTTGACCGATGAAATGAATCCAAGGCACATGAGAGTGTCTGCGGCCCTGAGAACAGACCAAATTCCCCGTCATGACTCCACTTTGGTGAAAGTCGTGGAAACACTGGGAAAAGCAAGCGGTCGCCTTCAGGTGCGGAATATCAAAGGTATCCGCTACATTATCGAGACAGATGAGGATGGATGGGAATATGTCCTCGAACCGCAAGACATCAACTGGATCACAGGCATCTAAGGAGAATATCATGAGCATGCAACATCAATTGGCTTTCCAGCAGTTTTGTGTTGAAAATGGCCTTGATTTCGAGGCTTTCGAAGACACCGAACATGGCCCTTGGGGCTTCGGTGCTTCATTTGAGGCTTCCAACTATGAAGAATACGGAGTCTTGGATGAAGACGAGGCCGACGATGCATGGGATGCCGCCCTCGAAAACTACCTTGGAGAGTGTGTTTTGGTGGAACTGCCCGAACACCTCGTTCAATACTTCGATACAGAGAAGTGGAAGCGGGATGCTCGGTTTGATGGGCGTGGTCACAGCCTGTCCTCATATGATGGGATAGAGCATGAAATCCGGACCGAAGACGGCGATTACTTTTATATCTACCGGACTAACTGAGATATAAGAAAGTTGAGAAATAAAAAATTAATTTCTTGACTTTTCTTTCTGAATGATAGATACTTGTAGAGCATCAAGCAACAACCTACCAACAAAGGTACTAAATCATGGCTATTGACTTCAACACCTTCCTGTCCGTCGCTCCTCACATCCTCAATTCCCGGCTTCCAATCTTGATTCGTGGTCGCCATGGTGTCGGCAAGTCCGAGGTGGTCTATCAAGTTGCCGCTGCTCGCTCGCTTCCCGTGGTTGAGCGCCGTGCTTCTCAGATGACTGAAGGTGACCTGCTCGGTCTTCCCGACAGCGCCGACCTTCCCGATGGCCGTCGTGCTACCACTTGGAATGCTCCTGACTGGCTGGTCGAAGCTTGTTCCCGTCCTGTCGTGCTTTTCCTCGATGAAGTTGACCGGGCTACCATCGAAGTCCGTCAGGGACTCTTCGAATTGACCGACAGCCGCAAGATCAACGGCTGGCGGCTCCATGCCGATACCCTTATCATCGCTGCCGTAAATGGCGGTGAACACGGAGCACAATACCAAGTCGGTGAGATGGATCCCGCAGAGCTTGACCGCTGGACTGTCTTCGATATTGAGCCTTCTATCGAGGATTGGCTGGGCTGGGCGAAAGACAACGTTCATACTATGGTTTGGGATTTCATCAACCACAACCATGCTCACCTCGAACACAAAGACGATTTCGAGCCTAACAAGGTGTATCCTTCCCGCCGTTCTTGGAAGCGCTTCAACGATGTTGGTGTTTCTGCCGGACTTTTCGCAGAGGGTGCCAGCGATACCACCGTGTATCACCTCGCTACCTCATTCTTGGGTTTCGAGGCTGCTTCTGCCTTCCGCGACTTCCTGCTCAACTACTCTTTCGCTGTGACCGTCGAGGAAATCATCGATCAAGGTGACTTCTCCAAGGTTTCCAAGTGGACTATCAACGACCAGTTGGCTATGGTGGAGAAGATCTGTGCTTCCAAGCGGATTCTCGAAGACATCGACGAGGCCCAGATGGATAATCTCGCTACATTCTGGAATATGGTCGATGGTGAGGTCGCTATGAAGTTCCACACGATGCTGGCGAACATTTCGACCGACGACAACCAAAAGCTCGGTCAAAGCCTCATTATCCGCATGCATCCCCTGATCGTGGATCGCTTCCTCTCCCTCGTCGGACAATCCTGATTGGAGGTGGCTTATGCTGAAGCCCGGAGATATCGTCACCATCGGTACATATACCGATAGGTGGCGACCAATGGGGATTATTGCGAAAATTGAGAAGCAAGGCCGCACCACACTGGCCGATGTTCTCTGGGTTCGGAATGGCCGAATCCAGTGCTTCGACCTCGACAATCTGGTGGAGTACTGAATGAAGCAGAGAACTTTGGAGTTTGAACCGGGGGATCTGGTGCGGGAGGATTCTCGCAAAGTCTATACCCGCCATGGTGTCGGCATAGTCGCCAAAAGTGGCTTTTATCATAAGAATCGGCATGGTACAAGAGAAAAAATCTGGTTCGCCGATGTTTATTGGTCGGATGAAGGTACAACCCGGAGAATCAACCAGCACTGGCTTGAGCATTACAGCCCGGAGACTCCATGAAAGCCGACTTTGTTGCTGGCGATCTGGTCGGCCTGTCCTTGGATGGGACAACAACAATTGACCGTCATTCCGCTTCTGTTTCTGGAAACTACGGATTCATCGGTGTAGTCACTAAAAGCGACTTTTTTCGCCAAAATGAGTACGGCAAAACAAAAAAGGTCTGGTTTTTTGATGTTTATTGGCCGCACAACGGCACAACCCAGAGAATACATCAGCAATTCCTCGCCCACTACAAACCGGAGACTCCATGAAAACCAAGCTTGTTCCCGGCGATATTCTGACTGGAAGAGGCTGGCTCAAAGGTATAGGCAGCGATGAGGCCGATGGATACGTCCTAACCGTCAAAATGAAGGATCTATCCCCAGATGCACCGATTGCGATTTTCGTAGAATATGAAAGTCAAGATTCTACCAAGAGAATCAATATCTTGTGGGCGGATTCCGGGGAAGTAAGAACACATCACGCCGATTTGATGGTGAAAATCGACACAAAGGATTTCAGATGAACCGGAAAAGCACCTTACATACTCAATATAAACCCGGCGACATGTTCTCAGACAGCCGGGATGAAAACCACACATGGATCATTGTCGATGTACAACCATGGAAAAGGAGAGGTGCCGGAAGATACACCTACACCCTGATAAACTCAAACACAGGAAAGACCACCCATATGCACGATGTGGTGGTCAATGCTCGACTCAAACCCCTGCTTCTAACCCAACAAGGATGAAAACCATGAACTACTACATTACCATTACCGACGAAGAAACTGGACTTGAGACAATTCTTACAAAACCCGCAGATGAGAGTGCCGCTCGTTTTACAGCTTCAAGGTGGAAAGCTACACTCGAAATGAAAAACCTCAGTGTGAAACCCTACAATAATGGAGCGGAGTATCGGCGGCTCATGACGGCCCAATCAAAGCGAAGTAAGAAGCGGTGATATCAGCCGTTGACATTTTCTTGACATTTAAATGATTGACTTTTTTAGAAAAATGACCGACAATCGGTAGACATCAGGGAGAAACCAGCATGTCCGACGAACAAACCAAAACCTTCGACCTCTCCGAGCATGTCTACCGCCTGCTTCGAGATGAGCCTTTCTTTGCGGCTTTTAGCCGTCGTATTCACAAGCGACCCAGCCGTGCTATTCCTACTGCTGGTGTGAGAATCAACGAAGGAACCCAACAATTCGAAATGCTCTACAACCCCGACTTCATGGGAGCTTTGTCCGATAAGCACCTTGCTGGGGTGCTTAAGCACGAATTCTACCATATCATCCTTGAACATGTCACTTCCCGCAAACCAGCCGAAGGTCTGCAAAGAATCGACAATATCGCTATGGACTTGGCTATCAATTCTCACCTCATCGGAGAATTGCCTTCCGAGGCCGATCCCGGCCCGGAGGTCAATGGAACCCCCATGCAAGGCTGCTTTCCGGGTGAAGCTATGTTCAAGGATCTTCCTGCAAATCAGACATATGAGTGGTATCTCAAGGCTTTACAGGAAATGGCCGAGCAGCAACAGCAGGAAAACGGCGATGGTGACGGAGAAGGCGAGGGTTCCGGCGATCCCTTTGGCGGTGCTGATTCCTTCGACGACCACGATGGTTTCGGAGAAGCTAAGGATCAAGCTGGACAAGATGCTATGGATATCGCAAAAGAGCGATTGAAGCAGAATCTCAAGGAGGCTGCTGAAGAAGCCAATAAGAAAGCACATGGTTGGGGATCTGTCCCGCAGGATATGCGAAAGCAAATTATGTCAGCTTTGAAGTCCAATGTGGACTGGCGAGCAGTTCTTCGCTATTTCGTCAAGACCTCAGAGCGCTCTGACCGTCGTTCAACCCCGCGAAAGATCAACCGCCGCTTTCCTAAGATTCATCCCGGCAAACGAGTCCGCCGCCATGCTAAGATCGCCATTTCTATCGACCAGTCCGGCTCTGTAGACGATGGGATGTTGGCTCTGTTCTTCACCGAATTAAACAAGCTTTCAGAGCTTGCGACCTTCACCATTATCCCCTTTGATACTCGTGTTGATGAGAGTCTTGTATATGTCTGGAAGAAAGGGCAAAAGCGGACATGGAATCGAGTGATGTGCGGAGGCACTGATTTTGACCCTCCAACCCGCTATGTCAACGAGCGGGACTTTGACGGACACATCATCCTCACCGATATGATGGCACCAAAGCCCGTTTCCAGCCGATGCCAGCGTATGTGGATGACAACCGAGGAATATGCAGACCGTCCGTATTTCACGACCAACGAGCGAGTTATCGCTATCAAGCGGTAATATCAGAGACACCAAACAAAAACCAAGGAAGAAGCACATGTATAAAGTTCGATGGAAATATAATAACTGCTCCGGGCTTTTTGCTAAAGTCTTCGAAGAATACGAAGATGCAGAGCATTTCGCTCAGATTTGGCTTATGGATGCGGTTTTGAAGACCGAAGAGGATTTCGGAGTTCTCGACTACACAATCATCGATTTTACAAAAACTGGAGAAAAAAATGATGGTTGACATTTTCATGACATTCTATTGTTGTGTCCTTTGTCCCTACATTATCTGGAAGATACTAACATGGGATTTCGGGTTCTGACATTCTCTTGACAATTCCATATTGACTTTCTTTCCGAATTTTGCGATACTTGCATTGTTCCTGAGACAAACACCAAAACGGAGAACAAGACATGGCTAAACGACTCACAACCCGCGATATTCCTGCCCTTTGGGCTTCTGGCCGACGGGGGCATGCTGCTGCTCTCTCAACCGACGGAATTGACCTTTATTCCTACAATCAGCGGATCGGCACCACCATCGATGGTCGCAAGGTGCTCGCCGAATATCGTGCTCCTTGGCATTATATCTCCCACACAACATCCAAGCATGTCGGCATGGCCGCAAAAGTCGCCGATAACCTGATTCATCCTACCTATTTCAAAAAATGTTTCGAAGAAGAGGTATGAACTATGCTTCCCGGCATCAAAGTAAAACTAACCGCTAAAAAGTCAGCTTCTAACCGCACAAAGAACCGGATTCACGAACATGGCCCTTTCTTCGTCGTAAAAGCCGCAGAGGGTCGCCATATTCCCGGTTTGAAGGATCTTTTGTGTATTCTGGTTAGACCACTTGACCAAAATGACGATTGGCTGGGCTGGATGCCCATTTCAGAAATGGAAATTGAGGAGGTAGCATGAAAACCGATTACAATGCTCAAAGTGTAGGATCTCGCAAGGCTTTGGCCGAAGCTCTTATCAAGATGGTTGATTCCTGTGGATTCAAGCCAGTTGTCGGCCAGCGCGAGAAAGTCTTTGCTCGAACCATCCATACCAACGAGGCTATCGAAGTTCGTGTTTATACTTCTATTTTTGGCGATCAGGTCGATCTTCTCGGTGCTGACGCTATCCGCGTGTCGGTTCTCTACAATGGAGCCGAGAACAAAGTTAG
>Ga0208644_1003273_pt1 | contig 12664 bp, 25 predicted proteins | sample VirMetDEL_Nov_18_FD_184517 | JGI IMG/M metagenome (GOLD analysis project Ga0208644, IMG submission 184517) | Aqueous microbial communities from the Delaware River and Bay under freshwater to marine salinity gradient to study organic matter... | ecosystem: Environmental > Aquatic > Marine >... | reverse complement strand
AATCATAATAATTAATAGTTTCCTCTTCACTTAAATATCTATCTTTTAATTTATTATTAAACAAATTAAATTGCATAATTACAGCAAGAGCATCATTCATTGTCACAATAGTCTCATCAAGAAACTTTACTATAAGCATAGACATCTTTTGCTTTGCTGTATGCTTATCTATTTCAAGCAGTGTTTTAAACTCTTCGTTCAAAAAAGAGACAGCTTTATCAAAGTCAAAAGACCTGAAGCTGCCTCTGTTATATTTCCAGAATTTAGTTTTCAATTATAATGCTATTAATTATATTTAAATGTTTATCTGATTCTCCATCAATTGGCAAATCATTATCTACAAATCCTCTTAATACTCTATTCTGTTTAGAGGTAGTTACATCTCTTAAGTAATGTCTATAAGAGTGATTCCAAAAGTATAAGTTATTTTTCATACAACAAATCTATACATATATATTATATGCAATGTTAAGCTAACGTTAAGAAATCATTAACAAATGAAAAAAAATAAAACAATTGATTATTATTCAGTAATTTAGATGAAAAATAAAATATATGTATAATTTAAAACCCACTATGTTTAATGACTAACGTATCACGTAAACGCCTTTATTTGCGTTGGCGAGGAAATATTGTGCAGAGTATCGAAGTGCGTCTATCTGATGGTTCCATTTATCAACAGGTCTTTCGTTCCTCTCATGCCAAACATAATTATTTAGCTCTTTTATCAGCTCTGTACTTTCAGCATCAATTATTAAATCAAAGTCCTGAACAAGTGCAATCCCTGACAGAATAGACCCACTGCGTTTAACGGTTGGTTTAATGTTACAATATTCTTGTAGCTCCGAGATAAGTCTTGGCTCTGCGTTATCACATATAATTAAATTATCTTCTGCATAACGCCTATTGAGTTCTCCTATTTCTTTTGTAGATAATCCTGGCTTTGCATACATTGTTTTAATCCACATAATTTTTCTATCTTTATCTATTGCTAATTTAATTAAGGTTGTTGGGTCCACAGAGAATCCAAAGTCTTGACCAAATATAAAATCTGCACTATCATTAAACATCCCAGTTCTCCAATTAGAAAATACAACTCCTTCTGCTTTATCAAGCCATCCTCCAAGTATCTGGTGATTATATCTATCTGGTCTTCTGCGTCTTATATCTTCTAATTGAAGCAGAAATGATTCAGATAAGTTTTCTATATTATCTTTAAATGTAGTATGTATATAAGTTACATTATCTCTGTAACCATTAAATCCAGCATTTACTCCTTTACCTGCAAAGAATCTTTGATATATCCAATGCTCTTTTGTTGCTGGGTTTAATATCATAATAACTCTATTAGGTTTAGCTTTACTTCTTACTGATTGGTCTATCTTATCAAAATCCTCTTCTTTTACAAGCTCTTCTGCTTCATCTAAAACCCAAGTAGTAATCCCACTAATAGACTTTAAAGCTGCTGTTTGATTACCTGCAGAAGTTCTAATTCCTTTAAATAATATTGAGCTACCAGTACTTACGTTTAAGATTTCATCTTTAGTAATACGAAAATGTTCCATAATACCATATAGTTCTAACTTTTCTAAAAACTCTGGAATAATCGAATTGGCGGCAGATATCATTGTATAACGAGTAAAAAGTATCTTATGACCCTGTTCGAACGTTAGAAACGCTAAAAATGTGGTTATAGCGAATGATTTACCACTTCCTCTACCTCCTGTTATTACAAAGTACCTTGTATCGTTACCAAGAGCATTATACTTCTTGTTCAGTATCGGCTTCTTCATCGTTAGATAATTCTATTGTTTTATCATCTTCTTGAGTGCCAGTAAATAGATTTTTTATATTGATATTTACCTTTTGTTGTTTCTCTTCAGGAGTATCAAGTGGCTTACCATATTTATATTCAAAGAGTAGTTTTAAATGAGGAAAAGAGTTTTTAGCTTGTTCTGCTAATGATTCCCATGCTTCTTCCTCGCTTCCAAATACTTTTGCCATTGCATTAAGAGCATAGATTCCGACTCTTTTTCGTTTGGCATCGTTAAGAGCAGCAGAAGATGTGGGTCGTACAACAGGCACGTTTCTAACGCCTGGTTTTCGTCCATTGTTTCTTCGTCCATCATTTTCTTTGACATATTTATATTGTTTAGGTTTTCTTCCCATACTTATTATATATATAACTGATTGCAGACCAAACTGCATCACTTATCTCTTTCTTACTATATATTTTGGTTCCGACTTTTTTAATCCCATCTTTTTCAACAGCGATTTTAAATTGATAACAAACAGGAGAGCAATTCCCAACAGGCTCCCTATAAATCCTATAGCCATTGTCAATGCACCACCGAGCATGGCTTTGATTGCAACCTGTATTATACTTACCAAGTTTCCATTTTTTGTTGTATTCATCAATATCTTGCAGGAACCTCTTTTTCATTTAAAAATCTATCTATTTTTCTTTTTAATGCAAAGTATTTATTCTTCCAATATGAGTCTGGATTATCTATATAGTCTGGACTCATTGAATCAGAATCTAAATCTTGTTTTATTGTCATATATGCTTTCCAATAATTATCTTTATAATAAGCCATAGATGCAAACTGTTTTAATCCAACGTAAACAGATGCGTGGTCCTTATTTACTTCTCTACCTATTCTTTCAAGTGTATGATGAGTATATTCTTTGCAAAGTTTATAATATATTACTCTGGCGTAAACACATTCTCTTTTTCTGCGTTTACTCCTGATATCAACGTCAAGGTGTCTTGATACTTTATCAGCTAATGATTTTAATGTAAAATTATTCATATTTAGATTTTAAGTTTAGTACTTCTTTTTGAATTTCGCTATATTTTTTGTCTTCACTAAATTCTAATGCCCTGACAATACCTTCACAATATTCATACATTTCTTCTTCTTCGTATGTATATATTTCTTGTTCTATTTCTTCTAAAGGAACTCCCATTATTATATCTACAAGAGTTAAATAATATGCTTGTTCTATTCTACTCTTATAAACATCAAATGCTTCCTCTTCTAACAAACTCATGGGGGTCTTGTATTTTTCTTACAAAATAGTCTTCGTAGGTTTTGCAGACCTTTTGTAATTTATGTTCAGCTCTTTGCATTGACTCTTCACTGCAATCATATATTCCTATTTCACCTGTACCTTTTTCTATTACCAAAAATGTAAAGTTAGTAACATTGAATAATTTAGAATATATATAACACTGCATATCGTAATGCCAAGTATTTTTAGCTGCCCATAACCAACCATCAAGTTTAGATGTAGTTTTTAAGTCTATAACGTGATTATCTTTTAAATAATCAGCTTTACCTCGAAAAGGAAAGCCGAAAAGCTCACCAATCATGGGTACTTCTGGGCTTCCTCCTCGCAGTAATTCACTCGCTTCTGTATTCCTGTTCATTGTGTTTAGTAGTGACGCAAACGTACTATATTCTTTTTGTAGCATTACTTCTTTGCCTTCATTATCTTTTACAGCATCTTTAAATTTATTTGTATATCTTGTAGAAGCATCTATAAATAAATAGCTGTCATCTATTCTCTCTGGCTCAAGTGCCATCATGTGAAACAATCTACCTTCTCGAAGTGCTGGAACATCACTTCCTGATTCATTTAATGAATTTAAATATGATTTAGGAGAATCAAGTAGCTTTTTAGCAGAAGATGATGATAAAGCAGTCTTACCTAAATATCCATAGTAAAAACTATCATCATACATATTTGATAATATTTCTTGTTTACTCCAAGTTTTTCCGTCTAATAATGTAATTTGTGTATTCATAATTAAGTCTAATATTATTAAGTCCAATTATTTGTTGTAGTATTTACTTCTACATACAGCATATCTTTGGTCCGTATTTTTGTATTCAGCTACCATTGTTGGGTCAGCCATACATCTTTTTAAATATTCTTTTTCTGTTTCTGTTGGTGTGGGTTTAGGTATTGGCATAATTAAAGTTTATATATATTAGGTCTATTTAAAACATCCCACAAACTACCTGAACTTGGAATGTTGAATTTTTTCATTGTCTTTTTATAAGACTTGACTTTGTTGTAATACTTCCTAACCTCATCAACATCATATTTTGCTATCTTTCTTGATGCGTTTATTGCATACTTTATTCTATCTTCTTTTGGTATATCAAGTAAATTATCTCTATTATTTCCTATTCTAATATTATCACAAGAATTATCTGTCTTAATGCCGTTTAAATGTCTAACTATTATACCAGGACAATATATTGCTTCTCCATACTTTTGATATGCTTGTAATCTTGATACAAGAAACCTTTTATATTTTCCTTCTTTATTTGGTCCAAATCTTATTTTATGCATTAAATAACCATTTGAATTATAATAGCCAACTTTATTTCCTTCTGGATTAATCATATCACCATCAAAGGTAACTCTGTAACCTTTTTCGTATGCGTATTTTTCGTTTCTACTAAACATATTATTTATTTTTTTCTAATAGTTTTTGCAAGTTAGCTAATGCTCTCCAAGCTACTTTAGCATCATGATATAAACCATCATCGTCTAAAGTTCCACAGTCAACTAAATGTCTTGCAAGTGCATCTAATTCATCCTGTGATTTACTTCTATCCCAATGTAGAGGTGTACCTGGATTATGTTGCTCGTTTCCAATAAAAGAAACTCTACTAACATACTTAATAGCATCAGGAAAATATTTTATTACACCAGAATATACTGGCATTTGTTTTCTTTCTTCGTGCTTGCTCATAGTAATCCTAACTTTTTAGCTTTTCTGTATTTCTCTGCGTCTACTCTTGCTTCTTCCAGTTCAGCTTCTACTCTTCTTGCTCTTTCAAGAGCTCTAATCTTATCAGACCTATACATCTCTATAGATTTATCATAAGTTCTTCTTTCGTATTCTAGATGAGCTACATAAATTCCTATTTCTGCTAAACAGTTTTTGCATAGTTTTATGTCTTGATTATTTGATTCTTTACCCCATTGGATTAATTTATTTCCAATAGTCTCATAGTTTGTAAGATATTCTAGTTCTTTTATTAGTTCCATTTTATTTGTACTCATTGTAAATTGCTTTTAACTTATTGTAAACTGTATTGACAAAACACGGACTACAATTAGTCATTTTTTTCTTGTCCTTAAATACTCTATTGTATATTTGTAGTATTCTATCAGGATCTTTTATTTTATTTGATTCATTATTAAATGTCAAATCTAAAAAATTAAATTCATCTTCCGTTAATAATTCTGGCATTAAATAAGGAAATAATTCATTTAACTTCTTTTTTCTTTTATCACACCCACAGTCTGTATCTAATGCTTCTGCTATAGTATCTACTGCTTTTTTTATTCCTGTTGCTTTAGTTATCTTCTCAACAGTATCACCAAATCCTTTAGATGATCTGGCTTTATGATATTCAAAATTTGCTTTAAATTTATTATAATCGCTCATAATCTTCGTTTTTGTAATCTTCGTAATCTTCAGATAATTTATTTTTAATTATACTTTTTGCGTTTTTAAGAGTATTAAATATACTAACCCAACTTATTTTAGTTTCTGCTGCAATCTTTCTTATACTCATATCTGTGTCTCTATATAATATAAAAAGTTTTTTATCATACCAGTGCCAGTTTTCAATCTCATCATCTATTTTTTCACAGATCATATTATAAGCTTCTTGTTCTTTTAAATTATTGGTATCTTCCAACTGGAGGAGTCCATCATCAATAGAAACTTTCCTAACTTTTCGTTTACTGTTATAATATAAATAGTAAGTAGTACGTAAAGTAAAATACATGTAACCCCTACGTATTTCACCATTCTCAATAACTTTTTCTGGTTTAGCATATTTATATAATATTAAATAACTCTCTTGTACTATATCTTCAGCATAATCGTATTCACCAAAACCATTTACGATTCTTATCCACTCCTTATGCTGCTTTGCAACTATTGCTAACCAATCTGCTCCTGTTCCCATTTCACTGTAACATTAATGAATCCTATACAGCATTGAAGAGTATACTCGTCAAAACCATCATCATATTGTTCTTTGTGAAATAGTGCTCCAACAATAAAACCCTTTACAAGTGCAATATAAATCTCTGCACCTTTAAATTGTCCTATCATTAGAAAGACTGTGGTTATTACTAGTAATATAATTAATATCAAAATAATAATTCTTTTTTTTGTTTTGCTAATAAATCTTTGTCCATAAACGTAAAGCCTATGTTATTCTTTTCCATTCGGAGTTTAATTGGTTCATCAAATGGAGTACATCTTCCTCCTGTTTCCATCTCTTTAATTTTTAATATATAAAGATTTGAAAATACCCAGTCAGTTGGATGAGATGTGTACCTGTGAATACAAATCAAATCATCACAACGGTTTCCCCACTTACCACCACCTTCAACACTAGCCATATTTAAAGGCATAGGTAGTCCTTCATATTCATGTCCTTTAGGATGTAATCTTCTTAAAGCTTCTGTAACTCCATGAGCATTTAAGAATAATGTTATGTTGTTTCTTTTTGCAAACAATCTAAACTCTGTACTTACTTGATAATCGTATTCGTGTCCTCCTACTTCTTTGTATAGTTGTTTGTCTTTTACTAGAGAGTTATAAGGATCTATAAGTATTGCGTCATAGTCCCATGCATCTTTTATTTCTTTTGCTTCTTGCAGAAGCTCACCATAAGTATATAGTTCTTCTACATCAATGATCTTAAAATAACTATCTGACCATTTAAGAGCATCTTCTATCTCTGCGTCTTCAGCCATTGTAATTGGCTTACGCATTTTAAACTCTACTATTTTTCTTTGAATTGATTGAGGTGTGTTTTCTGATGACCAGATTAAAAACCTCTTTTTGTGTTTAAGAGCCCAGATAACGAATAAATACAATATAACAGTAGTTTTACCAACGTTCGCATGTCCAATTAATAAATTAAAATTTCCTTGCTTATATCGTAAATATTCGTCAATATCTGGTATTCCTATTTTAAGTCCCTCTTTAACCCTTCCGTGTTTAATATCTAAAAGTTTCTTAAATATATTAGAAGAGCTTACTATCATTTTAGAAAGGGAGATTATCTCTGTCTGGCATTTGATCAGCAGAAGCTACTTCAGCAGCTGTCGTTTGAATTTTCCATCCAGTTAAATTAATATAGTATTTTCCTTTATACTCTCTTGAGTTTAAATTAATACCTACATTGACACTATCACCAACTTTACAGTTGTTTAATTTATCAATGTTATCGTTTAAAAACTCTACTGGTACTGTTTGTGGATATTTACCACCAGTATCTAATAATAAAGTTTTCTTCTTTAGTGTTTTAATTTGTTCTAAATCACCAACTGATTTAATTGTACCTGTTAATTCCATTATTTTATATTATATAATTCTTTATAGTCATCACTTGTCGGTAGCAAGTTTTTCTCGAAATAAAGATACTTACCTATTACAGATATTTCTGTTAATATTTGTTGTCTCTCTTTTTCGGTAGCATTTCTCCATATTGGATTTAATACTATTTCGGTAGCTCTATCTACAGCTCCTTGTTTACTTATAGAATCTTGCGTCTGCGAGATCCTTTGTGGTTTAATGTTCTTTGTCATTTGTAAAAAATTTATTTACTATTAATTGTTTTTCGTCTTTACTTAAATAATCGGCTTGTAGTATTTCAAATAAAGTAGTTCTTAATTTGTCTATTTCTTCTTGCTTTTGTTTAAGTAAATTGATATAATGTAATTCAATCATAATATAAAGCTAATAAAAAAAATAATATTATAAAAAAAATATTAATAAAAAATGTTAAAAAAAAAGAGGGAAATAAATTCCCCCCTTAAACAAAGAACAATAAAGACTAGAAAAACTTACGTATGAAAAGAAAAGTCTTTTGATTTCTCATTATACTCTTCAATCATCTCCATGATTTCTATGTCTGTAAATTTAACAGTTTTTAAACTTCTTTCATATAATTCTTTTGACAAGTTTTCACCAAGATACAAACTGTATTTATATTGCTCACCGTATCTAAATACATTGCAAGCTATACATTGAGCGTGTACGTTTTGCTCGTCCCATCTAGTTGCATAATGTTTTCTTGAAATAAAATGACCTGCTTGTATTTTAGTCCAGTGATGTATTTCTCCACAAGTAGCACATCTACAATACCCATCACTATCTGAATCTCTTAATCTTATATATTTAGAAAATACTATATCTAGTTTCTTTATTAAGTTCTTTCGTTTTGGTATTCTAGCCATCCATAGAGTGTATTAAAATCTTTCCAGTATCTTCGTCTATTTCTTTAATTTTTTTATAGATATATTTTGAATTAGCTTTTACTTCTTTTTTTTCTTGCTTTGTACTATCTGTACCCATATTAGTGTATTGTATTGCATCTAATTTTAATAATTCATCTGTTCTATCTCTAACTGTTAACTTAAAATCATTTGTTATCTTATCTGCTAATTTTCTTATAATATCCATATTTATTTATTAATTGTTAAACGATTATTTACCACTAACCCACCAAAGTTATTCACTTTTTTTTTAAAAGTAAATAGATAGATTAATTTTCTTTTAAACAGTAAATGTTAATATTATTTCTTCTTGCCTTGTCCTCTATAGGGTTTCTTATATCCTACTTGATTTCTAGATGCGTTTTTTGAATGCACACCTTTTCTCTTTATTTTAGGCTTTTTAATATAAACATTTATTGTTTTTTTTGCCATTACTTGGATTTATCATTTAATTTCTCAAATGTTCTCATTCCTCCAAGTCCTAACATTCCTACTAATACTGTCATTAAATGCTCCATTTGAAGTGCTGGTGGAGCAGTCTCTGGTCCTAGATACCAGATTAATAAATCTCTTAATACAAAGTTGTATGCAAGTGCAAATCCACATACCCATCCAATAAATGGTCTCCAGCCAGCTACAAATACTGTTCTATGCTGTGCTTCCATTTTATTAATCTCTGCCTGTAATTCTATAAGCTTTTGTGGATCTATTTCTTTTCCTTTAATAAGTTCTCTTATCTCAAGACCTAAACCTGAAATATCATTCTTGTCAGAAAAGCCAAATAATCTTTTTATAATTTTAAGCATAAGTCCAAATTACCTTTTGAGTTTTAATAGGATCATTATCTACGTGAATAAATGTTTCAGCTATACCAATCCTATTGAATCCTGCTTGGAGTAATGCTGATAATATTTCGTATCTGTGCGTAGAGGATGATACATGTATGTCGGCAGCGTGTCCTCGTAGATGTGACGAATTCTCTGTTCCTCCCACTTTTTCATTATGCTCTTTAGATCTGAATCCTGAATTAATTCTAAATGGTATCCCTGCAATTTGACGTGCATGGTTGAGCATGCGTAAAAAAGAAGGCTGCATGTTACGACCACTATCAGGTATGTCAGGCGAGTCAAATTCACTATATTTAAAATAATTTTTAGACATTACATTTTTAATTTAGCTAACCATTGATTCCAAGCTTTAGCTACTCTAATGTTAAATTGTTCTAATTTGTTTGCTATGTATCTTAATATTCTAACCATCGTTATTTAATATAAATCTTAATTCTGTTTGAAACTCTCTTTGGTCTATCTTTAATTTCTCTATTTCATCTTCTACTGCTCTTGTATTAGGAAAACAATATTCTTGTTGATTATGTGATGTTTTTCTTGCAAGAGTTGCTACTTCTTCTATTTTAGCATTTAAATTATAATATGAACCAGCCATTGATATAACAAGAGAAACAAGCATTACTACTTGTCCTATGTTGATTGAGAAATCTGCTTTGCCATCTCCGTTGATATCAATCTTTGCCATTTATTAGTTGATATATTTTAATGATTGTATAAATGAGCGTTGCTATAATTAGTAGTCCTTGTAGAGCTTCATTTATTTCTGCTATTGTTATTATATACACACTAACTCCTAATATTGTTGGTTCAAATCCATTCATTTTTATCTCATTAATTTATTTTAAATGCCATATATATATAAGTTTCTCCGCTTCCATTTATTTCACCAGAAGTTCCTGCTAATTGAAATCCAGTTGAATTAAAATTAATATTTCCAGGGCTATAAGAAGTTTCAGAATCACTTGTATTTGCTAGTAATCTTGTATTCATAGGATTACTTGTATCTCTTACTGAATCTACCATCCACCAATTAGCAGTTCCAGTTGCTTTTTTCGTCATTAAAAGGTCTGGTTGAAATCCTGTTGTAACAGTTGGACCTGAAGAACTACCATTTCCAGTATAACTTCCAATCTTGCTATACCCAGCTACTGAATGGAAACAGTAGGCTATGTAATCTTGAGCAGTAGATGATGGTCTATATTGAAAATTAGTCGAAGTAACAGAATTAAATAGGTTTGAATTAGCTACACTTGCAGCAGTGGAATTAAGTTCTATATAATTAGATGTTCCTATTCCAGCGTGATAACTATACCAAGGAGCAGTCGCTGATGTACTTTTAGTAATTATAAATTCTGGAGCAGATGAAAGTCCGTGACCAATTGTATCTGTAACATTTGGAGATGAAATTGAATATTTTACAATACTAAATCCTGCATTAGGATTTGCACTAACAAGTGAATCTATAGTACCTTCTGTGTTTATTGTTGGCTCATTATCATCAGCTTTCCACGCCCAAGCAACGTAAGTTTGCCCAGATTGATTTTCACTATTACTTGTACCTAAACTGAATCCATCATTATCAAAAGATGTTAAGGTAGATGAACTTGAAGTACCTCCCTGTGCAGCAGTTCCTGATGAATAAATATAAACACCAGGGCCTCTAACACTATCATACCAAATTGGTACTTGCGTACCACTTCTTTGTTTTATCCAAACTAAATTTGGTTTAAATCCTAATCCTTCAATAGACCTTGCTGAACCAGTACCAGTATAAGCTACTGTACTAAAACTTTTTGCTACTGTTGGTGCTTCTGTGTCAGGGTCTGCAGCAAATGCGATATAGATAAAAGTATCACCATTAGAGTTAACCCCAGCATTTGTTGCTTTTATTTGAAAACCATTACTTAAAAAATCAACACCAGCATAACTTGTTTCAGCATTACTTGTATCAGCTTCAACCATTAAATTTCTTGGGTTTGTTAAATTTCTTTTATTATCATACATTGTCCAACCACCAGCAAGTGTTGTTCTTTTAAGAATCAAAAACGCAGGTTCAAATCCTGTTTCTACTATTGGTCCATTCGTAGAACCATTACCTGTGTATGAGCCAATCTTTGAAAAATTTTCGACTGAATGGAAACAGTAAGCTATATGATTATCATTAGCAGCGTTAACGTGAGTAGATGTATTAACTGTAAATACTGTAGATGTAGGTTCAGTATTATTATATGCCGCAGAAGAAGCAGCCGAAGCTGCTGATGTATTTAGCGTCATATTATTTGTTGCTGTATTAAATTTATCGTAAACAAGCCAAGCCCTTGTCCCATCATCTAAATTTTTAATAATAAATAATTCAGGTACTGAACTTAATCCGTGTCCTACGGTTGCTAAACTGCCTGTCCCTGTATATTTCACAATACTAAATCCTGCATCTTGATTTGCCTGTACTGTACTTGTAATACTTCCATCAGTATTGCTGCTTGTAGTTCCTCCGTTTGCTTTCCACGCCCAAGCTACATAATCTCTACCACTTGCATTGGGATTATTTTTTGTATTAAACCCGCCTGTTTCAATTACTGCGTGTGCAGCATTACAATCTTCTGTACCAGTTGTATTTGTATTTAAAAAACAACCTGCGGTTCTTGATGAGTCGATTAAATTATGATAGTCTGTTGCATTTCTACCTTTTATCCAAACTAAATCAGGGGTAAAGTTTAATCCGTATTCGTATGTAACATTTGTAGCAGTACCATCATAATTTCTTGTATCATCATTTGCATTTCCTTCAAATCTATAAGAAGCTACAAGTGAGTTTTCATTATACAATGTAGTTACTTCTGCTGCTGATATTGCTTTGTTGAATATTCTTACTTGGTCTAATTCTCCATCAAAATAACCTAAAGCTCCAGCCGCATATCTACCTATATGTAAATCATATGCCCAAATAGAACTTGTCATATAATATGTTCCAACAGAACCATTTGTAATTACTGCTGTTCCATCAATATACATATTAACAGTACCTCCAGCTGCCCTTGTAACTACAACGTGATGCCAATTTCCATCAGCATAAGTTGAAGAAGGCGACGTTTGGGTTGTTGCATTATCAACTCCATTTCCTTCATCATATGTTATTGCTCCTGCGTTTATTTTTATACGCCATCCATTAGTTGTATAACCAGCTTTTGTATCAAATAAAAATACATTTGATGAAGAAGTTGTGTTCAACCAAAAAGAAATAGAGAAATTTAAAGAAGCGGGTATTTTTGCATTAGTATCTATATAACTACTACTCCCATTAAAACTTGCTGATTGTCCATATCTTCCTGCTGCATATTGTATTGCATTTCCAGTTCCATCGTAGTTACCGCTTAAATCTGTTTCATCATTCTCAAATCTATAAGTAGCAACACAAGAACTATCTCCAAGTACTTGTAGTGTTTCTGTTGTATCTTCTGATAATGGGTCTAATGATTCTACTGTAGAAG
>Ga0208644_1003272_pt1 | contig 12665 bp, 15 predicted proteins | sample VirMetDEL_Nov_18_FD_184517 | JGI IMG/M metagenome (GOLD analysis project Ga0208644, IMG submission 184517) | Aqueous microbial communities from the Delaware River and Bay under freshwater to marine salinity gradient to study organic matter... | ecosystem: Environmental > Aquatic > Marine >... | reverse complement strand
ATAAATGTTTTTATTTTGAAACTAATTATGTAGATGATGAGGGTAAAACTAAAACTAAAGATATACATTTAGATTTTGGTTTGCGTTATAACTTTGCATTATCTTATTTTGATGATGAGTTAAGAGATCAAGGTTTAGACCCTGATAATGAATATAAATACAAGGCAACAAAAAATCCTCATTATCATTCTATGTATGACAGAAATAGAAAATATCTTGGTATGCACCATAACGAGCAAATCAGGAAAGGCGAAAACATAGAAGATAATTGGAACGATAAATATAAGTTTGAAGTTATCGGTAGCCAATACTGTGGTAGTCGTCATTTCAAAGTTGATAGTGAAACCTTTGAGGTTTTAAATCAATTTCAAATTATGCAAGAGAAAGTCGTATCAACCCACGAACAATTTTATGATTACATAAAATCTAAAATGGATAAGGTAAGACTTGGTTTGAAATCGTATAAATACTTTGATGAGGCGAAAGAACTTTGTGATAAGTTAGGAATAGCTTTAAATGAAAGTGTATTAAACACAGATAGTAGTTTAGCTCTTTCAATTTATAATCCTAGTGCTTTGGCAAGTCTTTTAGCTGACAATGAGGCAGAAGATAATAAGGCAGATATCATAGCACAGTTTAGGGCGGGTAAATTAAATCAAGCCATAAATTAAGGTATTGACAATGGGACTATTCTTTTATAGGATAGTCCCATAACAGAAAGAAAATAGAAAGGAACAATATGGACATAAATGTAGTAGACGAAACAAACTATGAGGGTTTTGTGGAACTCTTAAAAAAACACACTCATTTTAAAATTTCTTACTTTGCTAAAAAGTATGGTAAGTTTATTTTTAGAAATGCAATGTGGACGGATAAATGTAAAATAGATAAGGATAGAGGGTCTATAACTTATTTTGATACAGACGCAAATGGTTATAGAACTGCAACATCAGGAATACAAATCGCAATCAGAAAAGAGGGGGAAACAATACAATGACATTAGAACTAGTAATAAGTTTAATAGCTTTTGTTTTTATAACTATAGGCTGTATATTTTATATTATCGCAATGTTGTTTGAAAGACATTACGATAGAAAACTTTGGGAGTTAGATAATAAATTAAAACAAGATGAGAAGTGGAGAAAGGAGTATAGAAGATGAGCGACAGACACAGTTGGTGCCACGGACCATACTGCCACAAAAAAGAAACCCAAGATAGGGTCCGAGGTGTGAAAGGAAATAAAGTATTAAGAACAAGACGAGTGCGTTGGTATCAAAGTGATTATGAAAGTATGTGGAATTATTTTTGTGGTCAACGATGTATGACAGATTATATTAATGAAAACTTACAAGCTTTCGTTAGGATAGCACCGAGACTCGAGCCGCTAGAAACACCTATAGAGGTTAAGAAAGTCCACCACCCCGAAGAAGAATATAATTGGGGAACTAGGAAAGCATACACAGAAACAGTTATAAATAGTATTGACAATGTAAATAGATAATATATTATCCTACATATAAACAGAAAGGAAACATATGGCACTAGAAATAAGAAAAGAAGATATACGAGAGTCGGTTAATACAACACCTGATCAATTCAAAGTGATTGATGATGTTAAAGATGAGCCTACATTAAAAGAGGCTCAAGACTTTGTTGGTGGTTATGTTGAAGGAATAACATTCCCTAACGGGGATTATATGATCATCAATGAGGAAGGTAAGTTGATTAATCTTCCTTTGAATGTTGAGGCAACTGCGTTGTGGCGAACTACATTTACTAAGGACAAGTACATCACAGGTTATGATGACTATGTATGTGGTCCAGTTATTTACATTAAGAAGAAAGCATTGAAACGTTGGGCAGCATAGCCCAAGCGAGCGGCGCCTAACGGCGCCGCGCTTCGCCGCCTACGGCGGCGGGGATCGATAGAGGTACCAACACACTTTCAAAATTCAAACTTGCTACTTGTTTAATTTACTATAAATAAAAAGGGGTCCCTACGGTGACGGCTTTATCCCTTGATTTAAACTTAAATAACCGCTAAATTGTTTATGGTTCCAAAATTAAACCTAAAAAAATTTTGCAAAAATTTTATGGAAATCGACTTAGAAAAAATAAAGAAATTACCTACCGATGTTCAGAAAGAGTTTATGACTACCTTTCTGAAATATACTGAAAAGAAAAAAGAATCTAAAATACATTCTGATTTTATGTCTTTCGTAAAACATATGTGGCCTGATTTTATTGAAGGTAACCATCATAAAATTGTAGCAGAAAAATTTAATCAGATTGCTGAAGGCAAATTAAAAAGATTAATTATTAATATGCCGCCAAGACATACGAAGTCTGAATTCGCTAGCTTCCTGCTGCCCGCTTGGATGGTGGGTAGAAACCCGAAGCTCAAGATCATTCAATCAACTAACACCACAGAACTATCTGTACGGTTTGGTAGAAAAGCAAAAGCTTTGATTGATTCACCAGAATATCAATCTGTTTTTAAAACTAGATTAAGAGAAGATTCTCAAGCGGCTGGTAAATGGGAAACACAAGGTGGCGGCGAGTACTACGCAGCTGGTGTAGGATCAGCCATTACTGGACGGGGTGCAGATTTATTAATCATAGACGACCCACATTCAGAACAAGATGCAATGAACCGAGATGCAATGGAGAGAGCTTACGAATGGTATACATCAGGACCTCGTCAACGTTTACAGCCTGGCGGATCAATCGTCTTAGTTATGACAAGATGGAATACAAAAGATCTAACTGGTAAACTGTTAGGCGCGCAGCGGGAAGCCAAAGCTGATCAATGGGACGTTGTAGAATTTCCTGCCATACTTCCATCTGGTAAACCATTATGGCCTGAGTATTGGAAGAAGGAAGAATTATTATCTGTTAAAGCTTCAGTTAGTATTACGAAGTGGAATGCTCAATATATGCAAAACCCAACTTCAGAAGAAGGAGCCATCATTAAACGTGAATGGTGGAAGCGTTGGGAAAATGATTGGATACCTGCACTAAAACACGTCATACAATCTTACGATACGGCATTTAGTAAAAAGGAATCTGCTGACTATTCTGCCATTACGACTTGGGGAGTTTTCTATGAGAACGACGATAGTGGTGCTAATTTAATATTATTGGATTGTCAAAAAGGAAGATGGGATTTTCCTGAATTAAAACAAGTTGCTTATGATCAATGGAAGTATTGGGATCCTGATACTGTGATTATTGAGTCAAAAGCTTCTGGTCAACCACTTACTGATGAACTAAGAAAAATGGGAATACCTGTGGTAAACTTTAGTCCATCAAAAGGAAATGATAAGCATACACGGGTAAATTCGGTTGCACCTTTATTTGAATCTGGTATGATATGGGCGCCTATGCAAGACTTCGCAGAAGAAGTCATAGAAGAGTGCGCAGCATTCCCATTTGGCGACAATGATGACTTGGTCGATTCAACGACTCAAGCCATTATGAGATTTCGGCAAGGTGGATTTGTATTACATCCTGATGATTACAAGGAAGATCCACAGCCACAACGTAAGAGGATTTATTATTAATGAAGTTATGGGAATTAATTAGAGATTTTAAATTAAAAAATGGCAGAATGCCTTTTGGCGGTGAGCTAGAAAATTTAAAGAAGATGGCTTCCGATCTTGAGTTTCGTGAGAAGCTAATAAGAATACCAGAAGAAAAGTTTCCACCATTTTATGAAGCTAGACCTATGGAAGGTCCAAAAGCAGAAGTTAAACAATTTCCAAAAGAGAGAATAGTCAGACAACCATCTGAAACTACTGAAGCAGGTGGTCTGGAAAGAATTGCAAAAGAGTTAGAAGATATGCAAGAGATTGGAAAAGAATATAAGGATACAAGTGTTTCTGATTTTCTATCTGATTATTTTGATATGCCAAAGAAAACAACACCTAAAAAAACTATAACTGAATTAAATGGAGTTAAGTTATATGGTGATGAAACATTTGAAGAATTACAAATTATAAAAGACACAGGTAAGCATCCAAGAAATAAAGCTGATGGTGGAAGAATTAAAAATAATGATGGTGGATTAAATTCATTAAAAAAAACTTATGATAAAGTTGGAGACTTTGTAACTAAATATTCTGGAATAGATTCTATAATTAAACTAATTAATTATTTAGATAGTATTGGAACACCAGAATACACAGTAGATCCATTCAATACAAAACCTTTAAATAGACCTCTAAGAGCTCCGAAGTTACCAAAAAGAAAAACAGAAGGTTTAGATTATTTATTAGGAATGTAATATGGAATTTAAGAAATACAAAATGGCTATGCGTAATCGTATTAGTCCTAAGAATAGAGATTTTGTCATAGACAGAGAAAGAGCACCTTTTGATGATAACGTTTCTAATCTTGGTGAACAACCAGTATTTTCTCAAAACGAATTTACAACTACTCCTATGATAGATCCTGCAGAATTTCCTGCAAGAAAAGAATATATGCAATCATATGCTGTGGGTGGAAATGTTAGACAATTGTTTGGTGATGGAACTTTACCAAAAAATGTACAAAAGTTTTTAATTGAAACTTTTCCAGATCTTAAATTAAAGTTTGGTAAAGGACTTCCTAAATATGGGTTATTAACTAACAATAAAAATTATAATAAAGTTTTACAAGCTGCAAACAATAAACTTAAGAACCCTAACTATGTTTTTAATCCTGACTTTGAATCACTTAAATATGATAAAAATTTTGGAACATCCAAACAACTATTAGAAAAAGCAAGATCAAAAGGCATCTATGTTAATGAAAAAACAAGAACAGATATTTTTGCAAGAAACTTTAATATAAAATCAAAACCAAATCCTTACAGTTCAAATAATCCCCCTCATTTAATATATGATTTAAGTTCTTTAGATGATCCTAAAAAAGTAGAACAAATTATTAAAAAACAAATTAAATCTGGTTCTTACACATCAGAAACAGGTGAAAAATATTTAAGTCAAGAAGAACAAGCAAGAAAAAAAAGAGAAACATCCGCTAAAAGAACAGAAGCTATTAAAGAATATAGTGTGCCTTCTGTTGAAAGAAGTTATAGGGGAACCAAAGATGTTAATTTATCTCATATGGATGATATTTTTAATCAATATACTACAGGATATACTTTAGGATATGCTCCAGGAAAAATAAACAAAGAATTTTTAACTACCTATGATAATAAAATAAAAGCTTTATATGAAAAAAGAAAAAGATTAAATAAACAAAAACCAAAAGGTTATTTAAAAGAATTAGAAAAGATAAATGAAAAAGGAGCAAGGCTAGCTGGTGAAACAGGTGGATATAAATCTTTTTTATTTGAAGATCCTTATAGTCAAAAAACATATCAGTTTGGTATTGATTATGGTAAGACTTTAGATCCTACTGGAATATTAAAAGGCAGACGTTTACAAGATGTTGTAATTCAAGGAAACCCTCTTGATCCTAATTCAAAATTAGTTTTAGATCTAAGCCCCGAAGAATCTTTTATTTTTGAAAAAAATAGAAAAGAAGTTTTAAAATCACAATCTAAAATTAACCCAACTAAAAAGATCGAAGAAATAGAAACATCTAATAAAAAAATTGTTAAAGATGTGGAAGATAATTTTCTTGGTATAATTGGTTGTGCCAATTCTAATGCGTTACAACCAAGAAATAAAATAACACGAGTTGAAAGTTCTGTTGGTGGGAGAATTGGTTTTGCTAACGGTCCTAAACCTGGAAATAGTTGTATAGAAAAAGGTAAGAAAAAACTTGAAGAAGGCAGGATAGGTAAATCAGAATTAAATGCCGTAGAAAAATCATTAACTGAATCAGGAAAAATGACGCCCGCTGCACAGAAATTTTTTACAACAGCAAAGACAGCGCTTAGAACTGCAGCTAGAATACCTACTGAATTAATATCAATTGGTTTTGGGCCAGCAGGAGTAGTTGCTGGAGCTCTTCTTGAATTAGCAACTGTTCAAGACGATATTATGAGAGGAGATTTAAAAGAAGCGTGGAGAAATACTTTTCCTGGTATGATACTAAAAGGAGCAGAAAATTTAGTTGGTGTAGATTTAACAGGTTCAAAAAGAACAGATATATTGAAGTATGCTAAAAATCCTGAAGAGATAGCATCCGTTAATCAAATGTTTGATTATCTTGAAGGAACAGAAAAATATAATGAAAAGATTGGAGACCTTGAACTTATAGCTGGTGATATTTCAGCAAACGAACAAATACAAGAACCAGAAGCAGGTTTAATGACTGCTTTATCTTCACAACAATATTATGATGTAGAAGATCAAGCTAAAAAATTACAAAAAATATTAGATGCTCAAGAAAAAGTTGTAGGAACGGCACAAGGCCAAAAAATGAGCATAGATGTTTTAAGAAGAGAGATTGAAAGCAGATATCCTACGGCTAAAAAGCTAAATCCTAATTTAAGTTTAGAAAAATTTGTAGACGATGAAATAAATAGAATTTATTTTGGTATTCAAAAACAAGCTGCACCTATTCCTGATGTCATTGATCCAGATACTCAATTTAATTTAATGAATCCTGTGAGACAACCTTTTGCAGGAGGTGGTTTATCTATTCAAGATAAAATACAAGAACTGTTAGCTTCTATACCAGGATTAATGATTGCAGACTTTGTACCTGTTTCTGAAAAAGTACAATTAAAAAGATTGTTTGATCAATTCAATGACAGATATATGCGTAAGGCAGAAGGAGGAAGAATTGGTTTTAAAAATGGACCAGAAGACATTAATAAATCAAGAAGATTATTTAATCAGTTATTACTCGGTCTAGCTGCATTACCTGTAGTTGGAAAATATTTAAAACTTGGAAGAGGAGCTGGCAAAGTTGCTAACATTACAATTAATAAAACAGCAGGTATGCCAGAATTTTTTGAACCTTTGGTTAATAAAGTTATAAATGAAGGAATTGATATTACTAAAAAAATGGGAACACAGGAAAGACAAACTGTTCATATGGCAGACATAGCAGATCACGAAGTTACAGTTTATCGTCAATTAGATACTGGAGAGATAGATGTTTATATTAATGGTATGAAAACTTTATACCAAGATGCAGTTAGATTGTATTACAAACCTGGTCAAATATCTGAAGAAGCATCTAAGGCTGCGGGTAAACCAATTAAAGAGGCTGATGAATTTATAGCACAAGAGTCATCACCTGCTTATTCAGGTAGCCCAGAAGATTATGAGATAACATCAGATGGTACTTTTGAAACAAATAACTTTAATGAGTTAGCAAGCGATCTAACTGAAGTAGAAGCGGCGGTTATGAAACAACCAGTAACTGAATTACAAAAAAGAAAAAAATTAGAGAGATACAAGTACTATGAATCTAAAGAAGGTCAACAAAAATTGTTGGATGAGCAATACGGTGAATACGACGATACAATGAGAGATGATGTTATAGATGAGTAATTATCCTAAGAAACACCTTATTCCACCTAAGTCGGGTCCTCAACCACAAGGCTTGAATATTCAATATAATACTGTTAAAACAATCCCTTCGGAGAAAATAAATGGCAGAAATAGACAAATCGTTACCCAACATAATGACTCAGCTCACACCAGAGCAAGAGACTGAACAAGTTATAGCGGATACAGAAATTTTAAACCCAAGCGGTGAAACTGAAGTCTTAGAAAATGAAGACGGCAGTGTAGATATTAATTTTGATCCAAACGCATTACAAAACATTCAAGCAGATCACAATGCTAACTTAGCAGAATTTGTAGATGATTCAGTTTTAGGAATATTAGGAAGTACACTTTATCAAAACTATCAAGATTACAAAACTTCTAGAAAAGATTGGGAAAGATCTTATAGAGAAGGTTTAGATTTATTAGGATTTAAATACGACAATAGAACAGAACCATTTCAAGGAGCTTCAGGTGCAACGCATCCTGTTTTAGCTGAAGCTGTAACTCAATTTCAATCATTAGCTTACAAAGAATTATTACCTGCAGACGGACCTGTGAGAACTCAAATTTTAGGATTAGCAACTCCTGATAAAGTTCAACAAGCTGGTCGTGTAAAAGATTTTATGAACTATCAACTTATGGATCAGATGAAAGAATATGAACCAGAGTTTGATCAAATGTTATTTTATTTACCTTTAGCAGGTTCTTCATTTAAAAAAGTTTATTTTGATGCCGTAGAAAATAGAGCGGTATCAAAATTCGTACCCGCAGATGATTTGATCGTTCCGTATTCAGCTACCTCATTAGATGATGCGGAGTCAATCATCCACGTGGTAAAAATTTCTGAAAATGAATTACGTAAACAGCAAGTTGCTGGTTTTTACAGAGACATATCTCTTAAACCAGGACCTGTAAATGAAACTGAAGTTGAACAAAAGGAACGTGAACTAGAAGGTCAATCAAAAGGTAGAGACGAAGATGTATTTAATATTTTAGAGTTTCATACTAATTTAGATTTAGAAGGTTTTGAAGATGTTGGAATGGATGGATTGCCAACAGGAATTAAATTACCTTACATTGTAACATTAGAAGAAAATTCTAGAGAGATTTTATCTATTAGAAGAAATTATGAAGTTAATGATCCTAAAAAAAACAAAATTCAATATTTCGTACATTTTAAATTTTTACCAGGTTTAGGTTTTTATGGTTTTGGTTTAATTCATATGATTGGCGGATTATCTAGAACTGCAACAACTGCATTAAGACAATTAATTGATGCAGGAACATTATCCAATTTACCAGCTGGTTTTAAACAGCGTGGAATAAGAATTAGAGATGATGCACAGTCTATTCAACCTGGAGAATTTAGAGATGTTGACGCACCAGGTGGAAATATTCGAGATGCATTTATGATGTTACCTTTTAAGGAACCATCACAAACTCTCTTAGCACTTATGGGCGTCGTGGTACAAGCTGGTCAGCGTTTCGCATCTATAGCTGATCTTCAAGTAGGTGAGGGTAATCAACAAGCGGCAGTGGGCACGACCGTTGCGCTTTTAGAAAGAGGATCTAGGACTATGTCTGCGATCCACAAAAGAATTTATGCAGCTTTAAAACAAGAATTTAAATTACTTTCTAGAGTATTCAAATTATATCTACCACCTGAATATCCATATGACGTTGTTGGAGGACAGAAAATAATTAAACAAGCTGACTTTGACGACAGGGTAGATATATTGCCAGTTGCAGATCCAAATATTTTCTCACAAACACAGCGTATTTCCCTTGCGCAAACGGAATTGCAACTGGCTACATCAAATCCAGCAATGCATAATATGTACAATGCTTACAGACATATGTATGAAGCTTTAGGAGTTAAAGATATTGATCAAGTATTACTTCGACCACAACCACCCGCACCAAAGGACCCTGCTTTAGAACATATTGATGCTTTAGCAGGGAAACCGTTCCAAGCTTTTCCTGGTCAAGATCACAGAGCGCACATTACAGCTCACTTAAATTTTATGGCAACTAATATGGCAAGAAATAATCCTATGATTATGGCTTCGTTAGAAAAAAATTGTTTTGAACACATTTCTTTAATGGCTCAAGAACAAGTTGAAATAGAATTTCAAAATGAAATGCAACAATTAGGTGCTATTCAACAAAATCCACAAGCAATGCAAGATCCAAACATTCAAATGCAAGTTAAAATGTTAACTGAAAGAATTGAATCAAGAAAAGCAAAACTAATTGCTGAAATGATGGAAGAATTTATGAACGAAGAGAAACAAATAACTTCACAATTTGATAATGACCCTATTGCTAAATTAAGAGCAAGAGAATTAGACCTTCAAGCTCAAGAAAATGAGAGAAAACGAATGGAAGGTGAGGATAGAATTAACTTAGATAAGATGAGAGCTATGATGAATCAAAGAACTCAAGAAGATAAGTTAAGACAAAACGAAGAATTGGCTAAATTGAGAGCAGATACATCAATTGAAAAGACAATTTTATCAAAAACAATACCAAATCCAACACCAAGAAGACAATAATGAGAAAAAAGATGACAAAATCAGATAAAAAAGTTAAAACTGTTATGAAAGAGTTCAAAAAAGGTGAACTCAACATAGGAAAAAGTAGTAAAAAAGTGAAAAGTCGTAAACAAGCTATTGCGATTGCACTTTCTGAAGCGGGTAAAAGCAAAAAAAGAGGAAAAAATGAAAAAAAATACATCTAAAAAGTCTGCTATGGCATCTTGCGAATATGCAAAGCCAGTTGAAATGACAAAACCAAATGAAGCTCAAAAACAAATGGTTAAAGGTCAAGGTAAAATATTAGCAGAGAAAAAAAGAACAGCAACTTGGCATTAGTTTATGATTCCTTGGGGATTATTTGGTCAAGGCTTAAAAGCTGGGTTAGAAATTTACAAAAATAAGAAAGCAGCTGACGTTGCAATGTCAGAAGCTAAACTTCTTCATATTGAAAAAATGAAAAGAGGTGAAATAGAATTTTCTGGAAAGATTGCAGACAATCAAAAAAACGACTGGAAGGACGAATTTGTACTTTTGACAATTTCTTCGCCTCTGTTTTTGTTAGCATATTCTGTATTTGCAGAAGATGAAAAGATGCAAGAAAAGATCGATCTGTATTTTCAAAAATTACAAGAGATGCCCTGGTGGATAGTTGGCCTTTGGGTTTCAGTAGTCGCGGCTATATATGGACTTAAGGCTACTGATGTGATAAATATGAATAAAAAATAAGGAGAACAAAATGCGAAGATATTTTAGTAAAGGGTCAAATGTTATTGGACCAAAAGACATAAATAAAAACGGTCAAATTGAAAGCTGGGAAAAAGCTAGAGCCAAAGGAATGGCTAAAGGTATGGGAAAAGAATATGTAGATAGAGCTGAAGCAAAAAAAGGCGGATCTATGTATCACAAAACTAAATCTGGAAAAATGGCGAAGAAAGGCCTTTGGTACAACATTCAACAAAAGAAAAAAAGAATTGCAGCTGGTTCTGGTGAAAAAATGAGAAAACCTGGAAGCAAAGGTGCACCAACAGCTAAAGCAATTAAAAAATCACAAAGCAAATAATGAGAAGATATTTCCAAAAAGGATCACCAAGAATATTTGATCAATTGGAACAAAATGTTCCTTATCCAAAAGGACATTCAACTCAAAGAACAGGATTCAGATCAGGAAGTAAATCTCCTGCGTGGCAAAGAAAAGAAGGTAAATCTGCATCAGGTGGATTAAATAGAAAAGGTATTGCATCTTACAGAAGAGCAAATCCAGGTTCTAAATTATCTATGGCTGTAACCACAAAACCTTCAAAACTCAAGAAAGGTAGCAAAGCTGCAAACAGAAGAAAGTCATTTTGTGCCAGAATGTCTGGAATGAAAAAAAGATTAACTTCTGCAAAAACAGCAAGAGATCCTAACTCAAGAATTAATAAATCCTTGAGAAAATGGAACTGCTAAAATGAATGCAAGACTTAGAACTAATAACTAAGATACAAAGACAGTTAAAACAATTATACCAGAATGTTGGAGACTCTATGATGAGTGGAGGAGTTGACAATATGGAAAAATACAAGTATATGTTAGGACAGGCACACGCCTACCAATATATTTCACAGGAAATCTCTAACCTGCTAAACAAGAAGGAGCAAAAAAATGAGCAAGGAACAGTCATCGACTTTGGAAAAGGAAATTCCAAAACATAAAAACGCACTAGAAGAAAAATATCAATCAACAGAGTCACACGTAAAAAGATTAGATCAAGACAATATTCAATCTATGGTGGATCAATTACCTGAACCATCTGGTTGGAGAATGTTAGTTCTACCATTCACACCTAGAGAAAAAACAAAAGGTGGAATTATATTTTCACAAGAATCTTTAGACAAAGCAAGGATCGCAACTAATTGTGGTTATGTCATAAAGATGGGACCATTGGCTTATGGAGACAAAGAAAAATTTCCAACAGGCCCTTGGTGTAAAAAAGGAGATTGGGTTATCTTCGCCAGATACGCTGGTTCAAGATTACCAATAGAAGGCGGAGAAGTCCGTCTCTTAAACGACGATGAGGTTTTGGGAACTGTTAAAGACCCAGAATCTGTATTGCATTACATTTAACATAGGAGGAAACTATGCAAGAAGAAAAAGAAAAGATGGTTGACATCGATACTTCTGGTCCAGGAGCAGATATAGATCTACCTGAAGAAAAACAAGAAGACGTTGTTGAAACTAAAGAAGACTCTAGCTCCGCGCCGCAAGAACCTAGAGAAGAAAAGGTAGAAGCGAGCGACGAGAAGCAAGAGGCTGAGAAAAAAGAACAGAAAGAAGAATTACAAGATTACTCAAAAGACGTACAAAGAAGAATAGCTAAATTAACTAAAAAATGGAGAGAAGCTGAAAGACAACGTGAAGACGCATTAACTTTTGCTAAAATCCAAAAAGAAAAAGCTGAAGAGTTAAGTAAAAAATATGAAACACTTGAATCTGCTTCTTTAAAATCTAGGGAAGAAAAACTTAAATCATCGTTAGATGCTGCCAAAATTAAACTTGCAAGTGCGAGAGATGCTGGTGACATTAACCTTGAATTTGAGGCTCAAAGAGAACTTGCAAATGCAGGTTATGAAGAAGCTAGGTTAAAAGAGTTAAAAGCTCTAGCTGAATCACAACCAAAACAAGTTGTAACAC
>Ga0208644_1003271_pt1 | contig 12665 bp, 26 predicted proteins | sample VirMetDEL_Nov_18_FD_184517 | JGI IMG/M metagenome (GOLD analysis project Ga0208644, IMG submission 184517) | Aqueous microbial communities from the Delaware River and Bay under freshwater to marine salinity gradient to study organic matter... | ecosystem: Environmental > Aquatic > Marine >... | reverse complement strand
GGTGTTGTTGACATCATGTTCGGCGGATTGGCATTTGCAACGGGCCATCAAAAAAGACCCGACCATTGTACAACCCCAAACCATCATCATCGATACCATCGTTGTGACCGAATCCCACGCGATTCACGACACTTTCGTTTCCACGGAGTACGATACGATGGTTGTGGAGGATTCGTTCGTTTATACGCAAATTATACGCGAAAGGGATGTCATCAAGGTGTACACCAAATGCAAGGGCGATACAATACGCATCACCAAGAGCGTGAATGTACCGCAAGTGATTTACAAGGAACGCACCAAGCCATGGGAATTGATAACAATTTGGGCGTTTATCGTTTTACTATTGTTCGGCCTAATTAGAAAAATCACACGATGACCAAGACATTCAAAACACCATCAAGGTCATCACCGCAGGGTGGTGGAACGCGGGCGTGTTTATGCCCCAATAATACTTATTCAAAAAAATGTTGCGATGGATCGTTGCAAGCACAAGGCATCGGCCCGATAACAAGACAAAACCCATAACAACTAATCTTTTAATCGTTTTACAAATATGAGCATTTCAGGAAGCGCATTTAGCGCAGGTTACACGGGATCAAAATTGATTTCCAATACATCGGCCAACACGGGTCAATGGCGTGGGTTCTATGTGAACTCCAATGCCGTTATCACCGCTATTTTGGACAAAGACGGAAATTCATTGTTGACCACAATGGGATTGAGTGGTATCACCTTGGTACCTGGCCCTTTTCATTGTGTGGCTGATGGGAATTACATTTCATCCATCACCTTGTCATCGGGTTCCGTTGTAATGTACGGAATCTAATGATTGGTGTATCCGTAGGGGTTCAACCATTTGTTCCGTCCAATGGGGCGGTCGTGGCATTGTTATACACCGAACGCGTTGCCGCCGATGGTGGCTATTATGAGGGCGTGACATGTTTAATTAACGCAATCAACCAATTATGAGCTTATTTGATGAATCAAGCTTGGTGATGATCCCAAGCGGATACAAAGAGGATGTTGTTTATAGCGTCAAACCAACCGATGGTTCGGGCGATTTGACTTTCACCCGTGCATCTGACGGCACAAGGGTAAATTCACAAGGGCTTGTTGAGCGAGTGCCTTGGAATTTGGTTACTTATTCGGAGCGGTTTACTCAATATCCACCTTGGCTTGCTCAAAACATAACAAGAGCAGACAATGTAACAACTGCGCCAAACGGGACTACAACTGCGGGTAAAATATACCCATCTACAACAAGTTCAAACCCCGTAATATATAGTACGGGGATTTCGGTGGTAAGTGGGCAGAATTATGCGGTAAGTATTTACGCAAAGGCATCGGGGAAAAATTGGATTTTTATTCGCACCGTTGCTGATGCATCACCTGGTGTTTGGTTCAATTTGTCAACGGGAACAATAGGAACGCAAACAAGCGCAACGGGAATAATTGAAAATGTTGGAAATGGTTGGTATAGATGCACCGTAATAGGTGCGCCAACTTCAACAAGTGGTAGGTGTGTTTATTTAGTAGTTGATAGCAATGGCTCAACAACTGGCACGGCAAGCGGCACAGATGGTATTTACATTTGGGGCGCACAACTAAACGAAGGCTCAACCACAAAACCCTACTTCCCCACCACAGACCGCTTGAATGTACCCCGTTTGGACTATTCTAATGGGTGTCCGTCTCTTTTGCTTGAACCGCAGAGGACGAATACAATGTTAAATAGCGGGGAATTAAATTCTTGGCTTAAAATAGACACAAGCGTAACAAGCAATTCAACAACTTCGCCTGATGGAACACAAAACGCAGACACCGTAACGGCAACGGGTTCGGGTTCTTTGTCTCATTTAATTTATCAAAATCTTGCTTTTACTTCGGGAACTGCATATACTTTATCAGTTTTTGCAAAAGCCAACACATCCGATTATATTCAATTAGTTCTTGCGGGGAATTTAATTCTCAATAATTATGCCAACTTTGACTTGGCAAACGGCACAATTACTGCAAGTGCATTTGTTACGGCAAAAATTGAGGACTACGGAAACGGTTGGTATAGGTGTTCAATTAGTGCCACCGCTGGTGCAACTGCAACAAACTCACAAATAATTTATTTGATTAATTCTGGAACTGCAAGTCGTGGACAATCATTTACCGCAAATGGCGAAAGCGTTTATTTGTGGGGCGGTCAGTTTGAAGCAGGTTCATACCCAACTTCCTACATCCCCACAACCTCGGCAAGCGTTACCCGTGTAGCGGATGCGGCAAGTAAGACGGGCATAAGTTCGCTGATTGGGCAGACGGAGGGGACTATTTTTATAGATTATACCGCTACATCAATCAACATAGATGGCAGAGCCATAACAATTAACGATTACCCCAATACTGGCCTTAATAATCGCATAGCGGTCGTAAATAATGGCAATCAAATTAGAGTTTATATTTCAAACGGAGGTGTTTTGCAATATGACGGGTATTTTGGTGCGTGGATTGGTCACCATAAAATTGCAGTTGCTTACGCATCTAATGACTTGAAAATATATATTGACGGCATAGAAGTAGGTTCAAAAAATTCGTCATTCACACCACCAACTTGTTCGGTACTTTCTGTTGGGACTTATGAAAATAATACCAGCAACTATCCAATTCAAGGAAATGTCAACCAAGCCCTCCTATTCAAAACCCGCTTAACCAACGACCAACTTGAATACCTCACGGGTACATCATACTCTACCTACGCCCAAATGGCAACCGCACTTAATTACACGATTCAATGAGCAGTTTACAAATAGGAAACGGAAACTGGGCAGTCAAAGAGGACAACCTCTTGGGCTTCCGATACGATGAAACAGAGGGTGTTTTCTTCCCCCGTGAAATGACCTTTTCAAGGGCATCAGACGGAACCCGTGTAAACCCCGATGGGTTGATTGAGCGTGTGCCTTATAACTTGGCGCAGTATAGCGAGGAATTGTCAAATGCGGTTTGGACAAAACTATTTGCCACAATTACTTCAAATGCCACAACTGCACCAAACGGAACTTTGACTGCTGACAAGGTGGTTGAGGATACAACCGCAAACACTTTGCACAGATGCGGACAAGGGGCAATAGCAGTAACAAGTGGCTCAAAGTACACCTTTTCTTTTTATGCCAAAGCAGCCGAGCGTTTTATTTTAGAACTGCAACGCATCAACACGAGCGGGACTGTATTTAATAGTATTAGTGAAACCGTTGTCAACCTTACAAATGGCACAATTTCGGCAGGTTCTAATATAGATTCGTCAAGCATTACCAGCGTTGGGAATGGGTGGTACAGAATTAGCCTAACGCTTACCGCTATTGCAACGGGTTCGGGCGGCTTAAATATTGGACTCTGTGACGCAAATGGCGATTATCTTTATACTGGCAACGGGGTAAGTGGTGCATACATTTGGGGATTCCAAGTGAACGAAGGTAGCACCGCCAAGGACTATTTCCCAACGACCAATCGCCAAGACATAGCCCGTATTGATTATAGTAGTGGAACGGGTGCTTTGTTGTTGGAACCGCAGAGGACTAATTTGATGACTTATTCGGAGCAGTTTGACAATGCGGCTTGGACTAAAGAAAATGCAACAATTACCGCTAACTCTGTTATTTCACCAAGTGGTTTGCAAGATGCAGATACTTTAACGGATAACACGACAAGCGGCAGACATCGGTTACAATCACAATCAATTTCTTTTGTTTCAGGCACAACCTATACTTATTCGGTTTTTGTCAAGAAAAATTCAAATGGCAGATTTTTGCTAATAAATGCGGCAAGTGGCGCAAATGCACGGGCGGTCTTAAATCTTGACACACTTGAAATAACAAACATTAATGGCACTGGTGCGGTTGAAGATTTTGGAAACGGATGGTATAGGTTTTCGGTAACAGGCACAGCGACTATAACAGCAGGACAAACGACTTACATACAAATGCAAAACTCCGCATCTGATGTTACTTATGTTGGGGATGGTAGCAGTTTTTACCTATGGGGCGCACAAATTGAAAGCGGAAGTTATAGCACAAGCTACATACCAACCACATCAGCATCGGTGACCCGTTTGGCTGACTCTTGCTACAAAACGGGCGTTGCCGATTGGATTGGGCAGACGGAGGGAACTTTGTTTGTTGAAGGTAGTGCGATATCAACTGGTTCAGGTATTGGGGTTGAAAATAGTGGTTATTTGTTAGCCATATCTGACAATACAATAAATAATCAAATTAGCATACGACTTTATCCTTATGATGGCAAATACTATATTCAAGTCAGAAGTGGAGGTAGTGCAGTTATAAGTACCACCTATACGCCAACAACAAAAGGAGAAAATTTGAAAATTGCCTTTGCATACAAGGCAAATGATTTTGCAGTTTATGTAAATGGTACGCAAATTTATACCGCTTTAAGCGGTGCGGTTCCAGCATTATCAGCAGTAAACTTTGGACAATTTGTAGGGCCGCTTGATGCTATTGTAAATCAAAAACAAGCCCTACTATTCAAAACCCGTCTATCAAATGCCGAATTGGCAACACTAACAACGATATGAATACATTTCTAAAATACGAGATGACCCCCACGCAATGGGACTCACTCAAAACCAAAATCACCGATGAGGAAGGCAACTATGTAGGTTGTGCCGTTCACGAAATTGGATTTATCTGCAAAGCCCACGATGAAGAAGGCAACTGCACCGACTTGTCCAACAAATGGTCAGTTGACATCTTGTGGTACGAAGAACCCAAAGCCGATTTCACCGCATACGAGGTATATCCGTCTCCGTGTGGAGTACACACATTCGCAGGTTGTGAGGGTGAGTATTTGAAAGCCTATTGTGCCAAGTTTCCAGATTCACCATTTTGTGTAGTCCCCGATGGCGAAAGTTAAAACCAAGGCCGCTAACATTAGCAAATACCGACCACGCAAAAAAGTCAACAACAAGGGCGTACATTCCAAGAACAACCCACCCGCTAAAAAGTACCGAGGACAAGGCAGATGAAACTCCCAATTAGTTTTGAGCAATTCACCAAAGACCCATCCAAAGCGGTCACCTATTTGATGCTATTTGCCGTGGTATTTTTGTACATGCGAATGGAGAATCAAGACAATTCCATCAATACGGGTTGTGAGGATCGTTTAACCAAATGTGAAAACAAGCTTGACCAAATGGCGGTGATGTTGAAAACCCAGGATTCGTTGTCCGCTTCTTTGCGATCCGAATTGAACACATATAAAAAAATAGGCATCATAAAATGAAATACCTTGTTTTGACCGCATTGTTGGCCGTTACGGCAACACCACGGATTGAATCGCCCGATCCCTACGCCAAATACGATTTGGTGATTGATAAGGCGAAACAAAACATCGCCGTCACAAAAGCGTCTATTGATGAGGCAAAACAAATGACCGAGGAGAAGGTTCAGGAGGTGCAAGAAAGTGTCACAGAGGCCAAGGAAATGGCTAAAAAGGTGGAATTGTTGGAAATGGTGTGCGAGGTGTATTCCGTACCCGTTCCCGAATCCATGGAGGAATTGGAGGCCGACCGCGTTGCGGATTCCGTGCGCGTGGCCAATATGCAAAAAATAAACAAATGAAAAAGATTTTCGAAATGTTCAAAGGCGATAAGGGTGAGGTATCATCCAAACGCGTTGTCGGGATTGTAGGTGCTTTGGTTCTATTCGGAACCATGTTCCACAATTCATTAAGCCCCCAAGACATTGCGCCATCATCCGAGCTTGTTTCGGCCGTTGAATGGATCACCATCGCGTGCCTTGGATTTACATCCATCGACAAGTTCGCGGCCAATAATGAAAATCAATAATGTACATCGTATCGAATGCGATTTCAAACCGCGTTTGGTGCTATTGATTAGCGACATACATTGGGATAACCCAAAGTGTGACCGCGCATTATTGAAACGCCACTTGGATCAAGCCAAGGAAAAGGGCGCGGATATTTTATTGAACGGGGACACCTTTTGTTTGATGCAAGGGGCATACGACCCACGCAAATCAAAGAGCGACATCCGCCCCGAACACAATGTCAACAATTACCTGGATGCCGTTGTGGGAACCGCCATCGAATATTTTGGCCCCTATGCCCATTTGATTAAGGTCGTGGGCTATGGTAACCATGAGACCAGTATATTGAAACGCGCTGAAACGGATGTCATTGAACGGTTCGTATCGGGAATGAACATCAAATACGGAACGAACATCGAGGCGGGTGGCTATGGTGGTTGGATTGTTTACGAATTCCGTGACAAAGCACGCCATCGTGCAACCTACAAAATCAAGTATTTTCATGGTGCAGGGGGCGGCGCACCCGTGACATTGGGAACCATTCAATCCAATCGAATGCAAGTGTTCGTGGAGGGTGCCAACATGATATGGCAAGGCCATGTACATAACGACTACGAATTGACCTACACGATTGAGCAATTGTCAACCGTGACGCACGAAATCGAATTGCGTGATGTGGTTCATGTTCGCACGGCCACATACAAAGAGGAATACAACAAAGGAAAGGGCGGTTGGCATGTCGAGCGTGGTGCAAGTCCCAAGCCCACGGGCGGTCGTTGGTTGCAATTGACCCCATCGTTGCCACACGGTTCACACGCCAAGGTTGTCGGATATACATACAAAGCACAATGAGGTTGTTAAAGGTTGAAATGGTTTATGCATCCGATGATTTGGATGATATGTTCGGCGAATTTGAATATACCGAAACGGGGTACATTGATTTGGATCATGTCATCGCTTGCGTAAAGATTGATGACCAGGTTGAGGTATTTTGCGGCGCACATACATTCAAAATTGTTCACGATTTTACCGATTTTTGTTCCGCATGGATAGGATAAACAAACCGACACATTATCAAGGCACCATTGAGGCCATTGACGCAATCGAGGCATCAATGCCGTTACAACAACAAATGGGGTATTTGAAAGGCAATGTAATGAAATACATCATCCGTTGGGATCGCAAAAATGGATTGGAGGATTTAGAAAAGGCCCAATGGTATTTGAATAGAATGATTGAAAAACAAAAGGAACATGAAAATCAAAAGCGTACCATTTAGGCAATATTACCGAGAGGCAAAGCCTAAAACACAAATTTATCTCCACCATACGGCGGGTGGCCCAAAGGCCGAACCCGTGTTCGCTGGGTGGGACAAAACCACAACCAAAATTGCCACATGCGTTGTCATCGGACATGACGGTGTGATTGTGCAGGGATTCGGGTCTGAATTTTGGGGCTATCATCTTGGATTGAAAAACGACATTTTCAAGGCCAAGGGCATCCCATACCAACAACTCGACAAGATTTCCATCGGTATTGAAATATGCAATTGGGGTGGCCTAACCAAAAAGGGTGAAAAGTTCTACCACTATTTAGGTAAAGAGGTTCCCGCCGATGAGGTGGTCACATTGGACAAACCCCATCGTGGATACAAGTATGTTCACGCGTATTCCGATGCACAAATTGAATCGGTGATCCAGTTGCTAAAGCTTTGGCACGACAAGTACGGCATCGATATTTCGTACAATGAGGACATTTGGGATATCACCCCACGCGCTTTGAAGGGCGAATCGGGCGTTTTTACGCATTGTAGCGTACGAACGGATAAAATTGATGTTACCCCCCAACCCAAGTTAATTGAGGCGTTAAAATCGCTTTAATCAAAAACACCGCCATTCACAAAAAAATGGCACATATTTTATATTGTGTATTGCAAATCCAAAATATGGGTGTACATTTGAACTATGCAAAACGAACAAAATATGAAAAGTTTAGAAACTATTTACCAAGAAAACCGCGCCAAAAATTCAGCCATTAATGCTGATGGGATTGATTACAGAACTCCAACTGATGAGATTTGGGATGCTTTGACTGAATATCTTGATTATTATTTTCAAGAAGACGGATGGACTTTGCATTCCAAAATGGTAGAAGTATTACACATGGGATTGACAGATTCTGAACAAATCATTGCCATGAAGATAGTTTTGAAAATGTACAGATAGTCAAACTGATGAGGCTTCAATAGCCGAAACCCCCACGGGGGTCTTTGACAAACATTAAAATTATGACAAAAGCAAAAAACCAAGGTTCCGCAAAGCTCAATGGCAAGGATGTCATTGTATGCGGTGAATTTACTCCAGGCATTTACATGATTCGCATCGACTTGTACACCTTTTTCGTACCCGAATCGGAATTGGAATTCGAGGAGGAGGATGAGTTTCGCAATGTATCGGATTGTTGCGATGCGGAGGTCATTTACGGCGATATCTGCGCCGCTTGTAAGGAACATTGCGACACGATATGAGACACATTGATTTTGTAGGGCAAAGCCCTTGGCCGTTGTTTGCCTTGGCCATTGCCGTGACCATCGTTTATTTCGTTACCAAACGATTGATGCGTAAGTGTGAGGAAACAAAAGATATTCCACCACGACCAAATCCACCCCGTGACCGCTACATTGCGGGGTTCAATGATTGGCAACGCGAGTTGGACAAACAACGCAAGAAAATGTACAAGGGGAAAGCCAAATGACATACGAACAAGCACTGGAATTGAAAGCGGGCGAGTCGGTAATATTTAGCGGCCAGTATGGTGCAGAACGCCCCGATGAAATGACATTCATCAAACTACACTACCACCCCAATGGTGAGGTCATTGCCATCGTAAAGGATGGGATCGACCGCGAGCGGTGGGGATATTTGTATCAAATCCACCTATTCGAAAAGCGGGCATTGTGGGCGTTATAACCTATATTTGCAATATGGATACATACGAAGCGATGCAGGAAGCGATGGCGATTGGTGTACAACAAATGGCCGACAAATTAGGTTGTCCATACAACACCGCGTCATCGTACCGTTGGAAGTTCAAGAACAATATGTTGAGCCTTGAAAAGCAAATCGAAATATTAACCAAATTAAACTACAAACCCATAACCAATTTGACATGGAAAAATCATCAAAAGTAACAAATGTTGTCGGGAACGGCACATGGAACGGCCAGTATGGCACAATGTACAAATTCGAAGTATCGTTTGAGAACGGCGATACGGGCGAATACTTGTCCAAGGCGCAGGATCAAAACAAATTTGTAATCGGTCAAGAGGCCGCGTACACAATCACATCACGCGAACATGGTGGGCGCACATTCTACAATGTGAAGCCATCGCAAATGGTTCAACAGAGTTTCACCCCAAAGGCAAAAGACCCCGAAACGGACAAGCGCATTACACGAATGAGCGTATTGAAAGTGGCGGGTGACCTATGCATCCACGGCGAAATCAAGTTGCACCAAATCACCACCTTTGCCAAGATATTCGAATTGTATGTGATGAGTGGCGAGGACACCGCACAAGCTTTGGTCGAGGATGCCAAACATGATGCCATCAAATCCAAAAATTATGGCAACATCGAGCGCAAATTCATGGAGGAATCAATTAAACAAATGGAAAATGACCAACTCCCATTCTAACAAGGAAACACACGGTGACCGATTGGATCGTGACTTGGCGGAACTCGATAAAAAGATTCCGCACACATTCAACGCCCATGTTGCAAATGAGATGCGTGCATGGGAAAGGTTGTTGAATTCCAACAAAAAGAAGTAATTCCGTTATTTAAGTGTTCACAGACACGGGGAGGTGTCTTATGTGAAAAAACCTTTTTGCCTGACAGCAAGGGTGTGCGCTCCCCCGCCACCCTTGTTTGTTGGGCATTTTTTATTATGTCAAAAGACCCCGCAATGCTTTGGTACTGGAATGATTGGTATTCAGGAACCACGCTATTAACACGACATCAAAAAGGATGTTACATGGATTTGTTGCACGCCCAATTTAATAATGGGCATTTGCACGAAGCCGAAATCAAACAATTATTGGGCGAACAAGATTTCGCCGAACATTGGCCATTCATTCGGCGCAAGTTTATCCAGGATCAAGACGGGTTTTGGTTCAACCAACGGTTGGAGGATGAGCAAATCAAACGCCAAAAATTCACGGAATCACGGAGGCGTAACCTTAAACCAAAGGAAAACGAACCACATATGAAATCACATATGGTTGACCATATGGACACACATATGGATTCCCATATGGAAAATGAAAATGAAAATAGAAATATAGATATAAGTGATAATAGAAAACTGACTAAAACGCGCGAGGAAAAATCGGATCGCGTGGGTGAACTGTTTGAGGCCATTTGGGCCGCCTATGGCAAAAAAGGAAACAAGCAAACCGCCTTGGCCAAGTTTCGCCGATTGAAAACCGATGAAATGAAAGCCATCATGGGTCACATCGAACCCTATGTCAAAAACCATAAGGATGCTGGCAAGCTCGAATTCCTGCCCCACTTTACCACCTACCTCAACCAACGCCGTTGGGATGATGAATTGCCTTACCAACAAAAAAGTGTGGACAACATCGATTGGAATAAACCCAAGCGTGGGTGGTTTGATTAATTAATTTGTATACATTCGCAATATGAAATACATCGAAGATTTGGAAACGACCCATGTCGGCAATGCCATCATGCGGTTGTGCCAACTGGGTGGCATCGAGTACGGGGATCATGTCCCCGAAATCGCGGAATTCGTTCGCAAACAATACGCCAAGTTCCAAGTGGAGTTGTTGCCCCGTGCATTTGATGCATGGTTGGGTGGGCTATATGCCGACATTTATAGCCCAAAGCGATTGACCTTGCCATTCGTTACCAAAATCATCAACCAATATCGGATGGACAATTGGCGCACCTTGGACAAAAAAGAACCATTGCAATTGACCGCACCGCCACCACAAACCGATTGGCGTGAATCCGCGGCCCTTTCCGCCGATAAATTCAAACGGGCCTATCAAGGACACCGCGAAAGGATTTCAATGCGTCTAATGGCCATCAATTGGCGTGATTTGGTAAACCACAACGAGGCATCGGATACATTCAACAACCATGAGGTCACGGAAATGATTGATTGGTTGGAAAAATACGAAACCGAATACACCAAATACATCACATACACCTTGCCTAGTCACAAGCGGGATGGGTTCAACCAACTATTAAACGAAACGGCATCATTAAACCGCGACCAAATCGTGTGGGCCGATGCCGCCAAATTTGCACTTTACATACTAAATGAAAATAAAAATTGAACAAGTCAAATCCATATTGGAAAATATGGTTGACGCAAGAGACAACGACAATTTGTTAATCGCCGTAATTTGGGAAAAGCAGATTGCCAAAAGAGGATTGCAGATTGCGGCCATGACGGCGTGGAATCTTTTGAGATTGGTGGTCGATGGCCATTTGTCATCCACGGAATCCATCACACGCGCACGCCGCAAGTGCCAGGAATTGTACCCCGAATTGCGTGGTGCTAATTACAACAAACGCCAAGCCAACCAAACGGATGTCAAAAAGCAATTAGGATATGGAAATTAACAAGCAACAAGACACCCCATTGACCTTGATATTTAAGTATTGTGGGGATAACAATTACACGGATTCCACTAAAACCATGGCGTTCCTTGCCGAAAAAGCCCAATTCATCGAATTTGCGATGATTACACGCGGCATGAGCTTGGAACAAATGGATCAAATGTTTGACACTTATTACATACAAGATGGTGACGGGATTTGAAATGATGCGGGAATGGTTGGATACCTATGGCCGCGATACCAAACTGGATATTTCCAAGGTTCGGGCGATGCTAAACCATTATGACCGCATTGAAAAAAACACGGCGGTCAAGTATTTGGACATTGTTTTGGGAACCATCAAAAAACACGAACACATAACCGTTGATGAAATCGTGTACGAGGTGGAACAAATCAAACGCATATTGAGGTGAGGGTTTTGGTGGCTTGTGAATATAGTGGTGCAGTCCGTGATGAGTTTATCAGATTGGGCCACGATGCGATGAGTTGTGATTTGCTACCAACCGATGTTCCTGGGCCACATTACCAAGGTGATGTCTTTGATATTATTAATGATGGATGGGATATGATGATTGCATTCCCACCTTGTACGCATTTAGCATTAAGTGGCGCACAATGGTTTGAAGAAAAACGCAAAGATGGCCGCCAAGCGGAAGCATTGCAATTTGTTTGTGACTTAATGAATGCGCCAATTGAAAAAATCGCAATCGAAAACCCGTTGGGTATTATTTCAAATCACATACGAAAACAAGACCAAGTGATTCAACCATGGATGTTTGGTGACCCATTTCAAAAATCAACTTGTCTTTGGTTGAAAAACTTGCCACCATTAATTGCAACAGATATTGTTGAAAAAGGTGAGTTCAAAGAATGGATTGGTAAAAATGGAAAAAAGAAACGCCAAGCCACATGGTATGCAGAAACATGGGGAAAAGGTGATTTGCGTTGGAAGATACGCAGTCAAACATTTCCAGGGATTGCAAAAGCAATGGCAGACCAATGGTCAAGGCCTGGAATCATTCAAGGAAAACTATTATGAGTGATGAAAGCCAAATCCAAATCCAATGCGTGAGATGGTTCAAATATCAATACCCACAATTTGCATCGCTATTGGTTCACATACCCAATGGGCGGATGCGAAGCAAACGCGAGGCATTTCTTTTGAAACAAGAGGGCGTGATGGCAGGGG
>Ga0208644_1003269_pt1 | contig 12668 bp, 13 predicted proteins | sample VirMetDEL_Nov_18_FD_184517 | JGI IMG/M metagenome (GOLD analysis project Ga0208644, IMG submission 184517) | Aqueous microbial communities from the Delaware River and Bay under freshwater to marine salinity gradient to study organic matter... | ecosystem: Environmental > Aquatic > Marine >... | reverse complement strand
ACTTTGACACAATAGAATATACAACATCTTTACCCATAATGTCAAGTGTTTTTTCAATATTTTCTGAACTTTCTTCAAAATAATCACACAATATATCCATTGCCCATTTCTCAATGGTTGATTTCTTCTTAGATTTGGTGTATTTTAAAAAAGTTCTTCCTTTTGGTAATACATTGGTGTAGAATTGATAAACTGATTTTGGTTTCAGTTCCCAATATCTTTGGATTTCATTCACAACCTCAATCCACTCTTGTTTCATAGATAAAAATCTATGTACCATATAATTAGACCAAGTCTTTTTATCGGCATCAGTTATGTTGTCCCAATAATTTTGGTTCTGAACATCAGTAATTTGTTTTATATGGTCGAATAGTGATTTTGTTTTCATAGTGAATAACCTTTTAGATATAAATAAATAGTTGACTTATAAGTCAAAATGACAAAAATCTTTGTTTTGTTCGTAAAAGTTTTTAAGTTCTTTCCAATTTTCAATGTTTTTATAATTGTCTTCGGTGTTTAGTTTTACGCCTGCAAGAAATCCAAATATATCTTCATAAAACAACACTCGTGAATTTCTATGTGATTTTAAATATTCTATAGTGTTAGTTGAAGTTTCTTTTATTCCTATAATATCTTTTTTTATATCTTCAATGTTAATCTTTTCAACTTTTAATTTATTGTAATCTTCCTTTTCTTTTTGTGAAAATGTTTCTACACCAAAATCTACTGCTCTCCATTTTTCTGTTTTCTTTGCCAAGTTCAATGATAAAGATTGTTGAAATACATTTCTTCTTGATAAGAAAAACACTAAGTCGTGATAATCAATTACTTCTGTACTCCAATCCGAATTAGGATACATACCCCACTTTATACCAAAAGTATTTTTATCTTCGTATATTTTATCTAAGTATTTTTTTACACCGAGATATTTTATTAAATTTTTTTGATTTTTATCAAATGTTAGACCAACTTGTGGTTCCCATATGAATTTCTTTGACGAGATTTCTTGTAGTGTTTTACAAAACTCGGTTGTTCCACTACGACTACAACCCAATACCAATACTTTATTTAAATGCATTTCCCAACATCCAAGTTATTAATGAATAACGAGTTCCATTAGTGATTGGTGTTACTCTGTGTGATAAGAAAGCAGGAAATATTGTGATACTTCCTCGTGTTCTTGTTGCTGTATAATTCTTTTCACCTGAATCTTCTGTGATTCCAAATTCTAAGTTTCCACCCTCATAAGTATTCTCATCAGATAGTTGAATTATTGCAGTTAATTTTCTTTTAGAAGTTTTTTTAGAACCACAATCAGTATGCCACTCATACTTACCACCGATTCCATACTTTAATATTTTTATGTCTTCCATTTTTTGTATATCAAACTTCCAAATAGATAGGTTTGATAATTCAAAAACCATCTTTAATTTATTTCTCAATGAATCATCTTCAAATACAACTTCTTTATTATCACGAACTTTTTTGTTCAAAATATTTTCATCATACTTTCCTGCAAGTTCTGAATCATTTGGATTTACTTCATCTAAATACTTTATCAAGTTATCACATTGTAAATCAGATAAAAAATTCTCTTTGTGTACTACAAATTTAAAATTATCATTTTGTATCATACGAAAGTATCTCCTACTGCCCAACATACACAAGAATATCGTTTACCTTTAGTTACCGGTTTAACTCCGTGTCCTGCAAAAGATGGGTGTATAATTAATTTTCCGACCTCTGGTTCTATGATTGTTCCGTCAAATAAACTAAATTCACCACCTTCGTATTCTGTATTTAAAAATACAATACAAGTTAATTTTACTGAACTAAACTTTTGTATTGAGTGAAAATCCGAATGTGGATTATACCAATCACCTACATCATATCTGTGTGCTTGTAGTCTATTTTCAAATATCCCACTTAAATTATATTTGAATGTTACTATATTTGCTATTTGTATTGCACTCCAAAACTTATCAAGATATTTTTGTTCTTCATTTCTACTAATGTTTAACATACAAACATTATCGTCCATTATTGTTCTATCTTCTAAGTTCTGAACATAATGTCCTCTTTTTCTTGATGAGTTTTTATCGATATGTTTTATCATATACTCACACTCATCTTTAGAAAAGAAGTTAGCTTTGGTAATAAACCACCTAAAATCTTGGTTTATTTTCAAATCATCCATATTAATATTTTTATACATTATTTAAAAGGTTCCCCTATGTATGTTTCTCTCATAATATATCGTTCTCCACTTATTAGTTCAGAAACCATATGGTTTGCAAAAGATGGGAACATAAATAAATATCCTTTTTTGTAAGGACACTTGAAAAATTCTTCTTTGTCATTTTGAAATGCAAAATGTAAATCACCACCCTCAAAATCCTTAGGGTCTGATAGTTGTATTAAACAAGTTATTTTATTTAAAGATAAAAATCCTTTGTCTGTACCGGAATGCCATTTGAATTGGTTACCAATGTTATATTTTAAAACTCTAAAATCACCTGAAGTTTTTTCTATATTGAAATTCCATACTTTATTATTAGTTAATCTAACAATAGTATCTAATTTCTTTAAAACCCAATCATAATTATTCTTTATATCTTTATTTTTTTCTTCATTCAAATAGAGTTCATCTAATTCTCTATATTTTGAAAATGAAACTTCATTGTTTTTGTTTGGATTTATAACATCTGCTCTAACCCAACCACCTTCATTTTTTATTTGAGTTAGTAATTCATCACATTGAGATTCACTTAAAAATGGTAAGTGAATATACCATTCAAAGTTTTTATTAGGTATCACCTGAAATGGTCTCCTACAAATAATTCTTGTATTACATATCGTTTACCTTTAGTAACTGGTGTTACATTGTGAGATAGAAATGTAGGAAATATAGTTAATGAACCCTTTAGTTTGTTCATTGTATACCATTCTTTTGTATCTTTATCTTGGATACCGAATTGAACATCTCCGCCCTCATATTCACTCGGGTCGGTTAGTTGAACTATACCTACTAATTTTCTTACTGAACAATAACCTGCATTAAAATCTGTATGCCAACCATAGAATCCACCATCTTGGTATTCTATTAGTTTTAATTCGTCGTGGTAACCAGATATGTCAAACTTAAAAATATCTTTATTTACCATTTGAATGATTGTATACATTTTCTTTTGTATCCAACTCCAATCATTAGCAGTTTTATCTGGTCTCATATCATTTAGTGGTTGGTCTGTTAAGTACCATTCTTTTGTTTGTCTGATTTCTGGTATGATTACACTACCTTTTTCATCACCGACACAACCGATAACTTGTTGTTCTGTTTCTACAACTTTTTTAATTATTTCATCACATTTTTCAGATGAAAAAAAGTTTGGTATTTGAATTGAATACTTGAAATTATTATTATGTTTATATTTTCCTGCCATCACAACCTTTTTGTTTTCATTAAGGTGAATTATGGGTTACAATGTCGTGTGCAACAATTGTTCCATAATCTTGATTTAATAGATTATAAGTAATATGTTCTCCATCAATTTTATTGATTTCAACAATTTCTACCCAACCATCTAAATCTTTTACATAATCACCAACTTCTATAACACCACCACCCGCTTCAAATGTTGGATTATTTTTTTCTATCGTTGACCAACCTTTATCTCTCAATAAGAATGGGTGATTCCCTGTTGGTTTAATGACTTGTCCACTTTCAACCTTTAATTCATAACAATTACTATGTAATTTTTTCATAATGGTATTTACTTTACCTTCTTTGAACTCATCATTTTCTTCATCATAAACTAAGATATTTTCACCCAACTCTATTTCATCAATTCTTTTGTAAACTCCGTCTCCCATATTGATGACTTGGTCTGCCATAAGACATATAAATTTATTATGAACCAAAATATCATTTGCAAAATAATTATGATTAGTTTCGATTTCTAATGAATAAGTTTGAACTGGATTTATATCTTCTATGATGTTAGTAATTTCTATTTCTCTTAATTTACCCTCATACAATTCTAAACATATATCACCAATCTCTAATTGTTTGGAATCAATACTATATCTTTTTTCTGTCCATTGTGGTTTGTAAGATGACCAACCTTTTCCAACAACCCAATACGGGTGGTCAAATGTGTTTTTGGTTTTCTTATCACCAAAACTAATTTCTATAATGTCTGCGTGCATTGGTGTTTTGATTGCTAAAACTTTACCAGTTTTAATTTCTTCAGTATCAAAATCATAGTTTCTAACTTCATCACCAACTTCAATTAATTCAATAGACTTTGTAGTTCCGTCACCCATTGTGATTGGTGTTCCTGATACAAAACATTTTGGTGGAATATTGTGAACCAATATGTTTGATTGGAAGTAAGTATCGATATCCTCAACATTTAATCCATAGAAAGTTTCTTGTTCGATTACATCTGTTTTTGATGTAATTTCTATATCATTTCCGTCTTTGTCCAAGAAATAGTCTCCAACCACAATGTTACTTGGTTGTTTCCATTGCCAAGTTCCACTTGATTTTACAAAATATTTTACACCTTGTCCTTGTATTTTTATACTTCCGTTTATTAAGTAATATCCATAAGAATCTCCTGAAAAAACATCTACGACAATAGAACCGGAAGTGAATGAACCACTTAAATCAGATGTGGTAAAATTAGACCAACCTTGACCTTCGGATTCGTCAGGCATTCCCAATGGTTGATATGATAATATAACGTCCCCAACCTCAACATCTTGAACTTGTTTTGTTGTACCGTCATACATATTTATCAAACTACCACTTGCAGTACTTCTTAGTCCCGAAGAATGTGTAAACCAAGATTCACTACCTGACATTTCTATATGGTTTGCAAGGTTTCTTGGTTTACCTGTGTGATTTTCTAAATTTATAAGTTTTTCTGGTGTCAATAAATAATAACTTTTTGATGTAAAAATATATGATTTACCATTTTGATAACTACCACTCGGAATAACAAACTTTTCTGTTATGTATCCGGAATCAACTGCATCCTGATATGTTGTGGTATCGGCAAGATATTTTTTAATTCCAAATTCACCACTTTCTAATGTTGAGTGTCCTGTTGGATTCTTAATAACATAATCTGGAAAATTAGGATTGTGAGTGTAATTATCTTTATCAAACAATGGTATTAAACTTGCACTCTCTGGTGATGAACTCAATAAATTTCTAAATGTTGATTTATTAAATGAACCACTAACTATACTCAACAAGTTATCATCACTATACCAAGGTGTTCCTATAAATAAATGAAAACTACCTGTATATTGACTTTGTCCTCTTTGTGAAAAATATGTTATGGAAGTGTTATCTTGATATTCAAAATTTACTGATATTCCGTGTCTTGCAAAACTCTCACTAATTAATGGTTGTTGAAATACTGATGGATTTTGTTTATCAGAATAAGTACAACCATAAATGTAAGCTGTGTTACAACCTTTTTCATTTACATAATCTGATATCAAATTAAATGATGCAGATTGTTGACTGAAAGGCCCATACATACCAATATTAGTGTTCATTTCATTAAAATAAACATCATTCGTAGTTTCTTCAATAATGTAGTCTAACCCACCCACTATACCAATGTGTGTATTTGATGGCCAACCACCTGCACTACCTGTTATGTAATTTAAATAATTTTCTATTTTTGTTTGAACTGACATAATTTTTTTCCTATATATAAATATAAATTAATCAAAATTTCTATAATCATTTATAACCTTGATAGAAAAAATTTTGTTTGTTTCTATCCCAGCGTGACCACTACCAACTAAATCATTATCTACTTGTAATCTTAGATAATCTTCTAATGTATATTGTAATAGTGGAACATTTAAAGACTTTAAATAATATTTAATTAACATCATATTTCTATGTTGATTATCTAAATCATTTTCATCATTTTGTATAAAAGTAATACTATCGTGTATTTCATTACCGTGAGTGGTTTCCCAGAAGTCCCATTTTCCGTCTGGTTTGTAAGAGCACTTTCTTCCCTCTGATGTTGTGTATTCTCTCCTATGTGGATATGTATGTAGAACAATGACAAAATCTGGTTTCAGAAATTCTGTGTAGGATAAAACCGCTCTTGAAATAGTATCATTTGATATACCCTGTATTCCACAATTTATATAACTATAATTGATATCATTTGAAACTAATTGTGCCCAAGTATTTTTAAGTTCATTTCCTACACCAAAAGTATGACTACAACCAAATGTTAAAAACTTTTTCTCAGAATTTTGATAATGTTTTAAACTATCTCCTCTAAGTCCAAGTTCATTAAAATGATACTTAATTTTTCCACTTTTATCTCCACCAACACAATCGTGTATTGCGTTCTTTCTTGATTTTAAATCATCAAAAATATCAAAATCTTGATGATTCCATTTATTTTTTATTTTCTTATCCATTTAATAAAATTGGTTTTGATTTATATTCTCTTGTTAATTGTTTTTTTGTAGGATATGTAGCTTTATATTCATACAACCCTGTAATAATTTCTTCATAGTTTTTAATTTTTTTAACTAATGTATCATTATAATATATACAAAAACCTATATTTAATTTATTTACGGTAACCTTTTCTATACCTTTTCCAATTCCCCAAGCACTTGGATAATTTTCATAAATATACATTGGTTCCGTATCCCAATGAGATATATCTATAAGTAAACCATATTTTACACCAAGAATCCTCGCTTGATATAATAAATTTCGTATTTCTTGATAGTTGGGTTTGCCAGTTAAAATTAAATCTATATCATTGGTTTCCCAATCTTCTAAGAATCCACCTGTTAACCAAACTTTATAGTTATTTGTTTCTGATAAAGACAAAAAATCATCTTTCCACTTATCAAATAATTCTTGAGTTGGTGGTTTTTCAATTAAAGTAAATTCTAATTTACCTAACCGAAATTTATTTCTTTGTTGATTCAAGTCCACTACCTTCTAACATTTTTTGTGGAACCGTACCACAATTACCACAACTATAAACTTGTATTGGAACTATGGCTTCCTTACCTGTTGGTGATACTAATGCAGATATTCTTTTCAAAAAATATGCCGGTATAAAAGATGCGTTTCCACACTCTTGACATTGTATAGTGTCGGCTTCATTTAAATCTAATTGAACCGGTGCCTTTGGTGGTGCTGGATTTGGATGACTCATTTAATACTCCCTATTATTTCTACAAACATAGCCATAATGTTGATTTCTTTATCCACTACGACTGCGTCTGATTGTTGATATTTTGACAAGATTAATATACACTCTGCAATATGACCTTTCCCCCAATCATCAACCGTGTCAAACATCAATCTGAATAAATCTGAAAAGTCCGATACTTTAGAATCTGCTAATAATTGTCTGATGTTTTGGAACGAGTTTTTCTTGTCTTGTGTTTTTAATATTTCCAAAACTTCTAATTTGTAATCATTTTGTGTTATGGTGTTTTCATCAATGACTAATTGTCCGTTGACAACTTGTCTTTGAGCACCATTGATTACTCGTCTAATATCTGGATAACCACTATTGACAATGGTTGCGATATCTTTTATTTCATACTGAATACTTTCGTTTGTCAATATGTTGGCCAAATGTTGTGCAACTTGTTTTCTGTCTGGTGGAATAATCTGAAATGATTGACAACGACTTTGTATCGGGTCAATAATTCTCTCGACATAATTACAAGTCAATATAAAACGACAATTCTTTGAGAAAGTTTCCATAAGATTTCTTAATGCTGCCTGAGCGTTTGGTGTAATGTAATCACACTCGTCCAAGATAATAACTTTCATATCTTTAAATCCTAATGTTGATGCGAAGTTCTTGACTTTCTCACGAACTACATCTACACTATTCTCATCAGATGCGTTTATATAAAGATAATCACAATCGATATTATTGACTAACAATTTAGCCAATGTTGTTTTACCTGTTCCGGCACGACCGAATAAGAGTAGGTGTGGTATATCTCCTGATTCAAGATACACCGACACCTTTGATTTTAAATGGTCATTACCAATGTAATTATCTAATTGAGTAGGTCTATATCGTTCTACCCATAATGTATGTTTTAGTGAATCCACTAATTAACTGCCTGTGTTGATACCAAGAAATATTCTGAATCATAGTTATCAATTGAGAATTTAATTCTTGATAATCCGGCTGAACTCACTTCTAATGTTGCACTTTCACAATCTTTATTTGCGTTTAAGATTGATGCGAACATATTTGCATTGAACGAGATTGGTTCAATTTGTGCTGACTTTGTGGTTTCTACTGGAATTGTCACACGATTTGATGCGATTGAAGCATAACCGATAACAATTCTTGTTTCACCTCCGTCAGTCAAGATAGTAAAGGTTTCTGCTTCTGACAAAGCACCTTTACCGCTGATGAATGTGTTGATGAAATACGGGTCTACCTTAATACCTAACTCAAATGTGTCTGGAAGATTTTTAAGTTCTGGTGGTGTAGGGATAACCGATAAATCACTTAACATATATTTTGATTTTGTTTTTCTTTTTGTATCTTCAAGTTCCATTGAGATGAATTTATCTCCGGAATTTGACAATGTGATTTCAACATCATCTCCCAATACTGACAACAAACTTGATAGTTGGCCTGTATTGTAAACACCTAATTCACAAGGCGATAGATGACTAAATTGACTCAACACAACACTACCCACAACTGACTTATCACCTGAGATAAATCTTGTTGATAATGAATTGCCGTTTGAAGTCCATTTTGTTGATTTGATTTCTCCACCCAAAGTATATTTTGTGATGAAGTTTGTTAATTGACTCTTGTTCATAACCATTTTACTCCTATTATTTTACAATTATAAATATCATTTGTTAATTTGAAAATCAAATAAATTTTTCCAATGTTGAAGAATTATTTTCAATGTTTTCAATTCTTTTCTTTGAGTAGTCAAAATAATCTTTGACTAATTCTATTCCGATAAAATCTCTATTTAGCTTTTTACACACAACTCCTGTTGTTCCAATGCCCATAAAACAATCCAATATTAAAGAATCTTCTGGTAAATTATAAACTATATTTTCAACTAATTCTGATGGAAATGTAGCTGGGTGATTTTCATTTTTGGATGGTTGTATAGTCCAAACTTCACCTTTGTGTAATGTATCGTCTTTCCTTTCAAATCTTGGTTGTGTAGCTGTTTTGGTAAGCCAAAATACTAATTCGGTTGAAGGTATATATCTTATCGGTGATATTGCTGGACTACTTTTTCTATCCCAAATGATTTGTTGTCTGAAGTTTAATTTGGTTTTCAACAACCACTCTATTGGGTGTGAAGCTTTATGTTGTGCGACTCTAACTTTATGATTATAAAAAATACTACCATCATCTTTTAATAATTCCCAACACTTATTTAATACTTCAATTTGCCACTCTTGATATTTTGATTCTTCCATAAAATCATTAGACGATTCATCATCATAATCGATATTTCTTCTTTTCCAATTGTCATCTTTGTGTCTTTTTCTAATAAAACCTTCATACCCTGCTTTATTATAAGGTGGACTTGTTATAATGGCATCAACTTTAACTCCCTCTTGAATTAACTTATCCATTTCAACCAAACAATCTCCGTGTATTAATCTCATTAAAAGAACCTACTCATTGATTGTGTTGTGTCTTCTACTCCACCCCAATTTAATGCCTGATAAAACATACCAATTTTCTTTGACATTGCTTGTTCATACATTTTATTATGGTCGATATACTTTCTAATTAATTCTAAAATCTGTGGTGGGTCTTCATAACCTTTGTATGCAATAGAATCAAATCCAAATTCATTTTCTTTTAAATACACCCATTTGATTTTATTTCCATTGGCAATTTTTTCATATCGTTTTCCCTCATACCAATAATCAATTAAAGAATTATAATTGATGGCTGATTTAACGTGAACCGGTGTTCCTTTTTTATAACTATTGAAAGGACTTTCGATATCTTTTTCTTCATACTTTCCAATACCTTTTACACCAATTGGATTTGCCACAACATCATAATGAAGATTATTCATATTTCTTTTAAATACTGATATCCTTTCGTCAATCTTTTCCTTTGGAACATCTGCCAAGATATCTTCCAATACTTTTGACAATAGTTCTTTCATAGCAACTGCAAAATTACTTCTGATTGTGTCCAAACCTTTAACGTGAATCTTGTTTACCTTACGACCAGAGTCATTGATGATTCGTAATCCATATCGTTTTTTCGTAATGAACAATCCACTTTTTGCAATCACTTCTTGTTTGATGTCAAAAACGTGGTCATCAATATTACAAAACTTCTTGGCGAAATAATTATAACTCTCGTTTAAGAAATCTTGAACTTCACCACAAATCTCCATAATTCTTTGTGTCATCATTGTTTCGGTTAGTTTTTGATTTGGAAATCTCTTTTGGATTAATGGAACTGCCGAAGCAAAGATAGAGTCAGTATCAATGTAGATAACATAATCGTCGGCAGTTCCAAGTTCTTTGTTATAAAAATGATTGGTAATTTTTTTACTGAATTTAATTAAAGATTGACCTGTTAGTGTTGTGGCTTCTGCATTATCCAAATCATAAAATCTAAATACTGGTAATCCCAACACACCATACAACGAGTTCAATACAATCTTTTGGATATGTTGTCTTCTGTCAAAATATTGTTCTCTTACTTTATCTCCTTCGTCGTGAAATTTCTTTACGAGTTTTCTCATTTCGACTCTTTCATTAAACCATTTTTCCAACAATGCCGGTATCAATCCTTTTTTGTCTGTTCGATACATCACTCCGTTAGATGCAATCGATACATTTGCCTCATCAAAATATTGTTGAAGTTCTCGCTCTGTCATCTTACCCATTTCTTTATTGTTTTTACCAATCAATGTATAGGTTTTTTGGTGGTTTTGTTTTAAAAATTCTTCAGAATCCCAACCCACGACTTTACCAATCTTGGTTTCTGGTGAGATGTTCAATGAACGAATAACACTCGGATACATAGAAGTAATATCCAAGTCATAAACCCACTCGTGTTTTCCTGCTTGTGGGTCTTGAACATAAGCACCTGCAAATTTGTCATCTTCTATTTTCTTTGGTCTTGGTGGTTTGTTTGGTGCAACCACTCCAAGTTTTTTCAAATAAACTAAGATAGCACCCTCTAACCAACGACTTGACATTGGAACATCTTCATAAGGTATGTGTCCGAGATGAGCAATACCACGAGCAACTTCAATAAAATCTAATTTCTTATCCAATTCAACCAATATTCTTACATCTCGGATATTGTAGTCAATAAATGTTTGTAAGTCTTTTGCGTATAAATCATCAAGTGTTCCTGTATAATCAACCTTTTTCATACCGACTTCTATTTCTCCGATATAATCTAATCGATAACTTGATTGTTGTGTAAATGTGAATTGTCTATATAGTTGTAAATAATCTAATGATGAAACACCAGCGATTGTGTGTTTCTTTTTATATTCTGAATAAATAACTTCTGAGATTGGTGATAATAGGTTTGCCACTTCTGGCCCCAATACTCTTACTGCTCTATTGTACAAATAAGGAATATCAAAAAACTCTGAGTTCCAACCGGATACAATCGTTGGTCTGATTTCCAAATACTTTTGGAAAAACTTATTTAACATTTCGTATTCTGTATCGTAGAACTCTACAATCTCATCATCTTTAGAATAATTTTGAATTCTTTTTTCTGGGTCGAAACAATAAGTGAAATATTTTTCTGTTGTGGAATCATATAATGCAATTGATGTGATTGGATTTTGTGCTTTTTGAACATCTGGAAATCCCTCTGTGACTTCCACCTCAATATCAAAAAACATAATTCTATGACCTACTGATGTTTCATCTGAATCTCCATAATTATCAACCAAAAATCTGGTCATAGGTGGAACATCTGATTCGTGTAGTGTAGACTCATTTTCTTCCCAAGTTGTGACTTTTTTTAATCTATCACCATACAACGAAACGTGTTGTCCGTTCGGATGTTTTATATAGGCATATTTTTTATAAGGTATGACAAGGTGGCCTTTTTGGTCGTCCCAAATATGCATCCTTTGTTTGCGTATTTCGTAGAAAATATTTTGGTAAATAACTGACTCCTTCTTTAATAATAAGTATAACGAATAAATTTGTAAATGTAATTTATTTTAAATGGGGCGGTAATATTTCAACCGCCCCATATAATTAGAAGTTGATTGTCAAACCAACATTAGCATATCTTGGTGTTCCCAAGAATACTTCTGAGTTGTGTGGTAAGTGTTGTTTAGAACCCCAACCATTGTATTGACTATTATCAACTGCGTCTTGAACAAATACCTCATCAAGAACATTAAAGATATGTCCTGTTAAAGTCATATCAAGTCCGTTGATTGTTGGTAATTTGTAAGATGCGTGTAAATCAAGTTTTGAGTAACCTGGGGCTTCCCAAACTTGAGCTCTGTCTGCGTCAGCGTCTGACCCGTCGTATTCACGAGAGTCTGGTGACCAGTCAGAATAGTTCTTATCGTATGTTCTGTGAATTGCTTGTACTCTTAAACCTTTAATTGGTTTTAAAGTTACACCC
>Ga0208644_1003268_pt1 | contig 12668 bp, 21 predicted proteins | sample VirMetDEL_Nov_18_FD_184517 | JGI IMG/M metagenome (GOLD analysis project Ga0208644, IMG submission 184517) | Aqueous microbial communities from the Delaware River and Bay under freshwater to marine salinity gradient to study organic matter... | ecosystem: Environmental > Aquatic > Marine >... | reverse complement strand
AACTTGAAAGACCAGATGACACCCCCTTTTAAAAATAATTTTTAAATAAAGTTTGCATATTAAAAACAAATGACTATATTTGCACCCATGAAAATAAAAAAGACACGTAAAAAAGGCGGAGGACGTAAGCCTCAGTATAAAGAAAAGACCGACACCTTTGCCACCCGCGCACCTATTAGCCATATTCCACGATTGAAGGGAATAATGAAAAAGGAACTTACTAAACTGAAAAAGTAATGCACCGATTTACCAAACATCAGCTATTCACACTACGCGGAAAGACCTACAAAGTCCTTTCTAACCACGTCTGCGACAAACGACTTCCGGCAAGTCCGCGCAAAGAAGATGACGTTTACAACGGGGTAGAGTTTATCGAAGTTTGTCAGGAAAAGGAATTAGGCGAAATGCAATGGGTAGAGGTTAAACCGGTAACGATTGCAAGCCAGGTAAACCGAGAATTAACTGACATTGAAAAGATACACGATGAGTATGTTGAATTTGGAAGTAAAGTTTATCCGAAGACTTTGATGTATGAGTTACTTGAAAAAGATGAAATTGTGGATGTATAACGTTCGAGGGCTTTGCGTTCGGGCGGGATTTGAAAAACGAAACTTTAATTTAAGCACAAATGATTGATAGAAATACAAATGTTGAAGATGGCACGTCAGCCCGCCTGACGCAAAACCCGTGTTATGGGCATGTGCCTTCTTCGATAGTTTACAATGAGGATTGTGTAGAGGCTTTAAAACGCTTTTCTGATAATCAATTTGATTTGGCTGTTGTAGACCCGCCTTATGGGTTGGATTTAGCCAATATGAATATGGGAGTTGGAAAAAGCAAAAAGGCATCTAAAATACAGAATAGAAAATGGAAGCCGAAAGATTGGGATAAGGAAACTCCAACTCCAGAATACTTTACCCAACTATTTAGGGTATCAAAAAATCAAATCATTTGGGGCGGAAACTACTTTGATTTGCCACCTTGTAAAAACTACATTATTTGGGATAAAGAAATACCAGAAGGACTATCATTTGCAGATTGTGAAATGGCTTGGACTTCATTTGATAAAGCCCCAAAAATGTTTAGGCACTCGGCTTATTTAGATAAGGCAAATAAATTTCATCCTACCCAAAAGCCGATAAAGCTGTATGATTGGATTTTTTACAAATATGCAACCGAAGGGCAAAGTATTTTAGATACACACGTTGGAAGCGGAAGTAGTAGGATAGCAGCAAATAAGGCGGGGCTACATTTTACAGGATTTGAAATTGATACTGAATATTATGAGAAACAAGAAAAGCGTTTTAAAGATTTTGTCAGCCAACTCCGAATGTTTTAGGGTGTCCGCTGGCATTGCCCATAACGGTTGGTGCTATGAGCAGGTTTGCCTTGCAGAAATGTTCAAATTTAGCACTAATGTTATTGGCAAACTTGCTTATAGCACTTGTTATGCTCTCGTTGCGGTTTATTAAGCACAAATGTTGATACGAAGAACTGAACAAAAATTAAAATAAAAAAAAGGCGTGGGATTAGAAATTAATAAAATACACTGTGGTAATTGTTTAGAACTGATGCCACAAATTGAGGATAAAAGTATTGATATGATACTTTGCGATTTGCCTTACGGAACAACTGCAAATGGGTGGGATAGTATAATTCCATTTGATAAATTGTGGAATGAATATAAGAGAATAATCAAACACAAAGGGGCTATTGTTCTAACTGCAACACAACCATTTACAAGTGCATTAATTATGAGTAACCTTAATTCTTATCGACATATATGGCATTGGAAAAAAAGCAGACCAACAGGATTTCAAAGGGTTTCTCACGAACCATTACGAGCAACAGAAGATATATTAGTTTTTTACGAACCAATAGTTACACCGCAAGATTATGAGAAAGTAATAACAACAGATGAAATGATTTATTTTAAAGATAAATTACGAGAAATAGTAAAAAACACAGGAATAACATTGAAAGAATTAAATATTGTTTGCGGATTTGAGGCTTCGGGTTATTTGAGAAAGTCATCAAGTTGGAAGAACATTGTTCCTGATGAAAATAAATTGAAAATACTATGTGATAATTTAAAATATCCTTATAATGACTTGTTGTTTTATTTGCATGATGCAGTAAATTCAATTAAACAATTAACCAAAACTAATACATATAATCCAAGAAGAGTGTTTAACGCACAAGGAATAATACCTTGTAACAAAACAAACAAACGAGGTTCAGCAGGTGATAATTGGACAGATTTAGAAGTTAATACCTACGATGTAGAATATGAAAACTATCCAATAAACATTTTAGAAATACCAAGTGAAGGGAAGCCACTTCATCCAACACAAAAACCCGTTGAACTTTTTGAATATTTGATTAAAACATACACCAACGAAGGAATGATAGTTTTGGACAATTGTATCGGAGTAGGAACAACAGCATTAGCTTGTAAAAACACGAATAGAAACTTTATAGGGATTGAACAGGAACAGAAGTATGTTGATATTGGTAACAAAAGATTAAATGAAACGGAATTTAAACCTAACAATTTTGCAAAAATTGAAGAGCGTGGGCTTTTTTTATTTTAATTTTTGAACCGAAATGTCAATACGAAGCACGAATGTAGCAATGGAGCATAACAGATGTTATAAGAACATACTTAACTCTTAACTATCTATGATACAAGAAATAAAAAGTAAATGGCACAGTCCAAAGTTCGGATTAATAGTAACCGAAAATAAAGAGGTAATAAGAATTTCAGATTTACAGGTTTTGAAGCGCGAATACTCTTTTAATCGTATTGTTTACCGGGCAAAAGGTGAAACAAAAAAGATAGGCGAAAAGTCTTTGTCTAAATCACTAATTAAAAAAGAACTAATTGTGCAGGAATACTGCCCATTTTAACTAACTTTGTAAAATGAAATTCATAAAAGAAAACTCCCTAATCATAATCTTTGCAATCTTAATGATTGTAATAATCGGATTGACTGTGAAAATTATCAACTCTAATCCAGTTAGTATAGCACCGCCAAACCGCGAGCGCGAATATCTGTTAGAACGGATTGAGCATGATAGTATTCAGTTAGAAGAAATAAGGGTTAATTACATCAGATTTAAAGAAATTGCTGAAAGTAAACCAAAAGAGATAATCAAAATCAAAATTAAATATGTTCAAATTAAAGATAGTGCTATGGCTTTGCCTTTGTCTGGCAAGCAGGAGTTACTCGCAAAGTATATACTTAGCAAATAACGATACTCTAACCTGTTTAACTGAAAAGGAGTTAGATATTGTAATCGGAGCGTTTATAGACCGTGACGGGTGCTTAGAGGCGTATGATACCCTTTCGGTTGGTTACGATGCCCTACATAGCGCAAATAACGAATTAGAGGCTATAAATAAAACTTTGGTAACAGACTTGGAAATGAGCAAGACTATCTCTCAAGGTTTGGCAGAAGAAAAGAAAGCAGTCGAAAAGCAACTGAAGAAAAAAGACAGGCAGAATAAGTTTAATAAGGCTTTGCTTTGGGGTGTTTCGGGTGTTGCAGTTGCTTTGGTAATTTTATATCTGGCGAAGTAATCAGCACCCAGACAAATTCATAATCATAATAACCACGCAAAGGAAGAGAAACGTAACCCAGCCTAATCGGATGTTGCGGTCTTGGTCGGCTCTGCGTTCGGCTTCTATGCTCATTTGAAATATAGATTTGCTTCGGCTTCGCGCCTGCGTGTCAATCCTGCCATTACTTTTCCGTTCCCCCGACACCACTTTTTAAACTCCGCTGCAATAGTCGGATCGTTTGGATTAGCATTTACCTTTTTAAGCAATGTTGAACTTTTAAGATTTTGCAGTCCGCAGTTATAAGCAAAGGAAACCAAAGCCCCAAACTGATTTTGATTAATAGTGTCAACTGTTAAAGCATCAACTCCGTATTCAAATTGTTTGAGGTCGTGACTAAGGTAAACCAATGCTGTGCTTTTATCAATCGGTGGGTCGGTTAGTTCTACTCTTTTTCCTGAAGGATAAACAGTAGTGCCGTAGCCTATTGTATATGGCTTGTTTCCCGTTGCAGGGTCAGCGTATGGCTTGGCTTCAAAGCCCTCAAAAGAAGTTATTAAATCTATTCCTGCTGCGCCTGTTGTTGTTATTCTCATTTTTTTACTAATATGTTTACCGGGTCTTTTTTATGCCTTATTAAAATCTTATCAATAGCTATTGCAGCTTCACGCTCCGTTGGATAGTAACTATCATATTTAATGCCTTTTATTACTATCCTTGCCCGCCATTCGTTATTTCTGCCAATTAGTCTTGGTGTTGGGTGGTAAACTCCTTTATACTTACTTTTCATCGTACTTTGTAATCAATAATCTTCTTGTTATCAACTTCAAAATTACCTTCTTTATCAATCAATGTAACCACCGCAAAGCCTTTATTATGCTTACTTACTTGTGGGTTATATTCTGGAGTTGTTGAAGTCAAACACCCTACCGACCAACACCCTGTAACCTTTCCTTTTATATCCGTTTCTATGTGTTCGCTGCTTCTGTGGCAATGTCCTATCATAATACTTGCATTCGCTTTAGTAAACGCTCCACGCGCAGGATTTACAGGGCTAAATATTCCTTTTACAATATGGTTCCCATGACATATTACTAATTTGCCGTAGTGCATAGTTCTAATGTTTGACACGTAGTCGATATTCATCTTTTTTAACTCCAAAAGATTTTCTAATTGCACGGACGGAACTTGCCAAAATTCAGGGGCTTTCTGGATTAGATAGTTCTCACATCTTATATCGTGGTTTCCTTCATGAAAAATAATCTTACAACCTAAAGCAGCTTTGATGTATTTAAGAACTTCTATTCCCTGTGCAATACTATCAAACATTCGCGGGGCGTTGGGCTTACTGATATATTTAGAAATCGTATTGAAGTCTAAGAAGTCCCCGTTAAAAACAACAGCATCTACTTTTTCGTTATATCCATACTCTAAAGCTATGTCTAAGGCTTTCATATCCTGAAAAGGTATATGGGTGTCCATTATGACTAATATCTTTTTAAAACGAGAATTAATAACGTAAGGGGTTACATCTGCGTGTTCGGCTTCTTCTATTTTACTTTCAGCACGTATCTTAGCTAATCGTTCTAAAAAAACAGATTTACCAGATACATTATGCGCCCTGTTATAATTCCCATGAGCGTTCATAATTGCCCTTACACAACTTCTTGCATTGTCTATGCTTGTAAACCTCATAGGATATTTAGCATATAACATTTTTGCAATAGTTCGATGTCCTGTTATTGCAGGATTTTTAATCATAAATTCTCTTACAATCTGGGTGTTGTCTTTTGGGTGTGGCATGGTTTTAAATTAAAAAACCCTTTGCAGGGCTTCGGTTTTAGTTAGCTGATAAAAAATCTTCGTCAGTATCTTGTTTCTTTGTTGCTTCCTCGATATTCACAGACATATCAAAAGTACATTCCACATACTCTAATATAATTCGTAAAAGATAAATAACATAACATATTCCGCAAAAACTTAATAGTAAAATAAATACAATAAGATGCGGTAATGTGATTATCATTCTTTTATTTTGTCAAAAAAATTAGGCTCTATTTCCTTTATCTTTTGAAACACCGCTTCGCTTAATTCGTTAATCCGTTTCTTTTCTTCCGGGGTCGTATTCTTATCAATCTCCTGCTGAATTAAATGGTTTTCATGTAGCAGTTTATCTATCTTTTTTCTCACTGCTTTATTGGTTTCGTATTTGGTTTGGTCTTCTGTTCGCGCCTGTTTCGCCACTCGCATACTTTCCTCAAAAGCTGCGTATAAAGGAGATATATAATAGCGAGGGTTAGCAATCATCTGCCTTGTCTGTTATACTTTTTTGTGGTATCTGATTTATTAGGGTGCTTCTTTGCTTTACCTAATTTCTTTTTTCCAAAAGTAATCTTTTTTTTAATTACTTGCTTTGCCATTACTTAAATACTGAAATTAAAAAACCTGTGACCGCCCCGATTACCGCTGATACTCCTGCAATAAATCCATGTTTCTTTGCACTTGATTTATCGTATTCTTCTAAAACTTTTACCCGGCTATCTAACAAATCATAACGCTCAATAAGCATATTGTTTAATCGGGCTATTCTTTCATTCTGGATATTACTTTCGTCTGTGTAGTCTTTACCTAAGTCAAAACGTAGTGTTTGCATCTCACCGATTATTCCCTTAACCCCAGCATCTTTATTGCCCATCATGTAAAGTTCGAGATTTTTAATAGAATGCTGAATTTCACCAAGTGAATTAACAATCGTGCGCTGTTCGCTTTCAATCTTTGTAACCCGTGACTTTATTTCCTCTATTTCACTCATGGCTGTACTGAATTATCTTTTATATTCTGCCAAGTAGTGAGGGCTAATAGTCCTGCAATAAGACCAGCGTAAACACTCATAACAACAGCGTCGGGGTTTTCCCTACATTCTACATATCTAATCATCCCTGCTAAGACAGCCCATGCCATAACCCTACGGATTGACAAACCACCGTCTTTACCTTCGACCATGTGTAATATATAGTTAAGAGGCTTTTTCATCTTTAACAACTGTTAGCTGTTGTTCTTTATACTGCTTTTGTATTTCAGCAATTAATGAAGCAACTTCCTGATAAGGTCGTGTTCCCAAGTATTGAGTAATTGCGTTGGCTAATTCAAGCGTGATAGTTACTTTTTCCATTATTTATTTATAAATTCAGTTATACGATTATTTACATCGGTGTCCGTCCACACCCCAATCTGAGCATAGGTAGGGGTGCTGTTTTCGTCCCAAAGAACTTCTGAGAAAGTCTTACCGGCAAAAGACCATGAAGCCATTACGCATCCACCGTCATCAACTACCTGACTTAATCTTACTTCTGTTCCGCTTGCCTTCACTTCAGGCTGTATTACTATTTCTGTTTGTGGTATTGTGAATATTCGTGCCATGATGCAAATATAATTAAATTTTTGTTAAGCTAAAATTCCAAAGTTTCGTAATGCTTTTACTACTTGTTGCAAGGTATATCCGTCAAATGTATCGTCTGATTTTATATTAGTTCCTGCTCCCGGACTTGAAAGAGTTGCTGGACCTACTGCTGTTGTTGGTTGTACTATTGGTGTTGCACTCCAAAACCCGATTTTTTGACTTGCAGAAGTTCCAATCTTAGTCCCGGTTGCTGTTCCAAATACAAAGTCCAAAGCATCTGCCCACGTTGCAGTTGAAGCATCTGTTGTTACTGCTCCACCGCTAATAGTTAGTCTTGAAACCAAACTTTGTAATGTCGTTCCACTTCCTAGTGTTGTTGATGTCCTGAATACCAAAGCCCCACCTGCTGCGTTTCCTGTTGCTTTTCCAGCAGCAAATGTTAGTGCTGCCCCCGCTATATTACTACCGCTTCCGCCTGTTGCATTGTATGTTACCGACTTTGGCGCACTATCTGTAACTCCACTACCAATGAAAACATTAGCTACGTGCATAATACCTGCTAATGAAGAGCCTATAATTAACTGATTATCTGCCGTAGATGTTGCACTTCTTCCAAAGACATATGAAGAACCGAAATTATTTGAGGCATTATAACCCATTGTTATAGAGTTCTGCCCTGTGCATGAAGCAGCGTTATTAATTACGATTGACCCTAATGGAGCTGTTATGCTTTTACCGATAGCAACGGATGATATGGAAGCGGAAACCTGTGCAACTGCTCCGTAGCCAATTGCCACGCATTCAGCACCCGCGTTTGATGCTATTCCAACTGATACAGAAAAATTGCCTGCGGTGGAGTTTTGCCCTATTCTGACTGACCCCGCTCCTGTATCTTGTGTGCCAAAAAATATCCCACCTACGGCATAACCAGAAGGCACATCTAAATATCCTGAAGCAACTGAACCCATCGTAAAGTTAGCCTGCTCTTGATAAACTCCTGCTAAATTGTACGGTATTCTTAGAGTTGTTCCGCTTGTAATTGTTGTTGTTCCTACTGTTATTCCGCTTGAAGCCGTAGCCCATGATAAAGTAGCTACCCCTGCGCTCGGTGCTGTGCTTTGCAAGACTTGCCCTGCCGTTGGTGCTGTGGTAGGTAAATCGTAAATTATAGAGGCGGCAGGATTAGTACCGCGAATAGTTTGCGTGAATGCGTTGGTAGCATTACTTAGTGTTAGTTGTCCTGCTGTGGTAGATGCTGTACCAAGTGTTAAAGCGGTTGTTCCAATGTTTACACCTGTTCCTCCGTATGATTTACCTATTGTCGTTCCTTGCCACGTCCCGGTTCCGATAGTTCCTAATGTAGTAATTGAAGACTGACCAACATAAGAAGCAGAAATATCTATTACAGGCGTTGCGCCTCCTGTTGATGTTATTCTATTTGTCGTTCCTGAAACAGAAGTCACAGCACCGCTTAATGAAGTTAGATAACCTGCATCATTAGTCCATTGACTTATTAACCCTGTCTTATTTGATAAAGCCTGCGAACCTGTTAAGGTTACTACTGTACTATCAATGGTAATAGTATTTACGGTTCGCGTTAATCCTGTGCTGAATGTTAAAGGAACTTCATAATCTGTACCTGCGCTTGCTGCGCTAATTGCCGTTCCGTTACCTTTTAATAAGCCATTTATTGTAGTTGATAATGTTATTGCAGGTGTCGTTCCTGCATTTGCCACAGTTCCTGCAAAGCCATTAGCCGAAACTACTGAAACGGTTGTTACCGTTCCGCTTCCATAAGTCGGAGTAAAGTATTCTAAAGCCGTCCCTGCGACATTTACGCGAATTAATTGTGAGGCAGTTCCTAAAGCACTTAGACCCGTACCGCCCCTTGCCACCGATAACTGACCACTCCATCCCAAAGTTAATGAAGTAGCTTTTAATAGTGCCGTTAAAGGTGTGCCGCCAAGTGTAAGCGTGACGTTAGTATCATCTACCTTGCTTAGTGCTTGACCCGTTAAATTTATAGTTGTAGTTGGCATTCCTTACTGAATATTAAATGTTTGATTTACCATGCTTGCTACTGTTGCTGTCTGGTCTAAAACTCCATTAACGTAAAAGTTAAATGTAGTGTCCGCTAAAATTAAAGTGCCACCGCTTGCAACTTGAACAGAATAACTACTATCTGTATTGCGAACTGTTGCATCTGCGCCTAATGTGCTATCTGTATAGGTTCCGCCACTTGGGACGGTTGCTAATAGGTTTCCGTTCTGGTCGTAAATTAATACAGGCTTACAAAGATTGTTTACTGTTGGCGCACCCGAAATAGGAATAGCGCAACGGTCTTTTACCCATTGAATTTTTACATCTAATTCCATTGCCCACCCTGTAACCTTTGCGCTGAAACGTTCCGTAAATGGAGTAAGTGAAGCATTCTTTGAAACTATAAATGTATTTGCATAAGCAGGAGTGTCTAAAATAGCTTTAATGTCTGAAAGTATTGTAAGGGTATCACTTAATACTTCGTTCTCGTTACTTTCGTCTGTATTCACTAAGTCCATTACGGCTATTCCCATCCGCACGGTTTCAAAAGGAAACTCTAAATTAGCCGATAAAGGTCTAACCCATAATAAAGGAAACTTTTTATGCGTAGCTTGGTTGCTTTCCATTGCTTCCCATAAATCCCCATCTACAAACGAATGTATTTGATAGTGATTAGTAGCAATGTCCGAAAACAATGTTACTACCTGGTTATATGTATATGGTTGCGTTAAAGACATTAGATAATATCTATTTCAGTTTGTCCATCAAAACAACAACCGCTATCTGTCCCTAAATAAATATTCGTTGTATAGTTAGTGCCGTTTGGATTAATAGTGTCTATTCCGTCACCGGGATTAGAATACAACGGATAAGAACTATCATTTTCACTTAGATATTTAGTCACTCTTTCTGAATACCATTCCGCTTTGTCTTTCCAGTAATCCATCAATCTCAAAAGGCTATCTAAATCGGCAGCTTCGTTATTCTCGCCTGACTGCTTGCCTACGTTTTTATTTCTGTATTTATAAGTTCCCGGTATTGTATATTCATAAATAACCCACATCTTTAAAGCAGGAGTAATGTAGTTATCTAAAAGAGTAGTGTTAAGTGCCGTTAAAGTATTAGCCTGTATTTGTGTTTTTAACTGATTGTAAAGACCGCTACCGATAATAGGTTGTATGCGTTGGTCTTGTGCAATTAATATCATAGGCTTTAAAGCCTTCATATCCACATTCTCGTCAATAATACTACCCTCTTTTAATTGGGTTTCGCTTATAAAATATACGTTTGTTGCTGCCATCTTATTTCTCGATTACTGTTACTAAAGCCCAAATATGACGGCAGAAAGGAGTAGTTTCGCCTGTGTTTGGATTACGATAAAAACCACCCCTTCTTATCCATACACTGTTTTCATCACCGTAAACTCTTTGCGAAATTTGACTTAGTTCGTTACGTGTGTAAAGTTTATTTAAACCCATCAATTTTTCGCAAAACTTTCTACTTTCGCCACCCGGAACTAATGGGGGCGCATAAGGACTTAATGCATATTGATACATAGATTTAATCTTTAAAACGTTGTTTTGTTTTAAGGTCTTGTTTCCTGCGCTTGTTACTTTGTAGTTTGTTCCGTCAATTTCAAGTAGTCCGTCTTCTTGCAATTTGTTTACAATGTCTAAAACTACTTTACTATCTAATTTTACAGCGTCCGCAATTTCATTTATTCCGCCTGTTGGATTGCCTTTTATAGCACTCAGAACCTTACCCTCGTCTTTGCTTATTTCTACTGTTATAACGTCTGCAAATTTAATCGGTCTGCGCTTGTGAACAAATTTAGTTTTGATGAATGAATAGTTTTCAGCCGGAACTCCGTATTCTGAAAAGACTTGTAAAATACTATCTTCGTCAGCTTCCTCAAATTCGTGAGCGCATTCTACGTGCGTTGACATTTGAGTAGGTGGAACTGAATTATTAATTAGTTTAACACTTAAATTTTCAGAAATCCATTTGCGTTTTTCTTCTGGAGTAAGAACCAAAGAAACATCAGCATCTGACAAAGTGAATTTAAACGGATTGTAGTCAATTACCTCAAGCCCCTGACTAACCCCATACATCTGAGCGAACTCATTAAATACGCTTAATAACTTGTTTCTACGTGTAGTGATATATGTTTCGTTAAACATTGCAAAGGCATCTTTTAACTCGTCTTTGTTTTGGTTTAAACTTGCGCCTGTCATTACTCCCATCAAAGCAGGTGAAGTAACGCTGTGTGCTATGAATATTTTACTTTCAACTGTCTTATTAAGTATGTCGAATTGTTTGTCAAAATCAGACGGCTGAATATTTGTTATTAACGGCTCTTTTGATTTACTGTCTGAAAATACAAGTATCACACCGCCTGCATTATCTGTCCCTGCAAATTTACGTTTTAACTTCTGCTCGATTTTTCTTTGTTCTTCCGGTGTTGGCTCACCATTAAAAAAGTTGATAATAGTTGACCCTGTAAAACCGTTTCTTAAATTATTTACGTGAAAATTTGCTATCTGGTAATCACATTCAATATAAGGAGTAGCAGGTAAATAATTAGGAGTGGGATAAGTGTCCATTCCGTTTTTAGGTCGATAATTTACAAAGTATAAAATACTTTCTTTTTTCTTGTCCTTGTCAAAAGCAGGAAACTCTTTATAGCCTGTATCGTCAGCATCTTGCCTGTATTTACTCCAATCCTCTGAATAGTAAAAAGTAGTCCTATCTTCATTTGCTCTTATACGTGAAAAGCTAACATGATACGCTGTCCATCCGCCTTTTTTAGTAGGTATCATTTGAAGTGCAAACCCGTTAAAAAGTTCATTATCTAATGCCACCTTTGCAAATAAACTATCTACTGTTCCACTTGTAAATGTATTGTTGAATATCTGAAAAGCTACTTGATCTGAAGTATTTAATGATTTACTTCTTAATCCTTGCCCTGCAATGTATTCGCTCTTTGAATTTACAATAGTATTGTGTGTAGTTGAACGGCTGAACAAATCAATCAACTCATTGGGGTAAAGATTATTCGCCCCGTAGAATATCCAGTCTTTTCCTTTTACTTCTTTAAATACGGGTATCTTCGTTTCTTCAAAAGAAAGATAAGTTATAGCTGATGAAGTCATTAATTTATTAGCCATTATACACGTATTCGTTTATTGTTTGTGTGTGTGAGTATTCAGTCGGTAGTGTTGTTGTTACTAAATATTTACCTTCTTCTACCTGTGTTAATCCTGTGGGGTCTAAATTAGTGCTGCTTGCCTGCTCGTAAACATAATACTTTCCAAAACCTGTTTGTAAACTTACTTGCCCGCTTAGTGCTGTTGGGTTTGTGGTTTCGGTAATAGTAAATTTATTATAACGATAGGTGTAAGAACTCAAATCAGTTGCTATACAATAGTCAATACTTCCGTCTTGGTCGTTTACGAATTTCCACAAATAATAAACCGTTCCTGTTAATGTAGTCTTTTCAGCCAACGTAACAACTACCGTATTAGCAGAAGCCTTAACAATACTAATCATACTTCTAAATAGAATAAATCTACTTTTGTGCAATAGATTGATATACTTCCCACCTTTTTTTATTTACTTCCGATATATGAAATTTCTGAACATCTAGTATAACTGCTCACTTAGGT
>Ga0208644_1003267_pt1 | contig 12671 bp, 4 predicted proteins | sample VirMetDEL_Nov_18_FD_184517 | JGI IMG/M metagenome (GOLD analysis project Ga0208644, IMG submission 184517) | Aqueous microbial communities from the Delaware River and Bay under freshwater to marine salinity gradient to study organic matter... | ecosystem: Environmental > Aquatic > Marine >... | reverse complement strand
AATAGCGGGGAACGCAGTAGGAGCAGTATAAGTACCACCTGGGAAGTCCCAACCTGTTGCAAACGTCGGAGCAGCGGTAACACGGATAAGACCGCTCATACCGGCGACACCATTAGTAGGAAGTGGAATTGTAATACCAGCACAAGTCCAGAAGTTACCATCATCCAAATCCATACCGCCTACACCTGCAGTGATAGTACGTTCAATACCGTAAACACCACCCGAGAACTTCGTCTTACCGCCGGACTCGATGCGAACCCGCTCCGTCGGGCTGCTTGCTCCGTCGGCAGTAGTGGAGAACACTAGGCGGCCTGGGTAGTCACCCGTCCCGGCATTTGCATCAAACTGCCCTTCAATCTTGCCAGCGATGCCTCCATCAGAGGCGGCAAAGTTGATGCGCCCAAGGATGTGACCACTTCCTAATCCAGAGATTGCAGTTTTGCTGCTAAGTCTAAGTCCGCCGAAGTAATCTGTAGTCCCCCTAATTTGAAGACCCTCATTATCAAATGCAGTAGTCGTGCCAACCAACAGGCGTCCCGATGCATCCAAGCGCGCTTTTTCGCTGCCATTTTGCTCAAACACCCAATAACCAGAACTTGGAACGCCCAAGATCATTGATGGCGACGCGCCTGATTGACCCCTTACTCTGATAGCGCCGTTGCCTGAGTCGCTTACGCCTGTGCCGTTGGTGAGATTTATAGAGTTGTCACTTCCACTAAGAAGTAAGCTTCCAGCAACGTCAAGTTTGTTATTTGCATTAGGCGTCGCAGTGCCAATCCCTACTCGCTGTGACGAGTCAATGGTTAAAGCGGTATTACTTCCAGTGCCAATAAACAGTTTGTCAACGCTATGAGCGTATTGGATATATCCGCGATATTGGTCACCAGCGGCAGTGCCGTCTGCAAAGTTAATTGTCCCATAAGATGTATCAGTAGCAATCGTAATTCCAGGATCACCACCTTTAATAACAAAATTATCTGCATTACTGTCATAGGATCCAGGCGAACTAGTCCCCAGACCTACCTTCCCGTCCGATGTGATGCGGAGGCGTTCTGTTTCACTCGTCATAAACTGAAGCGAGTTGTCAGCGTTATCGTGTCTGATTCTGCTTAACGTGTGATTGTCTGAGTCACCGAAGAAAATACCAGCTTTGCTTGCGGTGCCGCCTTGAATAGCCAGATAAGTATCACCAGAATCAATAACGTGAAATCTACGAGACGGCGCACCGCCAACCCCAACATTCCCACTCGCATTAACAAACAACCGCCCAGTGCCACTAGTCGAGATGGCTACTTGGTCTGCGCCAGGGGAGTAAATGCCGGTGTTAGTGTCACCAGTGAACGTCAGGCTAGGGGTAGCAGCAACACCAGTGTCAAGGATAATATCATTACCATTAGCATCAAGGTCACCACCAAGTTGAGGAGTTTGATCCGACAGCAAGTTAAAGGCAATAGAACCTTCAGGAATGGTAACAAAACCAAGCTGTTGGTCTACTTCAAAGATCGGGTCAGTTGTTTGGTTACCGCCAATCTTGAACTTACCGTTGTGGTCAGTAATAGCAGTCCAGACTTTACCGTTATTAGATTCAGTGATCTGTTTGGTTTCATCTGGCACACCACCATTTTCAGGTAATGCACGGTAGTCAGTACCAGAACCAACGTACTCCATTGTGTGACCGCTAGAAGCGATCATAGAACGAAGGAAGAACGAAGCAGTAGCAGGAGTACTTACAGCACCATTAAGACCAAGGTTCTCACTACGGTTGCTAGGGTTAGGACGGCTAATAGTAACATCCCATCCAGAACCATTAGCAGTTGCAGATAGAATAGGATAAATAACACTATTCAATTGAACAAGCATGTTGGTAGCTGGGCGGGTAGCATCACCATACCAAGATGCATCAGCCGTAGGCTCATCAATAGTAAAGGTAATGTCACCATCACCAGCAGCGGTAGACAAAGCTGCAGTAAAGATAGCAGTCGTAGACTTACCGTCAGCAACCAGCGCCTGATCACCAAAGTCAGTAGTAGAAGCAGCCAGGTTAGCCTGACCACCATTCAGACACTTGATGTGATACTTGTTAAAGAAAGCATAGGAGCTAGTGGCTTGGACGTAACCGTTGTTAGTAACAAGGATACCAGGACCGTTAAGACCGACGTGGGTGTAGCTGTCACACACCATCGAACGAAGCGGTGAAGAGCTGCTAACAGTTGCACCGTTAACCAGCAGACCACCACCAGTAGGTGCGGAGTCAGTGTCACCAGCAAGACCGCCAGCAGGGGTAACTGCATTCAAGTCATCGTTATCAATCTCACTATCCGAGAAGTTAGTACAATTCTGGATGTACGGAGATTTGGTAATCGTCGCACCACTACGGAACGCAAAGTTCCAACCTTGGGTAGTAGGCAGGGTAGCGTCAAGAGTATTGCCAGTACCAGTACCAGCTTTAACGCCGGTCAACGTCAAGTTAGCAACGTAAGAACCGCTGTTCAATTCAAACAGGGTGTTAGTCTCAGTTGCAGACGTTGGGTGAACAATACAGCTACGAAGAGCTTGACCAATGATAGAAACGTTTTTCTTATCAATCTGGATAGGTGCAGCTTCCTGGTAAACACCAGCAGCAACAATCACAACACTGCCATCACCGTAGGTAGCATCAGCGTTGATCTGGTTAATAGCTGCCTTAATGGTTGCCTTAGGACGGCTAATACGGTGACCATCGTTGTTGTCATCACCAGCAGTAGCATCCACATAGACAACAGTAGGTTGGTTAGTGAACGTACCACCAGAAGCAATACCTAGCCACGCAGAACCATTCCAAACAGAAAGAGTCAGGTTAGCATCGTTTTGAAGCCAAGTCTTACCTACTTGCCAGTCTGATCCGGTTGGTGTAGACGTTTGAACCAGTGTGTCAAATCGTTTAGCAGCAGCATAAGTTGTAGGGATGCGACTATCACTATCCCAAGAAGGAGACCCAGCATTCTGCTCAGCATACGTGATAATATCTTCATCTTTGATACGATCGAGGTCTACAGCTCCAGAACCCAAACCAAGGGTAATAGTACCGTCACCATCGTTAGTAATGGTAATGCCAGTACCATCGGTAGCAATATCACCAGTGATAGCAGCATCAATCTTACTATCCACTCGGTTGTCGATAGCAGCAGTCGTTGCAATCGTATCATCGTTATCTGGCCAAACTTCAGCAGAAGTAATGGTTTCATCTAGTTCATCCTGGAACCGTGCATCAATAGCGGCGGTTGTAGCGATCTGAGCATTAGAACTAACCCACGTTTCGTCGCTATGGATTGTTTGGGTCTCGTTGTCCCAAGTGTTATTCTTGACTTCTTGGACAGCATAGTTATTTTGCAGGAAGTCTTCATTCAAATCCTGAGCCCTAATAGCAGACCCAGCAAAGAACGTAGACTTCAAGCTATCAATATTCGTGTCCCGATAAATACGAATAGAGACCCCGTTAGCCGGAGCCGTATTAAACAGAACAGTTGTAGCGTTGGCTAAAGAATATGCACTTGTATTGACTCCATCAAGACTTACCTTGATATCATCGTCATCAATGTATTGGAAAGTAAATGAATAGGAAGTGGTCGAACCATTCCCTGTAAAAAAGTTTTCAGTTACAGCCATTTACGCTAGTAAATAATTGGGAATGGGTGGATTATTTGTTTTGCCATTGCAGAATGGAAACACCACGCTGCTGATAGGCTTTGTCTAAACCTTGTTCGTATTGACGACGCATCACTTCATCACGGTTGCTCAGCTGAACTTCAGCCATACGCTTAGCCCGATCCAAAGCTACGTCAATCTGACGATACAGGTTCATCCATTGATTGGGGTCAATGCGGGAACCGCCACCCCTTTCAGTCTTAATTGATTCACGCCAAGCTTGAGCGTCAGTGCCTTGCATAATGCGTTGCAGTTCCTTCTTAAAGTAGCCCTGCTGACCCATCAAGGAGAACAGTTCAGAACGTTCTTTAGGGGTGTACTCCACACCTTTGGTGCTCTTGTTAAAGCTAGGACGTGAGTCGTATTCAATATCCAGCAGGAACTGACGTTCAGCAGATTGACCATCGTACACCTTCATAGGGGACACAGCATTCCATGCCCGTACAAAGAAGTTCTCAGGGTATCCAACTTTAGTGCCGTCAATCCAGTCATGCTTATCAGGCAGTGCACCTTTGGGATCAACAGTATCCAGGAACTTGTTACGGTTACGGAGAAGTTGAGTGAACTCCATGTCCAACTCACGCAGAGACGGTGCCATAAGGCGACCCAGTTCATTACGTGCACCAGATAGAGGAGCCAAGGAGCTAGCAAAGGAAGCTGCCCAACGATTCAATGCAGCAGGGTTACCAGCCAGAACATCGTTCATAGGCTCGATACCAGCAAGCATAGACTTATTAGTCAAGTTACCACTAATGATAAAACCAAGTTTATTGATAGTAGTTTCCAGATCGTTCTCCGTGACGGAATCAAAGTTATCCATCACGTCAGCAGTCAAAGCCAGGAAGTCAGAGATAGGACCCAGACCATCATAGCTGTACCACTTACCATCCCAGCCTTTGTACGTACGGGGTTTCCAACCAAGCTCTTGACGAACGCGGTTACGTTCTTTGTCGTAGTGACCATTGCCACGGAGACCACCGTTAAGAAACATAGCACCTGCAGTCATCATAGTAATGGTGCCGATAGCTTTACGTCCACGCACCTCAGCACGGAGAGTGGCGAATTGATCCATCATTTCTTCGTCACTAGCGACTTTAATGCCACGAGTTTCTAGAATCTCTTTGATTTCATCACCTGTAAAGTTGCTAAGAGGTTTGTAAGCGATTTGGTTGTACTCTTTAGCAAAGATAGAAATAGGACTGTGCTTGTTAGCCATATCCAAAATGTTCACACTCGTGCGTGGGAACATCAGGAATGGTTTCATAGCTGGGTACTGATTGATCAAACGAGATAGACCATCAACAGCAGGATGATCAAGGTTCATGGCAATCTCGCGGCTAGCATAATCAACAGCTTCGTTGGTGATCATACCAGTGGAATCAAACATTTTATTGTAGTGATCATCCAAAGCTTTCTTCATGCCATCAGCATCTAGCTTACGACCACCATCAATAAACTTGTCGTAGATCTGACCACGGACCTCAGCATTAGCAATCATAGCCCGTGCAAAGCCGTCCAGTGCCGTCATAGCGTTAGCACCGAAACGTAGCCACGGGTTGTTAGCCATGTCGTTAAGAGCTTCAGCCTTATGGTACAGAGCCATAGGACCATCGTTACCCGTTTGCTGAGCAGCCATAGCATACGAATGGAGGATGTCCATTGTCTCTTCATTCTTCCTAACAAGGTCATCACGCATGATGTACCCCACAGAAGTAGGATCTGCAGCAGCTTTACGGTACACATCAGTCATGTGCTTCAAACCTTTCTTGAAGGTGTCAGCAAATGCCGAGTATTGATACCAACCACGCTTCAACGTCTTGACGTCACCACCAATGACAGCACCACCAAGGACAGTAATTGGCTTCTCAAGCAGCAAAGCAGCGTTAGCGAAACCAGCCTTCAACGGAGTAGAAACAGAGGTAAGAACAGAGTTGTAGATATTACTCCACATACCCTGCACAATGACGTTAGGCATCTCAGGGTTGCCATCAACAAAGAACTTAGGGAACCAGCTACCAAGGCTTTGATCCACATACCTGTTCAGCTTAGACATGGTATCAATGTTACCATCCGTAAACTCCCATGCCATTTGCAACGGCTTGAGGTATTCAGGACGTTCCTTAGATACCTGACGAAGGGTATCGACAGTACGCTTAGCACGGTCAATGATTTCTTGGTCGGTTGCTTTTTTAGTTTCGTTGAAACTATCAACCATCGTCTGAACCTTATTGAAATCCTTCTCATTAAGATGAGCGTAGATCTGCTTAAGGCTATTCAAACCTTGACCACGCAGTTGCTTAGCCCGACCTTGGACAACGGTAAGATATTCAATCTTATCAAGGATCTGTTCCTGAGCACGTTCAATGGCTGCAGTACCGTCCATAAGACGTGCACCCTCAGCCAGGTCAGAGACTTGACCAGCCAATGAAGTAGCCAGGTAACCTTGAACACGAACAGTATCTAGGTTGATGTATTCATCACGCAAAGTACGAAGAGCTTGCAAAGAGCCAGCAAAAGCTACGTCACCTTTAGTACCAACCGACAGGCGTTCAGTACCATCAACAACATCAGAGAACTCTTTGAAAACCTTCTTCATCTCATCGACATTCATGCGAGGATCAAGAAGAACTTTGCTGAGGTTATCACCTTCTGCTACAACATCTGCATGAGTAATAGTAGCACCATCACCCAGCAGGACTTTGTATTTACCAGCAGAGTCAAATGATTGCTTCAGTGCATCATCAACTTCATCGAAGGTAGCAGGATCAGCGGTTCTAAGGACATACTTTGCAGCAGGCTCAGAAAGGAAATTACGAAGTCGTCCATAAACAGTTCCATAATTCTTGGCAATCCGTACTTGGTCAATACCAGCACCGACAACTCCCATCGAATCCACACCCCGGACACCAGCTTCTTCAGAATCGAATACATCGTGGATACCAAGATAAGCACCTTCTTTGTTGTTAGCAATCCCGTAATCAGCTCGTTCATCTAGAACTTCTTCCCGACGACCTGCTGATTCAAGGACTTCATCTTCTGCTGTAACTGTCCCTGTGTCGTGTTGCTTCTTAAAGTTAACAGCCTTCTCATCCATAGGGATGAAGCTCGTAGCTTTAGAAGTCTTCTGTGTAGCACGTAGCAGTTTACCAGCGCCTACAAGAAGGTCAGAAAAGATACCGAGACCAATACCTTCGTTCACATTCTTAGCACGAATCACATCTGGTGAGTCACCATCAACGGTAGCCCAATCATCAGAGATCCAACTAAAGGTTTTGGGGAACATCTTTTTAAAAGTTCCCTGAAGGTTGTCATCAGTCTCGTTAAGCTTGTTAGTAGCATCAACAAATGCACCAGAACCAGCTGCAATACCAGCCTCACCTAACCACTTAACCAATGCATTCTTACCCAGTTCCCATTTAACCTTAGCGTTAGCCGCAGAAGCAGCGCCGCCAAGACCACGAGTAATAAGAATGGTAGGAATAACAATAGAAGAAAGTTCCCGAGCTGCTTGGAACAAATCGTTCTTGAACTTAGGGATCTTCGGGATGTCAGGAGTAGGCAGGATATTGTACAAGTCTACAGCCCAATCCGCAACACCAGCAATAGGGGCAAAACCACCTTCAGCAATGTTTCTTGCAGCTTGACCGATGTCCTTAGGAATAAGGCTAGTAGACTCTTCCTTCTTAGGTTCTTGCTTAGCTGAGGGTTGTGTCTGCTGTTGACCAGGCGTACCCGGCTTGGCAGGAACCCCAGGTACTACCTGTTGTTCAGCTGCCTCCATATTCATAACAGTTTGTTCGGACTGAGCCTTGTCCTGAAGTAGTTGATTTTTAACGTCTTCGCTTAAAGGCTCATCCTTAGCGTTGAAGTCCTCGTAAGGATTGTACATTTTTTACACTTTAGTACCATGTAAGAATTGGAACCTACGACCGTCAGGAAGTTCAATGATGAGGTGGTCAGTACCTTCTTCACCTTTGAACGAACCAACAACCTTAGCTCCATTTTTCAGCCTCACTGGCGTACCAGATGGTGCTGCATAATCGACTCCATACGAACCACGTGCTCTGTGACGTGCTTCAGTATCAGTCATAGTTGTGCCTTTAGAGAGAGCTTGCCACTTACCTTCTACGTTGACTTCAACAAAGTTATCAACTTCATTGGGTTTAATAGCAACGGCACCAGTAGTGACATTAGAACCTCTTTCAACACGTTTCAAATCAAGGTGCGGACCCGTAGACCCATACCCAAGACTTCCGATCTTATAGACAACGGAAGGACGCATAGTTGCAGGATCACGCCAAGCTTGACCGTAGCCATACTTAGCAGCATTTTTTAAGACAGGAGTTAAGTAATCCCGAATAAATACAGGATCTTGAGCATTACCCCCATAACCAGCGTAATGTGCTATAGCAGCATTAACGCTACCATATTGTTTAGTTAGTTTAGCTAGATATTTAGCAGCACCATTGATAGATGAATTAACATCTAAAGGATCTACTCCCATCTCAGCTGCAGTTGCAGGCATAAACTGAGCAATACCAGTTGCCCCTACAGAAGATTTAGTTCGTCCAGAAATAATGTCATCTCGCCAGCTACTTTCTTTTTCTAGCATACCAGCCAGTACGGAAGGATCAACACCATTGGCCTTTGCAGCCTTCTGTATTGTCTCTCCAAGTCCTTTAGGTACCATAGCAGGTTGGAAGCTTCCCATGCTGCTCAGAGCCCTTACAGAGCGGTTATACGTAGGCAACCTGTTAAGGAGTGCCTGCATATCTGAGGTCATGGCAGTACTCATAATTTCCATAGATGCAGGTGTAATCAAAGGACGCATACCTGCAGCTTCACGCTGACGGTTGATAACCTCAAGACCACTAATACCAAGTTTAGATCCCCAGTATTGAGCCTCTAATGGCATCGTCCAGCCAGGTTCACCGTAACCATCTTCCATTGCAGTCAGTTGTGCTGCGTTAAAGATAAGTCCAGGTTTTTTATTAAGAGATGCTTTACCACCTCCAAGAATCGCATTACGAATCTTGTTAAGTTTCTGGTTGATAGCAGCAGAAGTCTTAGCAGTACCAAGGGTAAATCCAGAGAAATTACCCATACTATCCATCGCATAGCGAGGAGCAGTTTGGAACTCAGCCATTACTTCAGACACAGCCTGATCGGCTGCAGCAGCTGGACTCATTCCAGTACCGACATACTCGGAAACCTTGCGGTTAAACTTAGCTTGAAGTTCACCAACAACAAGAGTAGCTGTTCCACTGGTAGAACCATCAGGTGAGACTTTCACACGAGGATCAGTCTTAACGTGGTTCTCGATAGCTTTAAGGTGAGTTTTAAATTGAGTAGTTCTCCCAGCTTCTTGCTTCTTAGCGGTGTCCATCCATTTGGTTTGAACATCCCAAGGGGCTTGGGCAACCATTTCCGTAGTAAGAAGGTTTTGCTCAGCAAGTTTTTCAAAACGACCATTCAGTTCATCCTTAGCCCTGGCATCCATACCATAGGTAGACTCCAAAGTTTTAAGGTAAGAACTTTCTTTTCCGTATTTTTCAAAGTATTGCTGTTGTGCCCCTTTGATGTTAGCTTCTGTAGCTTCCTGAGGGTTATCACGAAAATAAGCTTCCAGTTGATCCTCACCTTGTTTGGCAAGCATCGCACGGTCAGCTTCATCAGCAGCAAAGTTAGCACGTGCATTAGCAGCGCGTTCTTTGTCAAAGGCTAAAAACTGAGTTTTCCAACGATCACCAACAGCTTTACCTGATTCAGGATCTTTGGTTTCTTTAATCCTGTTGTAAACTTCAAGAGTTAGTTCTCCTGATTTATCAAGATTACCAAGATGTTTCCAAAACTCAGACCAAGCTCCCCGCATACCTAGATGATTACCACGGGCATCTACGGTTGCTGCCATATCCCTAACCCAAGCTAGCGGATCATTATCAACTAACAAGTTAGAGTCGGCAAGTTCACGAGCTTTAAATGATTCATTCTGAGCAAACTCAAAACGAGCATCACCAATCAACTCAGTCCTAGCCTTCCGCATAGACGGGAAAGCGTGTTCATTAAGAAGAGTAGTGTTTACACCAAGAAGACCATACTGCTTATAAAACTCAGTATTTAGTGCACGAATAGCTTGGGCAGTTCTAACTGGATCTCCTTTAGCATCAGCTGGTGTAAAGACAGTACCATCTTTTTGACGGATCTGCAGTGTGGTATTACTCTGCAGCTGGTCTTCCATCCAACCTTTATAGGCATCACCAGCTTGTTTTGCCATTGTACGGCGGAACCCGATCTTTTCATAATGACCAAGTTGTTTGTACAAGTTAGCAACTTCAAACGGCTCTCCTTTTGCAAGTGAATCGTTAGCAGCTGTTTTCATAGCTGCATCACCAAGCTTAGCACGGTTAAGACTTTCGGTGTATTCTTGCCACTCTTCAAAGGTAGCACCGGCTTCCAAGGCTTTATTCATGCCTCGTTCCATACCAGCTTCGGCGTACATTTTGACGCCAGCTTGTACTACTTTACCGAGTGTTTCTGAGAATTGAACAACCTTGGCACCCTCTTCTAAGTTTAACCGATCTGCAAGGTTTTGAAGCTGTGCTGTTTGATCTAAAGCATCTCCTTCCGCTTTAATGTTGGAAAGTTCAACTTGTTTGTTTCGTTCTAATTGCTGTGTTTGATCCGCCAGTTGGAGTGGATTAAACCCTTGGCGTTCAATTGGGCTTTGATAGCCCTGTTGTAATTGTAGCTCTTTAGATAGTGCCATAGTTTAACCAAAAGCAGCTCCAGCAGAAATAGCACTAGAAGCACCACTTGCTAATGCATTCATAATTGTCAAGCCTGCATTAGGTCTAAATGGTTGACTAGGTAATTGTGCTGCTGTAAATTGTTGAAGCTCAGGAAGAATACCAAGATCTCCAAAAGCATTAAAAACGGATTGTGTTGCTTGGCGGCCAAGTGCTTGGCGGCTTCTACCTGTCTGTCCTACAACACCTGCAAGCCTCTCGGCTTCCATAGCAGCGTTACGTCCAAACGTACCAAGAGTTCCAAGTACATCAGCACGTTGACGGGAACGGCTCGTACCTTCAAAAGCAGCTCGGTTAAAACCAACAGCTTGTGACAGTGCTGCCAACTGTCCTTGACGAGAATATGCTGATTGAGCAAATGCTGATCCCAACTCTCGTTGAAGATCTTCACCAGCACGGAGATAATCCTCTTGAATAAACTCAAGGTTTTTAGCAAACCGACCAGTTTGATAACCGTAAATGTCAGCAGTTCTTTTGTTTGCTGCTGCAGTCAGGCGGGCATTAAGCTGGTTTTGGCGAGTAACACTAGCTTTCTCTTGTTCGTATTGTTGACGGCGTTGAGCACTTTCTTGGCTAGCCCCAAACAATGACTGACCAATGGACAACGCGCCCATAATACTGGCGCTTACTGGATCAAATGCCATTTAATTTACCTTTGCAAATTCCACATAATAGATGTTTCGTGTGTCGCATAGAACGACGTTGATAACCTTGAAACCAATAAGCCTCAAGAACTTTCTTAGATTATTGTTCTGAATATCTACTCGGTTCCAAAGAACTGGTCCCAAAGTTTTAACAAACTCTCTAGCGTATTTGATAAATGCCTTAGGGTGTTTACGGATTTCATAAGTCATGTTCATCCATACACACCCATCATCATACACACCAAACAACGCAGCAGGTTTGTCGTCAGGACTAATTAAAAGGAAGGTTTTACTGTAAAGAGTATCAGCGGACATACAAAGAACTGGATGCATACCAGCTCTAAAGAAGTCCGCTATACCTTCCTCTAATAGATCCTTTGCTATCACAGGTACATCTTCTAAGGTAGCAGGTCTTACGCTGAACCCTGGGGTGGAATTGCTCATAAATTAAGTTCCTCTGTAAAAGCGGTTGCTGTACTTACCTTCCCACGTCAGGTCCAGCAGAGTTACCGGGAACGGTGTGTCTCCAATAATCCTGATAGAAGTGTTCTTGTTACGTTGATAAATAGGGACAACGTGCACAGCACTAGCAGAAAGGTTAACGTTGTTCAATACATAAGTATTGGGTAAGGTGGTAGACACTACATCATTCCACGTAGGAATACCTGTGAGATCTATTTCATAAGTCACCGGACCACTGAGGCTAGTAGCCACATTGATACGATGCAAGATAAGGTCAGCGGTTTGATCACTGCTGACATAGTTACCCTCCTTCTTCGTAATAAAGAACTTAGGCAGTTCAAGTAACATCTGGTATTGGAATCCAATGATTAGATCCCTACCACGATAGTCACCATCAATGTCTGCATAATAAGCACCCGCAGAACCACCAACTGTAGGCTCCAGGATAGCACCAACTGACTGACTAGAAGTAGCAGAACTACTACCAATGTAGTCACCCAAGGCTACAACTACAAGAGTCTTACCAGTTACTTGGTCGTAAGGGAGGAAGACGCGGGTAGTGTCAGCATTAGAATCGTAGGTTCTGTATGGATTGATGTGCCAATAGTCTAAGAACACATCAGTCTTCTCCCCACTAGGAAGAGTCAAGAACCCTTCATCACTAGATTGACGAAGGTTAAATGCCTGGATTTCTACATTAGTACCGTTGGCTACAACAGCGTAGTAAGTACTTTGATCAAAGAATTGATCTAGAAGTGTACCTGTCAATGTCCATTTATACCAGGACTGAACACGGCTATCTGAAAGTTGAAGGAATCGGTACTGATAAACAGTACTGCTTCCAACTGTACCTAAAGAAATAATAGATGCAGCAGCAGAAGAAATGAAGTGATCAATCGTGCTGGGTATCAGCTCAGGAATGTTGTACGTTAGTTCTTCTGCAAGAGGTGGACTGTCATTACGAATATCCGCAATGTTAAATACCTTAGTGTATAAGGCGGTCTTAGCAATGAAGTTAGTCGAGATGCCGGTAGACACAGCCTCAACATCAGGATCACACTCATACGACGACATT
>Ga0208644_1003266_pt1 | contig 12672 bp, 5 predicted proteins | sample VirMetDEL_Nov_18_FD_184517 | JGI IMG/M metagenome (GOLD analysis project Ga0208644, IMG submission 184517) | Aqueous microbial communities from the Delaware River and Bay under freshwater to marine salinity gradient to study organic matter... | ecosystem: Environmental > Aquatic > Marine >... | reverse complement strand
CCTCAGATCCTCAAGTATTCAACCCAAATCCACAAATAACAGAAGATGGTAGAAATCGTCTTGTTGAAAACGTTAACACTAGAAAAAGACTAAACGACGAAATATAATAATGAGTAATATTAGATTTTTAGATCAAGTACCATTAGCTTCTTTTCAAAGCTCTGCAGGTAATTCTACTGGTAACGGAAATGTTTTACCTACAGTTATTCTTTCTGGAACTACATTTACTATTTCCCAAAATACTTCAGCAGCTACTTATAGATTAACTGTTTTAGGTACGTTAAATGTAGAATCAGGTCCCGAATTAGAAGCACCTGATGGTAGTACTATATATGCTCATGGTCAACTTTTTATAGACGATAAATTAATAGTTCAGGGAACTATAAATAATGCTGGATTTATTGTAGTAGGAGGTGATCTTTAAAACAATTTAAAATATTTATAACTAAACCTATTCGAAGTGGCTCAAATTAATTTTCTAAATACTAGTGGAAGTGAAGTAACTACCCCAGCTGCAGATAATGTAGCTTTATTTGCTTCTGCCTCCGCATTCTTTTATAAAGATCCAAATGGTACTATTACTGCTATAGGTGCAGGTGGTGGTGGAGGTTCAGGTACTTCTGGTTCTTCTGGTTCTTCAGGAACTTCTGGTTCTTCAGGTACATCAGGTGGAGCCGGTACATCTGGCACATCTGGTACATCAGGTGGAGCCGGTACATCTGGCACATCTGGTACTTCAGGTGAAGCCGGTACATCTGGCACATCTGGTACTTCAGGTGGAACCGGTGCTTCAGGTTCATCTGGCACATCTGGTAGCTCAGGTACTTCAGGAGAAGCCGGCTCTTCAGGTACTTCTGGTTCTTCAGGTACTTCAGGTGGTGCTGGTACTTCTGGCTCATCAGGTAGTTCAGGTACTTCAGGTTCATCAGGTTCAAGTGGCTCATCAGGTACTTCAGGTAGTGGTACTTCAGGTTCATCAGGAAGTTCAGGTTCAAGTGGTTCATCAGGTAGTTCTGGTACTTCAGGTAATGATGGTAGTTCTGGTACTTCAGGTTCAAGTGGTTCTTCAGGTACATCAGGTAGTTCAGGTTCATCTGGCTCATCAGGCTCTTCAGGTAGTTCAGGTTCATCAGGTAGCTCAGGCTCATCAGGTACATCAGGTAATGGTATACCTACGGGAGGTAGTACAGGTGAAGCTTTAGTAAAAGCATCTAATGCAGATTATGACTATGCTTGGGCTTCATTTACTTCAGGTACTTCAGGCAGCTCAGGTTCTTCTGGCTCATCTGGTTCATCAGGTAGCTCAGGTTCATCAGGCACATCAGGTGGTACAGGTACTTCAGGTTCATCAGGTTCAAGTGGTTCTTCAGGTACATCAGGTAGCTCAGGTGGTACAGGTTCTTCAGGTACTTCAGGTACGTCAGGTACTTCTCCTGCTGGGGGAGGTGGTGGTACACCTTATAATAATGTTGTTAGATACGCTGGCACTTCTGGTAATGATACTTTCCAAATCCTATCAGCAGGTAATATTGAAAGTGGTTTAAGTTGGACCCGTTCAGGTACAACATTAACTGTAACTTCTACAGCTCATGGTTTAACAACTGGTGATTATGTTGTATTAAGAGGATTTAATGTAGATTATGTTTATGTTTCTATAACTTCAACAGGTGCTAATACATTTACTTGTACTGTAGCAAATTCAGGTAATACTAGTGGTTCAGATGGAGCATATATTCCAGCATTCAAAGTATCATCTTTAAGTGAGGTAGCCTTAACAATTGCTGCTCCATCATCTGGTAATTGTCAATTAATGTCATGTACTGTTTATATAGATTCTTCAGAAACTGGTATTATTACAGTAACACTTCCAAATGTAATTTCTAATGGAGCAGGTGGTAACACATCCACAGCAACAAGAAATATTCCTTCATTTGATGCTTATAACGTAGGTGCTGGATCTAAAATTGGAGCAGCTGGTATAACTTTTTCGTCTAGTACTAATTTCAATATATTTACTTTAAGTGGAGGTTTAGACACTTTTGGATCTGTAATTTACAGCTTACAATTCTAAAAAATTTTTTTTAAATACTTTAGAGCCCCATTATTTGGGGCTCTTTGTTTAATATTTATATTAGAATATTCAATTAACTAGTATACTAAAAGCATGGCAGATCAGCTTTTTTACGGAAAACTCTCTAATATTACGCCAATTGGATCTGGGAGTAATTCATATGTAAGAGTTAGAGGAGATTACAATACTTCGTCTAAAACTATCACTAACATTTCAAATGAAGGCTCATATCTTAATATAGACTATGTTCGCCCAGGACAAACCTTAGTAGCTAGTGGTCCTTTTTCAACAGGAACTACAGTAGTATCTGTAGATACTGGAGCAGCTACAATTACAGTAGCAGATTTTCCAGCTTCTACAACTACAGGTACCTTAACTAGAATTTCTCCCGCTGGTGGAGAATATTACATCCCATCTGCCTCTTTTCTTGATCCAAATACTACTACCCCAATCACTACTAAAAATATTACAGGTAGTGATGACAGCCAATATAATGGATCTACCCCTATATACTCAGTTATTGGTGCTGCCGCCGATAGTTCTGGTACTTTAATCCCAGGTAGATACCACAAATATTCTATTTCAGAAGTTTTATACAGAGATGCTAGTGGAACACAAGCTTCTTTATATATTAAGTGGGCAGAACAAGGAACTGAAGCATCTAGTGGAGATAAATTAGTTATTACTCCTAACCAAATTTTACCTATTGTATCTTTAACTACCTCTGAATCATTAGCACCAATATTTGCTACTAACCTCTCAGGCATTACAGATTTACCAGCTGGTTCAAACTTTGCTCCTTATCAAATTGAATTACAAAACTTCTTTGATGATTTAACCATCACAGACATATACTATACTGGTTCTTTAGTCGTATCTAACGCAGCTAATCTTAACTTCAGCGGAAGCGGTGTAGAAGTAACAGCTAGCGGTTCAGACGGCGTACTTATCAAAGTAGAAGGCGGGGGTGGTGGTTCAGGTACATCTGGTTCATCAGGTACTTCAGGTTCATCAGGTACTTCAGGTTCATCAGGAACCTCAGGTACTAGTGGTTCATCAGGTACATCAGGAAACGGTACATCAGGTACCTCAGGCTCATCAGGTACCTCAGGCTCATCAGGTACTTCAGGTGGTGCAGGTGCTTCCGGTACTTCGGGCTCATCAGGTACTTCAGGTACTTCAGGTGGTGCAGGTGCTTCCGGTACTTCGGGCTCATCAGGTACAAGCGGTAGTTCAGGTACTTCAGGAGAAGCAGGTGCTTCAGGTACCTCAGGTTCATCAGGTACAAGCGGTAGTTCAGGTACTTCAGGTGATGGTACTTCTGGTACTTCAGGTTCGTCAGGCACTTCAGGCTCATCAGGAACTTCTGGAGGAGCAGGTACTTCAGGTTCAAGCGGCACTAGCGGTTCATCTGGTACTTCAGGAATAGGAACTTCAGGTTCTTCAGGCACTTCAGGTTTAAGTGGTATTAATGGTACTTCAGGAACATCTGGATCATCAGGTTCAAGTGGTTCTTCAGGTTCATCTGGTACTTCAGGAATAGGAACTTCAGGTACTTCTGGTTCATCAGGCTCATCAGGCACTTCAGGTCTTTCAGGCATAAATGGAACTAGTGGTACTTCTGGTTCCTCAGGCTCAAGTGGCACAAGCGGTTCATCAGGTACTTCAGGAACTTCAGGCTCATCAGGTACTTCAGGAACTTCAGGCAGCTCAGGCTCATCAGGCACATCTGGTCTTTCAGGTATTAATGGTACCTCAGGCACAAGCGGCTCATCAGGTTCATCAGGTTCATCAGGTTCATCAGGAACTTCAGGAACAAGTGGTTCATCTGGTACTAGTGGAACTTCAGGTAGTTCAGGCTCATCAGGTACATCTGGCCTTTCAGGTATTAATGGTACCTCAGGTACTTCAGGTTCAAGTGGTTCATCAGGCACTAGTGGTTCATCAGGAACTTCTGGCTCATCAGGCACTTCAGGCACTAGTGGTTCATCAGGAACCTCAGGTAGTTCAGGCTCATCAGGTACTTCAGGTTTAAGTGGTATTAACGGTACATCAGGTACTTCAGGTTCATCAGGCTCTTCAGGTTCATCTGGAACATCAGGTTCAAGTGGAACTAGTGGTACTTCAGGTTCAAGTGGAACATCTGGTTCATCAGGTACTTCAGGCAGTTCAGGTACTTCAGGTCTTTCAGGTATTAATGGTACCTCAGGTACCTCAGGTACTTCAGGTTCATCAGGTTCATCAGGCACTAGTGGTTCATCAGGCACTAGTGGAACTTCAGGTAGTTCAGGTACTTCAGGTTCGTCAGGTACTTCAGGTTCGTCAGGCACTTCAGGTTTAAGTGGTATTAATGGTACTTCAGGTACTTCTGGATCATCTGGTTCAAGTGGCACTTCAGGTTCATCTGGTACTTCTGGTACAAGTGGTTCAAGTGGCACTTCAGGTTCTTCTGGTACTTCAGGTAGTTCAGGTACTTCAGGTCTTTCAGGTATTAATGGTACCTCAGGTACTTCTGGATCATCTGGTTCAAGTGGCACTTCAGGTTCATCTGGTACTTCTGGTACAAGTGGTTCAAGTGGCACTTCAGGCTCATCTGGTTCTTCAGGTTCATCAGGCACTTCAGGTCTTTCAGGTATTAATGGTACCTCAGGTACTTCAGGTTCGTCAGGTTCATCAGGCACTAGCGGTTCATCAGGCACTAGCGGTTCATCAGGCACTAGCGGTTCATCGGGCACTAGTGGTTCATCAGGTTCTTCAGGTTCATCAGGAACTTCAGGTCTTTCAGGTATAAACGGAACTTCTGGCACTTCAGGTTCATCAGGAACAAGTGGCTCATCAGGTACTTCAGGTACTTCAGGTTCATCAGGAACAAGTGGCTCATCAGGTACTTCAGGTTCATCAGGCACATCAGGCTTATCAGGTATAAATGGTACTTCAGGTACATCTGGAACTAGCGGATCTTCAGGTTCATCAGGTTCTTCAGGAACTTCAGGTTCATCAGGTACTTCTGGCACATCAGGCTCATCAGGTACATCAGGTACATCAGGCTCATCAGGTACATCAGGCCTTTCAGGTATAAACGGAACTTCTGGTACTTCAGGTTCATCAGGTTCATCAGGTTCAAGTGGTTCTTCAGGCACTAGTGGCACTTCAGGCTCATCTGGTACAAGTGGTTCATCTGGTACAAGCGGATCTTCAGGTACTTCAGGTTTAAGCGGTATCAACGGTACGTCAGGCACTTCAGGCACATCAGGTTCATCAGGAACTAGTGGTTCAAGCGGAACTTCTGGTTCTTCAGGCTCATCTGGTAGCTCAGGCACATCGGGTTCATCTGGTACTTCAGGTTCATCAGGCACTTCAGGTTTAAGCGGTATCAACGGTACGTCAGGTACTTCAGGATCATCTGGTTCATCTGGAACTTCAGGTAGTTCAGGAACAAGTGGTTCATCAGGTACTTCAGGATCATCTGGTACAAGCGGAACTTCAGGCTCATCAGGCACTTCAGGTCTTTCAGGTATAAACGGAACTTCAGGTACAAGTGGCTCATCAGGTACTTCAGGTACTTCAGGTAGTTCAGGAACTTCAGGTTCATCAGGAACTAGTGGCACTTCAGGTTCATCTGGTACAAGTGGTTCAAGTGGTACTTCAGGCTTATCTGGTATAAACGGAACTTCAGGTACAAGTGGCTCATCAGGTACTTCAGGTACTTCAGGTAGTTCAGGAACTTCAGGTTCATCAGGAACTAGTGGCACTTCAGGTTCATCTGGTTCTTCAGGTTCATCAGGCACTTCAGGTCTTTCAGGTATAAACGGAACTTCAGGTACTTCAGGTTCATCAGGCACTAGTGGTTCATCAGGTACCTCAGGTTCAAGCGGTTCATCAGGAACTAGCGGTTCATCAGGCACTAGTGGTTCATCAGGTACTTCAGGTAGTTCAGGAACTTCGGGTCTTTCAGGTATAAACGGAACTTCTGGTACTTCAGGTTCATCAGGTTCATCAGGTTCATCAGGTTCAAGTGGTTCTTCAGGCACTAGTGGTTCTTCAGGAACATCTGGTTCAAGCGGTTCATCAGGCTCATCTGGTAGTTCAGGTTCTTCAGGCTCATCGGGTACTTCTGGCTCATCAGGTAGTTCAGGTAGTTCAGGTACAAGCGGTTCGTCTGGTACAAGTGGTAGCTCAGGCTCATCTGGTACAAGCGGTAGCTCAGGCTCATCAGGTTCATCAGGCACTTCAGGTTCATCTGGTACTTCTGGTTTATCAGGAATAAATGGAACTTCTGGAACTTCAGGTAGTTCAGGTTCATCAGGAACTAGTGGCTCATCTGGAACTAGTGGTTCATCTGGTTCATCAGGTACATCTGGTTCTTCAGGTACTTCTGGTTCATCAGGCACTTCAGGTTCATCAGGTACTTCAGGCTTAAGTGGTATTAACGGTACTTCTGGTACTTCAGGATCTTCAGGTTCATCTGGCTCATCAGGTTCATCAGGAACTAGTGGTTCATCAGGAACTAGTGGTTCATCAGGAACTAGTGGTACTTCAGGTTCATCTGGTAGTTCAGGATTAAGTGGTATAAACGGAACTTCAGGAACAAGTGGATCATCTGGTTCATCAGGAACTAGCGGTTCATCTGGTACTTCTGGTTCCTCAGGAACATCTGGTTCAAGCGGTTCATCAGGCTCATCTGGTACTTCAGGTACTTCAGGTTCATCAGGTACTTCAGGATCTTCAGGTTCATCTGGCTCATCTGGTTCATCAGGAACTAGCGGTTCATCAGGCTCATCAGGTACATCAGGCTCATCAGGTACATCAGGCTCATCAGGTTCATCTGGTTCATCAGGCACTTCAGGTTCATCTGGTACTTCTGGTTTATCAGGAATAAATGGAACTTCTGGAACTTCAGGTAGTTCAGGTTCATCAGGAAGTTCAGGCTCAAGCGGTTCATCAGGAACATCAGGTTCATCTGGTTCATCGGGTTCATCAGGCACAAGCGGTAGCTCAGGTTCATCAGGTACCTCAGGATTAAGTGGTATAAACGGAACTTCAGGTACAAGTGGTAGTTCAGGTTCTTCAGGTACTTCAGGCAGTTCAGGTACTTCAGGCTCATCTGGTACTTCTGGCTCATCAGGCTCAAGTGGTTCATCAGGTAGTTCAGGTACTTCAGGAACATCAGGATCAAGTGGCTCATCAGGTAGCTCAGGTACTTCTGGATCATCTGGAACCTCAGGTTCATCTGGTACAAGTGGCTCATCAGGTTCTTCAGGCAGCTCAGGTTCATCTGGTAGTTCTGGTACAAGTGGCTCATCAGGTACTTCTGGTTTAAGTGGCATTAATGGTACTTCAGGTACAAGTGGTTCATCTGGTTCATCAGGTTCATCTGGTACTTCAGGATCTTCAGGAACAAGTGGTTCATCAGGTACAAGCGGTTCATCTGGCTCATCTGGCAGCTCAGGTAGCTCAGGTTCATCTGGTACTTCTGGCTTAAGCGGGATTAATGGTACTTCAGGTACTTCAGGTTCATCAGGTTCATCAGGCACTTCAGGTTCGTCAGGCACTTCAGGCAGTTCAGGTACTTCAGGTACTTCAGGCAGTTCAGGTTCATCTGGTTCATCAGGTTCATCTGGTTCATCAGGTTCATCTGGTACTTCAGGCTCTTCTGGTACAAGTGGTTCATCAGGTTCATCTGGTTCATCAGGTTCATCTGGTACAAGCGGATCTTCAGGTACTTCAGGTTCATCAGGTACATCAGGTAGCTCTGGCTCATCTGGTAGCTCAGGTACCTCAGGTCTTTCAGGTATAAACGGTACTTCAGGTACAAGTGGTTCATCAGGCTCATCAGGCTCATCAGGCTCATCTGGTAGCTCAGGTAGCTCAGGTACCTCAGGTTCATCAGGAACAAGTGGTTCATCAGGTAGTTCAGGTTCAAGCGGTACTTCAGGCTTATCGGGTATTAATGGTACTTCAGGAACTTCAGGAAGTTCAGGTTCATCTGGTTCATCTGGTACTAGCGGTTCATCAGGTAGTTCAGGTTCAAGCGGTACTTCAGGATCTAGTGGTTCTTCAGGTTCATCTGGTTCATCAGGCTCATCTGGTACTTCAGGTAGTTCAGGTACTTCAGGTAGTTCAGGTTCATCAGGAACAAGCGGTTCTTCAGGTTCATCAGGAACAAGTGGAACTTCAGGTACGTCTGGTAGTTCAGGCTCATCTGGTTCTTCAGGTTCATCAGGAACTTCAGGTCTTTCGGGTATAAACGGTACTTCAGGTACATCTGGCTCATCAGGTAGCTCAGGTTCATCTGGTAGTTCAGGCACTTCAGGTTCATCAGGAACAAGCGGTTCATCTGGTTCATCTGGTACTTCAGGTACTAGTGGTTCATCAGGTTCATCAGGTACAAGCGGATCTTCAGGCTCATCAGGTACTTCAGGAAGCTCGGGTTCATCAGGCACATCTGGAAGCTCAGGTTCATCTGGTACAAGCGGCACTTCAGGCTCATCTGGTTCATCAGGTACCTCAGGTTCATCAGGCTCATCTGGTAGCTCAGGTACTTCAGGTTTATCAGGTATAAACGGAACTTCAGGTACTTCAGGCTCTTCAGGTAGTTCAGGCTCATCAGGTTCATCTGGTTCATCAGGTACAAGTGGTTCATCAGGTACTTCTGGTTCATCAGGCTCATCAGGCTCATCTGGTAGCTCAGGTAGTTCTGGTACTTCAGGTTCATCTGGTACTAGCGGCTCTTCAGGCTCTTCAGGCTCATCTGGTAGCTCAGGTACAAGTGGTTCATCAGGTACAAGTGGTTCATCTGGTTCATCAGGTACAAGTGGTTCATCTGGTAGTTCAGGTTCATCAGGAACTTCAGGTCTTTCAGGTATAAACGGTACTTCAGGTACAAGCGGTAGTTCAGGCTCATCTGGTAGCTCAGGTTCATCAGGTACTTCAGGTTCATCTGGTACAAGTGGATCATCAGGTAGTTCAGGCTCATCTGGTTCATCAGGTACTTCAGGTTCATCAGGTACTTCAGGATCTTCAGGTTCATCTGGCTCATCAGGTTCATCTGGCTCATCAGGTTCATCAGGAACTAGCGGCTCATCTGGTACTAGTGGATCATCAGGTTCATCAGGTAGCTCAGGCTCATCAGGTTCATCTGGTTCATCAGGTACTTCAGGATTAAGTGGTATTAATGGTACTTCAGGTACTTCTGGATCATCAGGTTCATCAGGTTCGTCTGGTTCATCTGGCTCATCAGGCAGTTCAGGTACTTCAGGTTCAAGTGGAACAAGCGGTTCATCTGGTAGTTCAGGTTCATCTGGTTCATCAGGTAGCTCAGGTAGTTCAGGCACTTCTGGATCATCTGGTACAAGTGGCTCATCAGGTAGCTCAGGCTCATCTGGTAGCTCAGGTACTTCAGGTTCATCAGGTACAAGTGGCTCATCTGGTAGCTCAGGTTCATCAGGATCTTCAGGTTCAAGTGGTACCTCTGGCTTAAGTGGTATTAATGGTACTTCAGGAACTTCAGGTTCTTCAGGTTCATCAGGTAGTTCAGGTAGTTCAGGTAGTTCAGGTACAAGCGGTTCGAGCGGTACTTCAGGATCTTCAGGTTCATCAGGTAGCTCTGGTAGCTCAGGTTCATCAGGTACTTCAGGCTCATCTGGTACTTCAGGTAGTTCAGGTTCATCAGGTTCATCAGGTTCATCAGGAACGTCAGGTTCATCAGGAACTTCTGGATCATCTGGTTCATCAGGTAGTTCAGGTTCATCTGGTTCATCAGGTAGCTCAGGTACTTCTGGTTTAAGTGGTATTAATGGTACTTCAGGAACTTCAGGCTCATCAGGTAGCTCAGGTTCATCTGGTTCATCTGGCTCATCAGGTAGTTCAGGTACTTCAGGTTCAAGCGGAACAAGCGGCTCATCTGGCTCATCAGGTAGCTCAGGTTCATCAGGTACAAGCGGTTCAAGTGGTACATCAGGTTCATCTGGCTCATCAGGTAGCTCAGGCTCATCTGGTAGTTCAGGTACTTCAGGTTCATCAGGCACAAGTGGTTCATCTGGTAGCTCAGGTAGCTCAGGTTCATCTGGTTCATCAGGCACTTCAGGTCTTTCAGGTATAAACGGAACTTCAGGTACAAGCGGTAGTTCAGGTTCATCTGGTTCATCAGGTAGCTCAGGTTCATCAGGCAGTTCCGGTACTTCAGGTTCATCTGGTACAAGCGGCTCATCTGGCTCATCAGGTAGCTCAGGTTCATCAGGTACAAGCGGTTCAAGTGGTACATCAGGTTCATCTGGATCATCAGGCTCATCGGGTTCATCAGGTAGTTCAGGTTCTTCTGGTACTTCTGGTTCATCTGGTACAAGTGGCTCATCAGGTAGTTCAGGCTCATCTGGTTCATCAGGTAGTTCAGGTCTTTCAGGTATAAACGGAACCTCAGGTACAAGCGGTAGCTCAGGTTCATCAGGTTCATCTGGTTCTTCAGGTTCTTCAGGCAGCTCCGGTACTTCAGGTTCATCTGGCACAAGCGGTTCATCTGGATCATCTGGTTCATCAGGTAGCTCAGGTTCATCTGGTAGTTCAGGTACTTCAGGCTCTTCAGGTTCAAGTGGCACATCAGGATCATCAGGCTCATCAGGTTCATCTGGTTCAAGCGGTTCATCTGGCTCATCAGGTACGTCTGGTAGTTCAGGCTCATCTGGTAGCTCAGGTACTTCTGGTTTAAGTGGTATTAATGGTACTTCAGGTACTTCTGGATCATCAGGCTCATCTGGTAGCTCAGGCTCATCTGGTAGCTCAGGTTCATCAGGTTCAAGTGGAACTAGTGGTTCATCAGGTTCATCAGGTACAAGCGGATCATCAGGCTCATCTGGTAGTTCAGGTTCATCAGGTTCATCTGGCTCATCAGGTTCATCAGGAACTAGTGGATCAGCAACTATTAACAGTAACGTAAACAACTACGTAATAACTGCCACAGGTACTGCTGGTTTAGTACAAGGTGAAGCCAACATGACATTTGATGGTTCTACTTTAACATTAGCTGATGGTGTCCAAATAAGCATGACTAATGGAGTTATTGAAGGTAATGGAACTACCAATATCAATAACTTCAACGAAGTTAACGCTAACGTTAAAAACTTTGATATTAAACACCCTTCTAAAGAAGGATGGAGACTTCGTTACTCAGTACTTGAGGGACCAGAATATGGTGTGTACATTAGAGGTAAAGTAGAAGGTGATGGAGTAATTACATTACCGGATTACTGGAAAGATTTAGTTTACCCAAATAGTATATCAGTACAATTGACTTCTATTGGAAAAGCATGTACTCACTACGTAATTAATGCAGATATTTCACAAGTTACCGTAGGTTGCGAATGTGGAGATGTTAATGCGTATTATGTGGTATTTGCTGAAAGAAAAGTAGATCCGACATTGGTAGTTGAATATCAAGTATAAAAAAAGTTATAATGGCTGTTACTAACAAAGTAAAAATAATACCGGAATCAGGTAGTATATTATATGGGACTACCAATAAAAGCCTTAACATTCAGTATACTGATGGTAGTGGTAGTCCTTTAGCTTTTACTTCAGGCAGTGGAGCAGGTACATTTACCTTTTTTCAAGTTGTAGGTGATGTTGCAACCAAAGTTTCTAAATTTCAAATATCAGATTCTACTCAATTAAAAATCCCAGTAGGCTCTTCTTTAGCAGGTCAAGCTGCAGGTAGTATCAAATTTGATGATAACGCTTCTAATATTTTAGTTGTTACACCAGGAGGTACAATTGAAGGCGGACCTAAAGGAAATAAAGGACCTACAGGTGCACCTGGACCCATTGGTAACAAAGGTCCTCAAGGTGGTCCTGGTGCTCAAGGTGTTAAAGGTGATAAAGGTTCCCAAGGCCCTAAAGGAATATTAGGAGCTAATGGAGCCCCAGGTATTGTTGGTGCTGATGGAATTCAAGGTATTCAAGGACCTATTGGAAATCCTGGTGCTATTGGTAACAAAGGTGTTAAAGGAGGTCAAGGTGATAAAGGCATTAAAGGAGTTAAAGGAAAACCTGGTGGACAAGGTCCACAAGGTGCTCCTGGTCCTATTGGTAACAAAGGATCACAAGGTGGAGAAGGAGACCAAGGTAACAAAGGTAAAACTGGTGGTCAAGGTCCTAATGGTAATCCTGGAGCTACAGGTGCTCCCGGACCTATAGGTGAAGATGGAGGAGGAGGAGCTACAGGTGCTCCAGGTACACAAGGTCCTAAAAATGCACCAGGAGCTGTAGGAGCTGGAGGTGGTCAAGGACCAAAAGGTGTTCAAGGACCACAAGGTTCTCAAGGTGATAAAGGAACCCAAGGCCCAAAAGGTATTACAGGTGAAACAGGTGTTCCTGGAGGATTAGGTCCAACAGGATCACAAGGTCCTGGAGGTCCTAAAGGAGTTAAAGGTGGTCAAGGTCCTAAAGGACCTCAAGGTAATAATGGACCCCAAGGAGGTACAGGTGCTCCTGGTCCTATTGGCTCTAAAGGTAAAACTGGAGGTATAGGTCAACCCGGTCCTGTAGGACCAACTGGTGCCCCAGGACCTATAGGAGGTCAAGGTCCAAATGGAGGTCCAGGTGAACAA
>Ga0208644_1003262_pt1 | contig 12679 bp, 31 predicted proteins | sample VirMetDEL_Nov_18_FD_184517 | JGI IMG/M metagenome (GOLD analysis project Ga0208644, IMG submission 184517) | Aqueous microbial communities from the Delaware River and Bay under freshwater to marine salinity gradient to study organic matter... | ecosystem: Environmental > Aquatic > Marine >... | reverse complement strand
CCCTAAGACCTTAAGCACAAAGACAGATGACTACATTGGATTCAAAGATTAGTTTTTTAGGAGGTTATATCCTCACAGCGGCAACCACTATTTCTATGATGGGGGTGTTTCAAGCTGCATTAGTTGGTTTAGTAGGTGGTTTCTTTGGTCTTATAGGCAAAGAGGTATTCTACTATCTTAAAAAGCAACTAAAGAAATGAGCAGGTTAGAAAAGAACTTTAAAGAGGGAGTAACAACCACCATACTCGGTTTTATGTTACTGATTGGAAATTTCTACTACTTGATCGAAAGAGATGGTGATACTACTATCTTCTTTGGCACATTACTTATCTCGCTTGCACTATTCTTAGCACCTGATGATTTAAAGAGTGGTATTAAGGCACTCATCAAGAAGAATCAAGATAAACAGATATGAAAGTATCTAAACAAGGATTAGAAGTTATTAAAAAGCACGAAGGTTTTAGAAGTAAGCCTTATTTGTGTCCTGCTGGAGTTCCGACAGTTGGATATGGGAATACATACTACCCTGATGGATCAAAAGTGAAGATGACTGATAAACCTCTTTCGAAAGATGTTGCAGATGTTTTATTGAGATTGGTTGTGGAGGATTTTGAAGATTGTGTGAATAAGTATGTGCAATCGAATATAAATCAGAATCAATTTGATGCTTTAGTATCCTTTGCGTATAATTTAGGATGTGGTAATTTAAAGAAATCAACTCTACTAAAAAAAGTGAACGCTAATCCTTGCGATATTACAATATCAAATGAGTTCGCTAAGTGGGATAAGTCTGGTGGAAAGAGATTAAGGGGATTAACTTTAAGAAGGCACGATGAAGCGATTTTATATTTTACTGATATTTAGTTTATTCGTTTCTTGTTCAGTTAAGAAGCGTACTACAAAAATTTCCCAAGATATTAAAACAGAAGTCTCAACCATTACAAAAGTGGTTAAGCAAGATTCGATTAAGTACGATTCGGATACTTTCGAGATTATAGTAGAACAAAAAGACTCGTTAAAGCCTATCTCAGTTGTTTTAAATGGTGTAGAAAGCACTTTCTCTAACGCAAAGAGTGTAACTATACGAAAGAAGAAAGAGTCTCTTAAAACGCATCTAAATGAATCTAAAGAAATCGTAAAAGATTCAGTTGTTGTAGAGAAATCTAAGGAGAAGATATACGAGAAAGAAAAGTCGTATGATTATAAAGCATTCTTTCCTATTTTGTTTGTTTTAGTATTCTTTTTCTTATTAAGAGTTATTCTAAAACGATTCAGTATATTTTAATTGCTTTTGTTAGATTCTGAGTTGCGTATGGACATAGGTAGCCCTTAGCCACCCAGTCCATTAATTGCTTCAGTTGAGTTCTTGAGAGCATTAGGACATCTTAGTAATGTAGGTTCTAAGACTTGCAATTCCACTCATCCTACCGAGTACAGACCTTCGTTTGCTTTAGGTTGAAGTTGTGGTGTGTCTGCTTCCCATTCTACCACATTTATAAGCTGATGACCGAATCGTGATTTCAGACGCATAAATCATCTATGCAAACATAATAAACTTTTTATATATTTGTGTGTAACCAATAAAAAAAATATGGAGCAAGATTTTAAACAATATGTTTTCGAAGTAGCAAGAGACTTCAACTTATCAATAAAGGATAGGGTAGATAAACTCTTAGAGATAAACGCTTTTATGTACACCGAACTGGGAAGTGATTCTACAAAAGCAGAAAGAGAAGAAGCAAAGAAGAACTCAAGAGTTATTTTCAGAGCGATTAAAGAAGTAGATCCTTATATGGGTGATATGTTCCTACAACACCAAGACAATCCAAGAGAACCAAGATACGATGCGACAAACTAAACGAAGTACGCTTGTAACAAATCTCGATATTATATTCTCCAAGTATATCAGACTAAGATACGCAGACCACTCAGGAATGGTAGAATGTTTTACTTGTGGAGCAAAAGACCATTATAAGAATGTAGATGCTGGACACTTTCAAAGTAGAAAGCATTACGCTACAAGATGGAACGAAGATAATGTTCAGGTGCAATGTAAGAAGTGCAATATGTACTATGGAGGTGAACAATTCAAGTACGCACAGAAACTTGGACAAGAGAAAGCTGAAGAACTTTGGAGACTTGCTCACGAAACGGTTAAGATACCAGATTACGAACTAAAAGAAATGATTGAACTCTATAAGCAAAAAGTTATGCAATTAGAATCAAGATAACACAAAAACATTTATATTTGAAGTGTTGATGTTTGTCTATCTATTCTGTCTTGGAAAAGGAGGTGTTTGAAAAAGCATCTCTTTTTTTTTGCACAAATGTTTGGAATTAAAAAAACTTTTCTATATTTGGGTATTGTTAAACCAATTAATAGACAAATGGAAGACTTAATCAAAGAAAAAATCAAACAACTGGAGTGGAGCGAAGACTACCACGAAAGAGAACTTGCACTCGTTAAGATTCAACTTGAAGCCCTTAGAAACTATGGAACACAAAATTGATTACCTTAACGCACGAGTAGATGCGCTTCAAAGAAGAATCGAAGAACTCGAAAAAACAATCGAATTTAAAAATGCACAATTAGATTTATTAAACCAAAATTATCAAGATGAATTTAACAAGTAAGATTACGCACATAGAGCCTAAAGGTGTGTGGAGCAATGGACAGAACACTTTTCAAAAGTATCAAGTGTCGATGGCAAACGGAGAGTCTCTTCAGTTTTTAGCTAAGGGGCAATTCAAAAAGAATGTAGGAGATGACATCACTTACGAAAAGAACTCTCAGTACAACACAGGTAAGATCGTAAGAGAGGAGCAAACATTCGCACCACAACCAAAGACTGCACAAAAGGAAGATGTACAAACATACATCATCAGACAATCTATGCTTAAAGCAGCGGTAGATTATCACGCAGGATTCCAAACTAATATTGAGGATGTACTTACAACCGCAAGACAATTCATTAACTTCGTAAACAATGGATAAGCACACATTCGAGATTGACTTCGATAAAGTGAACTCTATTGAAGATATTAAAAGGATTCTTGTATCTTTAGGGATCAAGTTTAATCAAGAAGGAGTAGATAAAAATAACTTAAAAGACTTAGTAAAATAATGGCAAGTGAATTAGTAAATGGGATTTTCGCAAAAGAAGCCCCACAGGATTTTGTAATAAGTAAGCTATCAATCAAAGTATCTGAGTTCGCTCAGTTCCTAAGAGACAAAGAAGGACTTATTAAAGAGAATAACGGATGGTTGAATATGGAGGTACTTAAATCCAAAAAAGGAGGGTATTATGTAAGCTATTCAACTTGGAAACCAAACAAGGAAATAACAACATCTCAACACTCCCCAGACAGAGAGTTAGTAGATGATTTACCATTTTAATTAACGGGGGGCTTTTTGCCCCCTTTATTATTTGACAGATGATAATCAAAGTAAAAGACCAGATCAACAAATTAAATGCAATTAGGAAAGGAGAGTTCAAAGAAGGACTTGGACTTGGGATTTCCGATATAGATGAACACTTTAGATTTAAACCAACTAACTTCAATGTTATCTTAGGACACGCTAATGTCGGAAAGACTACGGTAATTCTATATTTGATGTTAGCATACTCAAAAAAACACGATTTAAGATGGCTTATCTTCTCAAGTGAAAACGAAGCATATTCGATTCTTAGAAAGATGGTGGAGTATTTAGAAGGACTCCCAATCAATAAGATTTCAGAAGATACGATGCTTAAAAGATTGTCTTGGTTAGATGACCACTTTAAGATAATAGATACGAATGAATTGTATTCATACAAAAAACTTTTAGACTTAGCAGGACAGATTAAAGATGCTTGGAACTATGATGGACTATTGATTGACCCATACAACTCTTTAATTAAAGATAGAGAACTTTTAAAATCAGTTGGAGGACACGAGTACGACTACCAAGCAACAACCGAGATGCGAATCTTTTGTAAGACTCGACAAGTAAGTATATGGCTAAACACTCACGCTTCAACAGATGCTCTTAGAAAGACTCACAATGATAAACACGAGTACGCAGGACACCCTGTTCCCCCAATGGCAAGTGATGTAGAAGGAGGAGGAAAGTTCGTAAATAGAGCGGATGATTTTATTGTGATACATCGTTATATCCAACACGCTACCGATTGGATGTTTTCTATGATACATATAAGAAAGATAAAAGATACGGATACTGGTGGAAGACCAACAAGTTTAGACCACCCTATAAGAATGCGTTCAGTTCCGAACAATGTAGGATTCTCTATCGAAGGAGAAAACATATTGCATAAAATAAAAGAAAAAGTATGAACCTAAGTTTTAATGACTTTAACCTAAACATTCAGATAGTTCCGATATACGGAATGTCTGTTGGTGTGATTTACTACGATCCGAATCTTGAACCAGATATGGAGGATGTAGAACCTGAAGAATTTTATTCTCAAATAACTATGATGTTCTTATTCTTTGGACTTCATTTAACTTTCTGGAGGGGATGAACATTCTCGAACTTGCATTCAAGAGACATAAGAATTGGATAGAAATTGTCGAGTCATTCGGTTGCAATAGAGACACCGCTGAAGACTTGGTTCAAGAGATGTATATCAAACTTGATAGAATCGCATCTTCTGGAACTGATTTGACATATAAGGATGACATCAATTACTTTTATGTGTTTAAGATGCTATCCACTATGTTCTTGGATTTAAAACGCAAGGAAGGGAGGAGTATTATTTTGAACTTAGACCAGTTACCTGATGGAACAATCGAGCAGGATATGACTGACTACGAAGAGAAATATGAAATTATGATGAACGCTATGGATGAGGTTTATTGGTATGACCGTAAAGTTTACGAGATTATCGATGACGGATTATCTATAAGTGAATTATCAAGGAAAACAAACATTTCGTATTATTCTCTTTACAACACATTTAATAAGGTAAGGAAATTCTTAAAGAGTAAATTATGAAATTATTATTAGGAGATTGTTTAGATAAACTTAAAGAATTAGATGATAATTCTGTCGATAGTATTGTTACTGACCCACCGTATGGATTATCATTTATGGGTAAAAAATGGGATTACGATGTTCCTTCTAAAGAGATTTGGGAAGAGTGTATGAGGGTGTTGAAACCTGGCGGACACTTACTCGCTTTCGCAGGTAGTAGAACTTATCACCGAATGGCAGTAAGGATTGAAGATGCGGGATTTGAGATTAGAGACCAAATTATGTGGATTTATGGTTCAGGTTTTCCAAAATCTATGAATATAGGACTTCAACTTGATAAAAAACTTGATAATGAAAGAGTGGTAGTTGGAAAGGATAAGGCAGGAGCAGAATTTAATAAAGTAAAGGGATTTGGTAAAACTACTATAAAAGATGATGGTGAGGCAACTACTGAATGGAATGTTACAAAAGGTAATACTGAATGGGAAGGTTGGGGAACTGCTCTTAAACCTGCTCACGAACCTATTGTAATGGCAAGAAAACCTTTTAAGGGAGGTGTAGCAGAAAATGTATTGGAGTGGGGGACAGGTGGAATAAACATAGATGCGAGTAGAATAGAAGAAGATAATAGATTTCCTGCAAACTTTATTCACGGTGGTATAGAAGAAGATTGGGCAAGATACTTCTATTGTCCTAAAGCATCAAAGAAAGATAGAGATGAGGGATTGGATGAAATGGAAAGTAAATCTATCAAAGGTAGGGATGAAGGACAAGATAAAACCTCTATTGCATATAAAGCAAGACCTACTGAAAGAAAGAATAATCACCCAACCGTAAAACCAACTGATTTGATGTTATACTTAATCAGATTAGTAACTCCAAAAGACGGAATAACACTTGACCCATTTATGGGTAGCGGTTCAACGGGTAAAGCTGCTATTAAAGGAGGATTTGATTTTATCGGTATTGAAAGAGAACAAGAGTATTTCGATATTGCTAAAGCAAGAATAGATCACGAAAACAACAATTTATTTAAGAAATGAAGATGCTAAAGAAAATAGGATGTTCTATTAAACTTGGAACGATGGTTCACGCAGTTACGGAACTGGTAACTTTAGGGAACGCATACGAGATGGCTTATTGGGTTGCTCGTAAATTAGGATATGAATCGTGCGGATGCTATGAGAGAGAACAATGGTTGAACGCTTTAACTTGTGGTTGTGGGAATGATGATTAAGATGTCAGAAAAGGATTGGGATACTTGGTCGAATGCTGGTATCAACTTAGTAAGAATCGAACCCAATCAATTAGCTATCATAGCTGAGTTACACGCAAAGTATTTTAACCACAAATACCATAGACCTTGTGGGTGCAATAAGAAAGAAATAAAGAGGTGGATTGAAGACCTCAACAAAATTTTTGAGAATGGATTTGAATAAAGTACACAAGTGGGAGAAGGCAACAGTATTAATTTTGAATCTTGATGGATGGGAATTAGAGTGGTGTGGAGATGCTTATGAGTTCTATGATGCGAAAGGTAAAACTCCAAAAGGATTAGATTGCGTTATAGAGATGAAATTCCGTAAGACATACTACGAGACCAAGATGCTTGAGAAAGCAAAATACGAAAGACTTATGCAACTCCCAGAGGATGTATTGAAGTTCTACTTTGTGAATGATCCTAAAGGAAACTATTTGTTTTGGCTGAACGAAATAAAGATGCCTGAAATGGATGCGTTATATTGCCCAGATACAACGATGTGGACTAAGAAACGAATGGACAAAGAAGTATATCTATTACAAGAATCACAAGCAACAATCATAAACTTGAACGAATGAGTAAAGAAAAAATAGTATTAGATGTTTGCTGCGGATCAAAGGGAATGTGGTTTGATAAGCAGGATGAAAGAGCATTGTATCTTGATAAAAGAGAAGAAGAACACACAAACGAATATAAGAGTGGAAAAAAGTCAATGAAGATAAATCCTGACATAATTGGAGACTTCACAGATATAAAACAACCCGACAATTCGTTTTGGCATATAGTGTTTGACCCACCTCATATTAAGAGAAATGCTTTAGGCGAAATAACCAAAAGATATGGAAACTTAGAGGGAGATTGGAAAGAAATGATAAAGCAGGGATTTAAAGAATGTTTTAGAGTTTTAAAGCCAAATGGAACTTTAGTATTTAAGTGGTGCGAGGTTCAATTTCCAGTAAAAGATATACTTGCTTTGACAGATAAAAAGCCGCTATATGGACACAAGAGTGGTAAAAAAATGCAGACACATTGGATATGTTTTATAAAATAATAATATGAGAGGTAATTCACTACACTATGAAGCTACTGGAGAATATGACTTGATTGACATAATCTCAGACTACAAACTGAATTTCAATCGTGGTAATGTATTAAAGTACATTATTAGGGCTGGAAAGAAGGATGATGAACTCCAAGACTTAAACAAGGCTTTGGACTACATACAAAGAGAGATTGCGTATGTACGAGAACTAAGAGATAAACAATTAGAAGAAACCCTAAACAATTAATTATGCCACTACCAACACCAAGAGTAGGAGATGACCAAAAAGAGTTCATTTCAAGATGTATGGCTAATCCGAAGATGATTGGCGAGTATCCAAGAGAAGACCAAAGATTAGCGGTATGCTATCAGCAATGGAAAAACAGGGGGAAATAATTCTCCCTTTTTTTTGTTTAATTCAAAAATGTTAATTAGTTTAGCATTATGAATACGGTACAACGCAACTTATTAAAACTCCAAAGTGATTCAGATATTCTGATGTTGCTTGGACTTGCTAAGAAATGGAGAAGCCAATCCGAGAACGAAGACATCAAAGAAATGGCAGATACTGTTTTAAGGCTTAGTGCTTACTTATCTTCTTTACACTTAGAGAGATATTCATTTGACAGATTGATAAGCGAGTCAATGGCGAGTAATCACCGAATGCTTGATAGAGCAGAACGGGCTGAGAAACGAATCCAAGAACTCGAAGAACAAATAGATAAATATAAACTTAAAGAAAAATTAGGACTATGAGCGTACAAGAATGGGGTTGGATAGATGACCCAGAAGAAGAAGTAGAACACACTTGTAAGATGTGTGGAGAACCAATGTTTAAAGATGGATATTGTTCAACCGAATGCTTTGAAGCAGATTTAGACTAAGATATGGACTTAAAAGACATCAAAGGATCAGAAGAGTATTACAAAGACAAATACGAGAAGTTAGAAAGGTCACTCAGCTTCTTTGTGGACATCGTACTTATATGTACTATACCGTTATTACTAATGCTAATCTTTAGAAACATATTATGAACACAATGTTTAAGATATTTATTATAATTACTCACACGCCATTGGTATTACCATTGTTTGTGATTAGTGTAATAGACTACTACAAAAATATATAACTATGGAAGAAAGAGATTGGTGGAATTATGGTATCAATCCTATAACTGGGTATAGAATAGAATACAGAAGAGACCCTATACAAGAGCAGAAGAAATACGAAATGCAAACATTAAAATATGAAAGAGGATGACCTAATAGAACTGGGATTCGAAAAAATAGAATACGGACACTATTATAACTATGAACGAGGAGATTTATTATCTTGCGACAATGATGACCCAAACAGATGGTATATCGTTTATCAGTTCTCAAACGGAGCAGGAGTCGTACATAGCTTAAAACTTTTAAAACAACTAATAAAAAGAATAGATGAAATCAATAACGCTTCTTGATGGCAAACAATGGAACAAGGAAGACTTGTTAAAAGAAATGCAGAACGATGAGTTCTACTATGGATACTTATCTAAGGCAGCGCTTTCGAGTTCTTCCCTTAAACTCTTATTAAGTTCTCCAAAGACTTATAAGTATGTATCACAATATGGAAACGCAGAATCACAAGCACTAAGAGATGGTTGGTTATTCCATACCGCAATCTTAGAACCAGACGTATTCAACGCTCAGAAGTTTATCGATGTAGAATCTAAGAACACGAAGGCTTATAAGGAAGCTAAACTTGAGTTCGGTAAAGTGTTTACTAAATCCGAAAAAAGAGATGCTGAGAGATTAGCAGATGCATTCTTTAGAAATGAGAAAGCACTTCAGTACATTACCAAATGTGAATTTGAAGTTCCAGAGATTGGAGAGGTCTATGGATTACCATTCAGAGCAAAGGCGGATGTACTTGGTGAGAATCGAATCGTAGATTTAAAAACCACCCAAGACATAAAAGCCTTCCCTCATTCTGCACGAAAATTTGGATATTCCATTCAGTGTTATCTGTACTGCAATCTCTTCAACATAAATTATAAGGACTTTACTTTCATAGCACTTGATAAGAGTAGTTTAGACATTGCAATCTATCATTGCTCAGAGGAGTTCTACTACGAAGGAGAGAGAAAGGTAGAACAAGCAATCGAGATTTACGACTTATTCTTTTTACAAGGAATTGATACAGACCAATACTATATTGAAGGGATATTATGAAAACTAAGATACGAGAACTAATAAAGACAATAGAAGAAAACTTCGGAGTAAACTTATTCGATAAGACAAGACTCAGAGGAGTTATAGAAGCAAGAGCATTATTCATTCACATCCTAAGAGATTATCACAAGATGCGATTAATAGACATCCAAAGAGTATTTGCTGAAAGAGGATATTCAATCCATCACGCTACACTTTTACACGCTGAGAAGAACTTTAATGACTATCTAAGATTCTCTCCAGAACTAAGAGAACTCACAGAAATGGTTTTAAATAGTTACGACAAGAAAACATCATTTAAGATACAATACATTAAAAACTCATTAAACGACATTACAGAGGAGAAATTAAATGAAATGTACGAGTACATCAAAGAGGCTAAGATATGAGCATAGAAGACCTTAGAATCGCTTTAGAGACCTTTTACGAATCAGGAGGATATTGGATAACTACAAATACACTACAAGATGACTACACAACAGAGAATTGATATGATCTACTACTACGAAAACGTATTAGAGAATGTACTATCAGAAAGACATAGAGAATACGCTGAGTTAATGATTCACAAACTAAGAAATGATTTCTCAGACTACCCACTAAGATACGAAGCACCTAAAAAACCAGCTAACGCAAGACCAGTACACTGTGGACTAAGCGGAAAGACTTACGAATCACTAAAAGAAGCAGCTAAAGACTTAGCACTTGATAGAAACCTCGCTTCACTATATGTAAGAGGACTAAGATTCAATAAAGCACAACTGTCCTATGTAAACAAAAGAAATCAGAACCAATTCGCATCCAAGAAAATATACTGCGGATACACCAATAAGACATACAACTCTATTTCAGAAGCTACTAAGGATCTGAACATTCATAGAAACACCATACAAGGGCAACTCAAAGGAAAGATAACAAACCGATTAAAACTCAAGTACGTTTAAAACAAGCATTTAAATTCGTTATATAATTATGAAACAACAAGTACACATATCTAAGATTGTACCAAACAAGGATAATCCAAGAATAATAAAAGATGTAAAGTTTGAGAAACTCGTAAATAGCATAAAGGAGTTTCCAGATATGCTTGAGAAAAGACCAATCGTAGTTGATGAGAATATGATTGTGCTTGGTGGTAATATGAGACTAAAGGCTTGTCAGGCTGCTGGACTTACTGAGATATGGATAGATATAGCTAAAGGATGGACAGAAGAACAAAAGAAAGAGTTTATCATTAAGGACAATGTAGGATTCGGAGAATGGGACTGGGACATCTTAGCTAATGAATGGGATATAAAACAACTTGATGACTGGGGTATGGATTTACCACCTATATTTGATGATCCAGAACCTGAGGCAATAGAAGATGATTACACAGAGCCAGACAATCTAAGAGTCGATGTAGTATTAGGAGACCTCATAGAGATAGGGGAGCATAGATTATTATGTGGAGATAGTACGGACAGTGATCAGGTAGCCAAGTTGATGAATGGAGAGAAGGCTGATATGGTTTTTACAGACCCACCTTATGGAATGAAGTTGGATGCTGATTATAGTGGAATGAAAAGCGAAATATTTAAAGGGGGCATAGGTGGTAAAAAATATGATAATATAAAAGGTGACCACGATGATTTTACGGAAGAATTAATTAATACCATATTTGCTTGTTTTAATGATTGCAAGGAAATATTTATATGGGGCGCAGATTATTTCGCAGAGTTGATTCCTAATAAAAATAATGGTAGTTGGATAGTATGGGATAAAAGAGCAAATGGCAATGATGATATTGCTGAAGACAAAAGTTCGGACAAGATGTATGGAAGCACATTTGAATTGTGTTGGTCAAAAAATAAACACAAGAGAGATATTGCAAGAGTTAAATGGGCGGGAATATTTGGTATGCCTTCCCAAGACACCAAAGGCAGAGTACATCCAACACAAAAGCCTATTGAATTAGCGAATTGGTTCTTCAATAAATGGGGTAAGGATAATGATTTAATTGCTGATTTATATTTAGGTGGTGGAACAACTATGGTAGCCGCTCATCAACTTAACCGTAAATGCTACGGAATGGAACTTGATCCAAAGTATTGTCAGGTTATTATAGATAGAATGCGTAAATTAGACCCAACGCTTGAGATTAAAATAAACGGAAAAGAATATAAAAACGATGATGTTCTTTAAGCAATTAATTTAAATCAATTTAACTCAAAAAAGGATTAGGAATCCTATTGGGAAAGATTGGCGGCAATTAAAAGCAATCAGTCAATAAGCAGAGTTTAATCGTTCTCTGCTTTTTTTTCTTAAATTTACAAATATGGACATAAAACTTACAAAAAAGGCATTCATTGAAGCGTATGGTAAAACCTTTGGAAATGTATCGCAAAGCTGCAAGGCGGTAGGTATATCAAGACAAAGTTATTACAACTGGATAAATGATGACCCAGAGTTTAAAGCAGAACTTGAAGCAGTAGATCCAAAGGAACTAAGACTTGATTTCCTTGAGAGCAAACTAATAGAGAGGATAAACAAAGGAGATACTACCGCAACCATATTCGGACTTAAAACTTTAGGTAAGTCAAGAGGGTATGTAGAGCGACAAGAAATAACTGGAGGAGATGGTTCTAAGTTATTTGAAATCGTAATTGTAAAAAATGAAGATAAAGACTAATGTTGTCTTTGAGCATTTAATAGAAAGCAATAAGAAGATTGTAGCGGAGCAAGGTGGTACTCGTTCTGGAAAGACCTACAATATCTTGATGTGGTTGATATTCTATTATACTCGAATGAATACTGGTAAGACAATTACCATTGTTCGTAAATCATTCCCATCGGTTCGTGCTACCGTTATGAGGGACTTTTACGATATAATAAGAAAATATGAATTATATAACGAGGAGTTTCATTCTAAATCATCAAATGAATATAACCTTAACGGAAACCTAATCGAGTTTATATCATTAGATCAACCGCAAAAAATACGAGGTCGTAAAAGGGATTTGCTATTCATTAACGAAGCTAACGAACTAACATACGAAGATTGGCAACAATTAATCTTCAGAACAAGTGGTAGAATCATCTTAGATTATAACCCATCAGATGAATACTCTTGGATATACGACAAGGTAGTAACACGAGAAGACTGTGATTACTTTGTAACTACATATAAAGACAATCCGTTCTTAGAC
>Ga0208644_1003261_pt1 | contig 12680 bp, 12 predicted proteins | sample VirMetDEL_Nov_18_FD_184517 | JGI IMG/M metagenome (GOLD analysis project Ga0208644, IMG submission 184517) | Aqueous microbial communities from the Delaware River and Bay under freshwater to marine salinity gradient to study organic matter... | ecosystem: Environmental > Aquatic > Marine >... | reverse complement strand
TTCTATTCAGTGGTATCACAAAGAAGATGATGCGTATTATACCATAGTTAATAATAAATCTATATCAGGTAATGATGTTTATAATATGATTACTTCAGATAGATTATTTTTACATGCAGGTGATAAAATAACTGTATTTAATGGTGGTGGTAGCATGGGTGTTACTATCTCTGTAGAAGAGCACTTTAATCCTAACAGGCGTCAAAATGCATAACGGGGTTGCAATCTTATCTGTAGTATGATATAACTAAATGTGTAAAACTACTCCTGCACAAGATAAAAGGAGTGGTGCAATGTTTAAACGTTTATTAAAACGGTTCCAAGAGAACCAACAACGAAGAGCAGATTATTGGGTACTCATGAACATGAGTAATAAAGAACTGCATGATATGGGGATAAGTCGTGGTGAAGTCTACCAAAAAGTCTACGGTAAATGCAGCGGGTAACTATACTAAGCCTACTATGCGTAAGCGTCTTGTTGCATCCGTTAAAGCTGGTAGCAAGGGTGGAAAGCCCGGACAGTGGTCAGCTAGGAAGGCACAAATGGTTGCAAAACAATACAAAGCAAAAGGTGGGGGCTATAAGTAATGGCCCTTACTAAATCCCAAAAAAGTTTAAAATCTTGGACCAAACAAAAATGGAGAACCAAAAGTGGTAAACCATCAACGCAAGGTCCAAAGGCTACAGGCGAAAGGTATCTACCTGCAAAGGCTATTAAGTCTCTTAGTGCTTCTGAGTATGCCGCTACAACACGAGCAAAACGAAAAGGCACTGAGGCGGGTAAGCAGTTTGTGGCTCAACCTAAAAAAGTTAGAGCCAAAGTAAAACCGCATAGGAAAATCACATGAGCCGTAATTTAACAGAAAAACAACAAAAGTTTCTTGATGTTCTTTTTGAAGAAGCTCAAGGTAATTTATCTCAAGCAAGAAAATTAGCTGGGTATGCTGAGACTGTCGCAACTTCAGCTATTGTAAATTCTTTGCAAGATGAAATTGCAGATCGTACTAAACGTTTTATTGCTGCTAGTGCAACTAAAGCTGCTTACTCTATGAAACAAATTATGGATAGTCCAACTGATTTAGGTAATAAAGAGAAAATGGCAGCAGCTAAAGATGTATTAGATCGTAGCGGATTTAAAGCATCAGATAAAGTAGAAGTAACTGCAGCAAGCCCTTTGTTTATTTTACCACCTAAAAATGAAGAAGATTAATAAAGTTTGGACACTACCTGCTCCAAAACCAAACGAAAAGTTTGAGTGGAGAAAAGTTGTAAGAGTAGGTAGATTAGTTCCATTTGGCTATAGACAAGATCCTGACGATTGTGATATACTATTACCTATTCCAGAAGAGTTAGATCTTTTAGAGGAAGGTAAGAAATACCTAAAACAATATAGCTACAGAGATGTAGCTGCTTGGTTAAGTGAAGAATCAGGTAGGTATATATCTCACGTAGGTTTAATGAAGAGAGTTCAAATTGAACGAAAGCGTCAGAGAGAAGCTGCAAACCAACGCCAGCTTGCTGAAAAATACAAAAAAGCCCTCAAAAAGGCGAAAAAGCTCGAAGAAGAAAGACTCGGTGGAAAAGAAACCAGAGCCTCTTCAAGTTGAGCAAGTAGAAGAATTTAATACCAGAGAAGTTATATTTGAACCTAACCCCGGTCCACAGACAGAGTTTCTAGCTTCTACTGAACAAGAAGTACTATACGGTGGATCAGCAGGTGGTGGTAAATCTTATAGTTTAGTTGCTGATCCTGTACGTTATTTAAATAACCCTAACGCTAGAATGCTTTTAGTACGTAGAAGTACTGAAGAACTAAGAGAACTTATCTCTGTATCTAAACAACTATACCCCAAAGCAATTCCCGGTATTAAGTTTATGGAAAGAGATAAGACTTGGGTAGCTCCGAGTGGAGCAACACTCTGGATGTCTTACCTTGATCGTGACGATGATGTTATGAGGTATCAAGGTCAGGCGTTCAACTGGATCGGTTTTGACGAATTAACGCAATGGCCTACACCCTATCCTTGGAACTATATGAGGTCACGACTTCGGACAACCAAAGCCAGTGGACTACCCTTATATATGAGGGCAACAAGCAACCCCGGAGGTCCGGGCCATCAATGGGTAAAGAAAACTTTCATTGACCCTAATACTCCTAATAAAGCTTTTTGGGCTACGGATGCAGATAGTGGTGAAATTATTTGTTGGCCTAAAGGACACAGTAAAGAAGGTCAGCCCTTATTTAGACGTAGGTTTATCCCTGCTACCTTATTCGATAATCCTTATTTAGCAGAAGATGGTATGTATGAGGCTAATCTTTTGTCGTTACCTGAGCATCAGCGAAGACAGCTACTAGAAGGTGACTGGGATATTAACGAAGGTGCAGCCTTTCCAGAGTTTAATCGTAAACAACATGTAATAGAACCTTACGATATACCTAATAGTTGGGCTAAGTTTAGAGCATGTGACTATGGGTATGGTTCCCACACAGGTGTTGTTTGGATTGCAGTAACTCCAGCAGAACAATTAGTTGTATATAGGGAAATGTATGTATCTAAGGTTACTGCTACAGATTTAGCGGATATGATACTAGAAGCAGAAGATGGTGAAAAAATACGCTATGGTGTTTTGGATTCTAGTTTATGGCATAATCGTGGTGATACTGGGCCATCATTGGCTGAACAGATGATCATGAAAGGTTGTCGGTGGCGTCCTTCCGATAGATCTAGAGGCTCTCGTGTAGCAGGTAAAAATGAATTACATAGAAGATTACAAGTTGACGAATTTACAGAAGAACCTAGATTGGTATTTTTTAACAATTGTACTAATACCATTTCTCAGCTACCTGCCTTACCTTTGGATAAAAATAATCCAGAAGATGTAGATACAAATGCGGAAGATCACTTATACGATGCCTTAAGATATGGTGTAATGACCAGACCACGTAGCAACCTATTTGACTTTGATGCAAATAATCATCGTACAGGGTTTCAAGTTTCAGACGCAAAATTTGGATATTAAGGATAGAATATGGAAGAAGAATTTGAAGATATGATGATGGACATGGAGGAAACTTCATCCATAGAAGATGTTAAAGAAGAAGATTATTCTGATCCAGCAACAGGACAAATTGTTCAATTTGTTAAAGATAAATATTCTAAAGCAGAAACTGCACGAGAACTTGATGAGCAACGTTGGATTCAAGCTTATCGTAACTATCGTGGTATTTATGGTCCTGATGTACAATTTAGTTCTACAGAAAAATCACAAGTATTTGTTAAAGTAACTAAAACAAAAGTACTAGCTGCATATGGTCAGATTGCAGAAGTATTATTTGGTGGTAATAAATTTCCTATTACTATTGATCCCACTGTTCTTCCTGATGGTGTAGAAGAAACAGTAAGTTTTGAAACTAATGCAGATCAACGTAAAGCTAATGAAGACTTACCAGATTTACTTCCCGGTGAAACATATGAAGATTTTAGAGAGCGTCTTTCTGGTATGAAAGCAAGCTTAGATCCAGTTATGGATTACTTAGAACCCGGACCTGCTAAAACTCCCACATCACCACAGTTTCATCCTGCTGAAGTTGCAGCAAAGAAAATGGAAAAGAAAATCCATGATCAACTAGAAGAGTCTCACGCAAAGAAACATCTTCGTGCTGCAGCTTTTGAAGCAGCATTGTTTGGTACTGGTATTATGAAAGGTCCATTTGCTGTAGATAAAGAATATGCTAATTGGGATGAAGAGGGTAATTACTCTCCTATGTTTAAAACTATCCCACAAACTAGCTCTGTATCTATATGGAATTTTTATCCAGACCCAGATGCTGCCACTATGGAAGAAGCAGAGTATATTGTAGAGCGTCACAAAATGTCTCGTTCACAATTACGTGGTTTAAAAAATCGTCCATACTTTCGTGAAAATGCAATTAATAATGCATTACGTTTAGGTGAGTCCTACAACAAAGAGTGGTGGGAACATGTAATGGAAGATAATTCAGAGCAAGATCAAGCACAACGCTTTGAAGTTTTAGAGTTCTGGGGTTTTGTAGATACTGAGTTACTAATTGAACAGGATATTGATATCCCTGATGACCTAAAAGATGCAGAGCAATTAAGCGTAAATGCTTGGATCTGTAATGGACAGGTGTTACGTTTAGTAATGAATCCATTTACCCCTGCGTACATTCCATATTTTGCAGCACCATATGAAATGAATCCTTACAGTATTTTTGGTGTAGGTATTGCTGAAAACATGGATGATACACAAACTTTAATGAATGGGTTTATGCGTATGGCAGTAGATAATGCTGCATTGTCAGGTAATTTACTTATTGAGATTGATGAAACTAATCTAGTACCGGGGCAGGACTTGTCTGTGTACCCCGGAAAAGTGTTCCGCAGACAAGGTGGAGCACCCGGACAAGCCATTTTTGGTACTAAGTTTCCCAACGTATCTAATGAAAACATGCAGATGTTTGATAAAGCAAGGGTACTATCTGATGAATCAACTGGATTTCCATCTTTCGCACATGGTCAAACAGGGGTTACGGGTGTTGGTCGTACTGCTTCTGGTATTTCTATGCTTATGTCTGCTGCCAACGGTTCTATTCGCAATGTAGTTAAAAATATTGATGATTATTTACTAGCACCATTAGGTAAAGCTTTCTTTAATTTTAATATGCAGTTTAACTTTGAGTCAGATATTAAAGGTGATCTTGAAGTAAAAGCTCGTGGTACTGAAAGTTTGATGGCTAATGAAGTACGTAGTCAACGTTTACTGCAGTTCTTACAAGTTGTACAAAATCCTGCACTAGCACCATTTGCACGTATGGATTATATTGTACGTGAGATTGCTAAATCTATGGATCTTGATCCTGATAAGGTAGGCAACAATATGCAACAGGCAGCGGTGCAAGCTGAAGTTCTTAAAAAGTTTCAAGAAGCAAACCCACCACCAGCACCTGAACCACAACCGGGTGTACCACCACAAAGTGGCCCACAGGGAGCACCTGCGGGTGTTCAGGTTCAGGATACCCAAGGTAGTGGGGGTGGCACTATAGGAACTGGTACAGCCCCTCAGCCGGGAGAACAGGGCTTCTCAGGTAATACTGGTGGAGCACCTGTACAGTGAGCCAGTTAAAACTAGTCGTAAATAACAAACCTCAGTGGGATGCAATGCTGGAAGAAATTTACTTTCGTATTTCATTCGCACATAAACAAATGGAACAGTATGATGATCCTGCAGAAATTTACAGACTGCAGGGTGAAATACGTGCATTAAGATCTTTAACTAAACTTAGGGATAAAGTAAATAATGACTAGTCTTGATGAACAGATGAAAAAAGGTATGGGTTATGGTGAGCTAATTGTAGATAATATACTTGGTTTAGATAACGAATACGAATCATTTGGTGAAAAACTAGGTAAAGCAATTAATGAGGATGAAATAGGATTCCTCAAAGATGCTGCTGTTGGTATCTATGAGGGGGCTAAAGAGTTTGTTACTAGTCCAATAGAAACAACTAAAGAAGTTATTACAGATATTAAAGACAGTGTACAAAGACTTGGTAGTGAAGATCTAGATACAAGACTACAAAGTATGTATGGTGTATCCTACGACCAAGCTACAGATCAACAAGTAACTTCTGCAAGAGAAGCTGTTATCGGTGATGCTATGACTGCATTGGAATTAATTCCTGCAGCTAAAGCAACAACAGTTACTGCAAAAGCAGCAAGCTCTGCCATACCTAGTGGAGTTAAAGCTGATATAGTAGGTCAAACCAAAGCAGTTTTTGGTGGTGACATGGAGTTTTTAAGAGGTACACCAACAGAACGTTCTGGTACTGTAGGTGTTGGTGCAGAAGTAGTTGGTCAAGATGATGTAAGTTTTGATGATATTACTAACTACATAGATTTAGAAGTAGAACCTAGTAATTTAACCACATCTAAAAAACAAACAAACCCTTTAGTTCAAGAAATAAATTATAATAATCCAGACGGTATTACGGCAGATTTATACGATTTTCGTAGTTCTGTTTTAGGTTCTTTAGACAATCTTGCTATTGGCAAAGATGGCATGTCTGGTTTTCAAATTAAAAAGTTCTTAGAAAAAAGAGCACCAAAAATAAATAAAACAGAATTATATTGGTCAGGTCTTTTAGAAAATTTAGACGATAACAAAAAATATTCTAAACAACAATTAAAAACTCTTGCAGATAGAAATGTACCTAAAGTAGATATACAAGTTCTTGATGGAAATTATGTACGATACCGTAATGAGCAAAGAGTGAATTTAAACGTTAATAATAATGTTATGCAGCCTTTAGCTGGGTACAGAGAAATAGTTATTGTAAATAAAAATACTAAAGGAACTGAATACAGTGCAGGTCATTATGACATCATGTTTGAACCTGATGGTAATGTTTTAGCTCATGTAAGAGGTAGCTTTGTAGAAAATAATGAACCAGATTTTCCAATAAAAGAAAAGTTTTTTCTTGTTGAAGAGTTACAAAGTGATGCTGTGCAACAACACACAGTAGCAGATAAAGCAAATACTAAAAAAATTAAAGAACAAAAAACATCTAAACCAACTTTAGGTGATATAGGTCTTCACTATCAAACAGAATTTAATTCGGCAATTTTTGATTACCACATGAACGGTCTTGAGTTTACAGATAAATTTATAAAAGATATAGATAGTTATAATTACAATTTTAGATCTATAGGAGATCAAGACACTGCAGAGCAAGCAACACATTTAGGTTTAACTAAAATCATAGATGATATAACAAGGTTAAAAAGTCGTTTCTTAGATGGTGATATTAGTGAAGATGAAATTGTGTCTCAATTAAGTCAGAAGTATGGTTTAAAAGAAAGATCAATTACAAGAAGAAGCATACAAGAACTAGATGAAGTTGACAACATTTTTGCAAATGTTTTAGGTGATTATGTTTTTGGAAAAACTGCTGTAAGAAAATTCAATAAAGAAAATGATAATTTAATTAAAGAAAATTTAATAAGTATTTTTAAAGGTATAAATATTGACACTGGTTTAGAAAAAGATTTAGTTCCAGCTAAACTATCTGATACAATTAGGATGTCTTTACTTGCTGTAATTAAAGAATCTAAAAATGAAGGAGTAAATAAAATATATATTCCTACTCCTAAAGTTATATCTAAAGCTCATGATTTAAGTTTAGAGGCTGCTAAAAATACTTATAGTGATGGGGTTAGAAAAGTTTTAAGAACACTCAATAGTGAAACAAACGGTAAAATAAAATTTAAGAATGGAAATCCTGATAACATTACTTATTACGATGGTATTAATGAAACAGGAATAGAAATAGATATTACAGATTTTGACTTACCAGATAATCCACAGTTTAGATTTAACAGAGGTGGATTAGCTGCAACTCAAACAGAACAAATGATGAGTATGCCTACCGCAGGTGATCCTGCTATTATAGATCCAACAACAGGACAACCTTATAGTCCTGCAGCATCTATGCGACAGCAAGAAGAAATAACTCGTCAAGCAGAAGTTAAAGAAGAATTTGAAAAGTTAAAACTTCCAGAAGATATTCAAGAAGAAGTTGAAGAACAAATTAGACCTATGGCAAGACCTGAAGGTTTACCTAATGTTTATGAAAGTAAAACTGCTGTAGATAAAGTATTAGATTTAGGTTTTTTACTTAAACAAAAACAAAAAGATTCTAGAGGACTTAGTAAAGTTGTGTCTGGGTTAGATGAAAATAATCCTGTACACCAAAAAACTATTAAAGGTTTTTTTGATAATGCAGTGGGTGGAGATACTGGTTTTGACCCAACTAAAGAAGCATGGTGTGCTGCTTTTGTAAATCATGTACTTACTGAACTTGGTGCAGATCTTATAGATTCTAAAGATCCTTATGATAAAATTAGGGCAAATAAATATAAAGAGTATGGTGAGCCTGTAGAACTTGAAAATATTCAAGAAGGTGACATTGTAGTATTTGATTTTGATAAGGATGGTACTGCAGATCATGTAACTTTTTATGCAGGTAGTAGAGTCACTGATCAGGGTCAGGGTCAATATATAAATGTAATAGGTGGTAATCAAGGTGGTAAAGTTTCTATCAGAGAAAACCATCCTTATTACGTATTAGATAATGTAGCAGCAATTAGAAGAGTTACTTATGATGGTGATGCATATAAAATAGCACAAAGTCATAAAGACTCTGATCCGATATTTAAAACTTTTTTGCCAGAAGAACATGAAGATTATGCTTTAAATTTACAAGGTAGCTATAATAAAGGTGGAATGACTATGAATGGACAAATGGAAATGGCATTTATGCAAGAAGGTGGATTAAAAGACGATGGGATGAAACAAGACCCAGTATCAGGTAATCCTATTCCTAATGGCTCTATGGCTAAAGAGGTGCGAGATGATATTTCTGCTCAACTATCCGAGGGTGAATATGTTGTACCTGCTGATGTCGTAAGATACCTTGGTGTAAAACATTTTGAAGATTTACGTAATAAGGCAAAAGAAGGCTTGCAAAGTATGGAGGCTAATGGTAGAATCGGTGGTGAGCCTGTTCCTGTTGGTGGACCTAAAGCTGCCCCTATGGTGCAACAACAGATGCAACCCCCCATGCCTCAAGCTCCTACACCATATAGTCCAGCACCTACACCCCAACAGATGGCTATGGGTGGTGATCTTTCTCCAGAAGAAATGCAAGAGATTAATTCTATTATGATGGCACAGGGTGGTATGGTTCCAACAGATCCATATCAACAACAAACACAATATCAACAACCTATGGCAGCAGGTGCAGCTAATGGAACAGATATGTCTCCTTACAATAGTAATTTTAGTTTTTACAACCCACCCGGAATGTCAGCTAAAGAAGCTATAAGTACTCCTAATGTTTACAGTCCAAACTTTAGTTGGGAAACTCCTGCAGGTGGTACTGCTATTAGTACTACAGAATCTGAAGTTCCAGTAGAAAGTGAAGAGACTTGTAAAGCTAGAGGTTTAGTTTATAATCCCGATACTAAAATGTGTGAAGTACCTTTACCAACTGTTTTATCTACAAGAGATGATGATGGCATTGCCCCAGAAGATGAGGGTGAAGATAGCCCAACTTGGATGGATAGCTATGATTACACGGATTTTGATAATTTAGCTCAACAAACTTCTGCAGCTTTAGATGGACCTACAAGTGTAATAGGTGGTGTAGCTGAATTGTTACTTGGTGGTGGTGTTTTAGGTAAATTTGCAAAGGCATCTAATGCTGCTCAAGTAGCAGCTAATATTGCAGTGCTTAAAGCTCAAGGGCAAGATGTATCTGCCTTAACAAATAAATTTAATAGTTACATTAAAGATAATGATTTAACTCAATTTAAAAACTTTATTACTGGCAAACAACTTGCAAAGCAAATTAATGCTACTCAAATTGATGTACCGTTAGGTTTAGATGATACAGATGTATTTGGCAATAAAATTTTTAAAGATAAAGATGAGTTTAATAAACAAATGGAAAAAGTTGCACCAAAAGGTATGACTTATAAACCCGGAAAAGATGATAATGATACAGGAGCTTATGTAAGACCCGGCTCTGCAGTACCTAGCGCTTCTCCAAGACCACCTTCAAGACCTTCTGGTATAAAACCTGTAAGCAATGACAATAAAGATCCCGGCCCATCGGGTGCAGAGGTAGCTGCTGCAGCTGCAAAAAAACCAAGTCCAAGTCCAAGCTATGCAAAGCCCTCTCAAGATCCTTATGCAGAAAAAAGACCTTCAAGTTCACCTAAAAAATACACAGGTGGTGGCGGGGGTAAAGCTACAGGTGGACTAGTATCAAGACCAAAAAAGAAATAATAAGGCTACTCGGCTACGGCTGACCCCAACATAAGGAGAAATAACATGCCTGAACTAGCAGAAATGGAAACACCAAAAACTGCAGGATTCGTTGATCGTGGATACAATCACGCTAAACGTAAACAACGAATGGAAGAAGAAGCTAAGGAGATAGAAAAACTTGAAGCTGAAGCGAGGGGAGAAACCCCAGTAGATGAAAACGAAGAAGTTGAAGAAACTACTCAAGAAGCAGAGGCCGATACAGAAGTTAAAGAAGAAACGTTATCTGCAGAAGAAAAATCTTTTAAAAAACGCTATGGTGATCTAAGACGCCATATGCAACAAAAAGAAAAAGAGTGGGATGAAAAACTAGAAAGTTTACAATCTGCTAAAGGAAGTCTTACACCACCTAAGTCTGATGAAGATATTGAAGAGTGGGCTAAACAATATCCTGATGTAGCTGGTATAGTAGAAACTATTGCTACTAAAAAAGCACAGGAAATGTTTGATAAAGCTGATACTCGACTTAAACAACTTGATGAAGCTCATGCAGAAGCTCATCGAATTAAATCTGAAAATGAAATCCGTAAATCACATTCAGATTTTGATGAGTTACGTGAGTCAGATGATTTTCATGATTGGGCTGACGCACAACCTAAATGGGTTAAAGATGCCCTGTATGAAAATGCAGATGATCCAGCTTCAGTAGTACGTGTTATTGATCTTTATAAATCAGATAAAGGTCTTACTAAAGAAGCTAAAAAAGCAAATAAAAAAGCAGCAGCATCAACTGTTACTAAACGTAGTAAAACACAAGTAGATGTAGCTGATGCTAATGAAATGATTCGTGAGTCAGATGTTGCTAGAATGTCTGATAAAGAGTTTGAAGAACGTGCAGACGAAATTAACAAAGCAATGCGCAATGGTAAATTCGTCTATGACGTATCTGGTAATGCCAGATAAACTATTGACAAATAAAAAATCAATAGTATAACTAGGGAGTATGAAACAAAAGCCTCTTATGACTACCTTTTGTTTCAACTTAATTTCCAATAAAGTCTAAACTATAAAGAACTACCTGTTCAAGTATAGGCCCGTATATCTAACGGTTGGCCGACTGTTAGTATTACGCACCCTAGAAAACGATCAGCCTCTTATTGGTATTAGCTTTTAAGTAAGCCAACTATCAGGAGGATTTATCATGGCTTTTACAACTGCAGGGGGATACGGTAACTTACCTAACGGTAACTTTAGTTCCGTAATCTACTCCAAAAAAGTACAGCTTGCTTTTCGTAAAGCAACTGTATGTGGTGACATCACCAACTCTGATTATTTTGGGGAGATTGCTGCCCAAGGTGATACAGTTAAAATTATCAAAGAGCCTGAGATTTCTGTGAGCAGCTATGCTCGTGGTACTAATATCTCAGCACAAGATCTTGACGATGAAGATTTTTCATTGGTTGTAGACAAAGCTAATTACTTTGCCTTTAAAATTGATGATATCGAAGAAGCTCACTCACATGTGAACTTTATGGATCTTGCAACTAACCGTGCAGCTTATCGTTTGGCTGATCAGCATGACCAAGAAGTTCTTGGCTACCTTGCTGGTTACAAGCAGTCAGCTTTGCACACAGATGCCGATACTGTCAATGATCAAGTAAACGGTACTAAAGCAGTAGCCACTGCTGGTTCAGATGAATTGCTTTCAAGCATGAAACTGAAAAAAGGTGACTTTGGCAACATTACAACGACTTCAGCTGGTGATCACTCAATTCCAGTAGCTGCTCGTTTGCCCGGTGCCACTGCCCTTCCAACTGCTACAGCTTCACCAGCAATGGTTGTTGCTCGTATGGCTCGCCTCTTGGATCAACAGCAAGTTGATACTCAAGGACGCTGGCTGGTAGTTGATCCAGTATTTATGGAAGTACTTCGTGATGAGGATTCACGCCTCTTTAACGCAGACTTCGGTGAATCAGGTGGACTACGCAATGGTTTGGTCTTGAATAACTTCCACGGTTTCCGTGTATACACTTCAAGCAACCTGCCTTCAGTTGGTACTGGTTCAGGTACTACAGGTACTGCAAACCAAAACGCTAACTACGGTGTTATCGTAGCTGGTCATGATTCTGCTGTAGCAACTGCTGAGCAAATCAACAAGACTGAAACTTATCGTGACCCTGACAGCTTTGCTGACATTGTTCGTGGTATGCATCTATACGGCCGCAAGATCCTTCGTCCAGAAGCTCTTGTCAACGCCAAATACAACTTGGCATAAGGGAGGACTAAACAATGGCTTTACAATCTCCAGTTCGTATTGAGACTGCCGTGATTGCTCACGGTGATCTTACCACTAGCTCAACTCACGATATCGGTACAGTTCCAAACAATTGTGTGGTTCTTGCTGCTGGCGCTGAGTGTACTGCTGCAGCCACTATTGGTGGTGCTAACGCAGTAAGTTTTGGTGTAACAGGCGGTGACGTTGATATGCTTGGTACTGCTGATATTAATGGTGCTAAAACATTAGCTGCCACTACTACCACAGTAAATGGTATTACTAATGTCACAACTGCTGACACAGTGATTACTGCTAAACTTGCAGCTTCAAATGCTCCTTCAGCAGGATCATTTCAGTTCTTTGTAGTATATGCTCCAATGGGCGCTACAGGTGCTGCTGCAGAAGTAGATCGTGATCTGCTTGCATAAGTAAACTAACCTTAGGGGCTGCTTTCGAGTGGCCCCTTTAGGCTATCTAAAGGAAACAAAATGGCATATGATTTTTTAGGTCTGGTAAATGATGTAAACAGACGTTTAAACGAGGTTGAGCTAACTAG
>Ga0208644_1003259_pt1 | contig 12682 bp, 5 predicted proteins | sample VirMetDEL_Nov_18_FD_184517 | JGI IMG/M metagenome (GOLD analysis project Ga0208644, IMG submission 184517) | Aqueous microbial communities from the Delaware River and Bay under freshwater to marine salinity gradient to study organic matter... | ecosystem: Environmental > Aquatic > Marine >... | reverse complement strand
AAGCCGCGTATCAAAGAACTGTATTCTCTGCAACACCCGCCGTAGGTACCACCAAAGAAGACATTTTGAACAATGAATACTGGACGCACGTAGCGCGAAAGGTGCAACCGGGTAGCCTGATCGAGGTAACTCCTGAAGATCTCAGCTTTTACGCATTGCTGATAGTAACCTGGGTAGGCCACTTTGATTTGCGCGTCAAGTTATTGAATTACGTAGAGCTCACCGAGGAAGACGGGGAACTCGCAAAGGGAGCGGACTACACACCGGTTTGGCGTCAAGGGCGAAAATGGTGTGTTCTCCGAGTTAAGGATAATGTTATAATCGCGGAAAACCTACCCACCAAAAAAGAAGCGCTGGTGTGGATAGCTGACCGCGAGACTAGCCAAATGACAGGGCAATAAACTTATGGCCACAAAACTAGGGGTATGGAACGCAGCGCTAGGCGCACTCGGTCTGCGCATGGTCACCGCGTCGCAGGTGACAACGCCGAATGATGAACCGAGCAGGGTTCTCGACGAAAACTACGACCGAGCGGTGCTATACTGCCTAGAACAAGGCCATTGGAAATTCGCATCTGTTACGGAGGAACTCACGGCATCTCTAACAGAGGTGCCGACCTTCGGGTACACAAACGCATTCGCAAAACCGGCGAACTATGTCCGCCTGAACCGCATCGCCACCGACGAATATTTCAACTCCCCTCTGTCGCAATTCGACGATAGAGGAGCGTTCTGGTACGCGGAGGAAGACACCCTATACGTCGACTATGTTTCCAGTGAGGAGACCGAGAGAGGTTTGTACCTCGCCGGTTGGCCGTCGACCTTCGAAGATTATGTGGCGCTACACTTAGCGCATAAAGTTTCACGCCGCCTGCAGCCCGACAAGGAAGACGATGTGGAGGCCAAAGCCGCGAGGGCTAAACTCAACGCCTTGGCAAAAGACGCCGTCCTGGGGCCAACGCAATTCCTGCCCCCAGGCCGGTGGTCTTACGCACGCAGCGGGGTAAGAAAACCACGACATTCAAACAGCTCACTGTATGGCAGCTAGGGACTACCAAATCGCCTTTAATCGAGGCGTCGTAGATAAGAAAGCCACCGTTCGGGGCGATGTTAAGCGCATCGCTATGAGTGCGGAACAGCAGATGAACTGGGTGCCCCAAGCCCTCGGAGCGATGACGCTCCGACCCGGGTGGGAATACCTCGGGGCTCTCGCCACCACCTCCGGCGCAGTAAAACTAATACCTTTCATCTTCTCGGTTACCGACACCGCGCTGGTCGAGGTGACGGATGAGAAACTACGTTTCTGGGTGGACGAGGCACTGGTGACTAGAACTTCTGTCGCTACAGCGTTTACCAACGGTAACTTCGACACCAATTTGACCGGGTGGACCGACAACGACGAGGGCGTCGACGCAATATCCGACTGGTATACCGGTGGGTATATGCGGCTTACGGGAGGGGGTGCAAACGGTGCGAAACGTTCTCAGACGTTGACTATCGGAGCCCCGGATCAGAATGTAGAGCACGCGATACGAATAGTTGTGTCAGCCGGATCTTGCCTGATCCGTGTCGGCAGTACTACCGACCTCGACGATTATATTACCGAAACCGAATTAGGACAGGGAACGCATTCCTTAGCGTTCACCCCAACCGGCGGTTCGGCCTACGTGCACCTGATCAATCGCAAGACGGTATACTGCCTGGTCGATTCCGTCGCAATCGAGGGCGCTGGCGTGATGTCTATCACCACAGGACTGCTACCAGAGGAGACGCTCGACGAGGTGCGCTATGTACAGTCGGGTGACATATTGTTCATCGCCCGTGGTACGACACGACCTCCCGTCAAAATCGAACGCCGCAGCGCGACCTCCTGGTCGGTTGTGTTCTATTACAGCGAAGACGGGCCTTTTATGCCCGCCAACGTTACCGGCACTACGATAACGCCTTCGGCGATCGTATCGTCAGCGGCAGCGCCAACGATAACACTGACCGCGTCAAAAGGCATCTTCAAATCGACGAACATAGGATCCTTATACCGGCTGACATCTAAAGGGCAGACGGTATTCGCGGACAATGCCGCTGCGGCAGCAACCTCGACGGACTCGATACGAGTCTTCGGTATCACCACCGGCAGGACTTTTACAATCACCTTGACCGGTACAGGTTTCACCGGAACCGTCGATCTCGAACAATCTGTCGGCGAAGAGGGGTCGTGGACGGTAATCGATTCGTGGACAGCAGATACTAACGAGACATACAACGACGGATTAGATAATCAGGTTGTGTATTACAGGCTGACACTCAGCGCGTATACAGCGGGCAGTATCGACATGACGTTGACCTATTCTACAGGGTCGATTACGGGAATCGCCAAGGTCGTAGCGTACACAAGCCCGACAGTCGTCACCGCAGTGGTGCTCACGGATCTCGGATCCGTCGAGGCGACAGATGACTGGGCCGAAGGTTCCTGGTCAGAGCGGAGGGGCTACCCTTCGGCAGTGGCGATATATCAATCCCGGCTGTATTGGGCAGGAAAAGACAAGGTCTGGGGTTCGGCAGTAGATAACTACTACAGCTTCACCGACATCGAGGAAGGTGATGCCACCCCGATATCCCGCAGCATCGGCAGCGGGCCAGTCGATTCTATAAACTGGCTAATGCCAACGAGACAACTGATCGTCGGAGCACAGGGCGCGGAGATAATAGCTCGTTCGAATTCCCTCGACGAACCCCTCACCCCTTCGAATTTTAATCTTAAAGAGTACAGCACGAACGGCTCCGCACCGGTCGACCCAATGAAGGTAGACACGTTGGCATTCTTTGTAGATCGTAGCCGCCGGAGAGTATTTCAGATCGACGCTTCCGCTGACATGGGCGCGGAGACAAATGAGCTAACCATACTAGCGCCAGAGTTGTGCTATCCAAGCATAATACGCACCGCTGTTCAGAGGAGACCTGAGACGCGGCTTTATATGCTGCTCTGCACCGGCACGGTTGTTGTGTGCACCTTTGACCGCGCAGAGGAGGTCAAAGCTTTCTGGACTATAGAAACCTTGGGACTGGTCGAGGACATAGCAGTAATCCCAGGGAACTGCGGGGAGGATCTGGTGTATTTCGCCGTTGCGAGAGAGGTGAACGGATCGATCGTGCGATACCTAGAACGTTCGGCAAAAATGACGGAGGCACGCGGCGGAGCTATATGTAAGATCATGGATTCGTTCAAGGAATACAGTGGTGCTTCGACAGTAACCATAACCGGGTTGAGCCACCTCGAGGGCGAGTCTGTGGTCGTGTGGGGGAACAATAAAGATTTGGGCACGTACACGGTAGCCAGCGCGTCGATAACACTCTCGGAATATGTAACCAGCGCCTACGTCGGGCTGCCATATCATGCGATGTTTGTCAGCAACAAACTAGGTTTCTCGACAATAGGCATACCAGCACTAGGGCCTAATACCAGGGTGTCGGATTTGTCCCTGATACTGGTTGATACCGATGCAGATGGACTAGAACACGGAACGGACGAGGATCATCTCGATGGGTTGCCGACAGTCGACGAGGGTACCGATACAGCCACGGGGTACTTGTGGGATTATTACGACTACCCACCCGTTCCGGTAAATGGTTCGGTGAGCAACAACACAAGATTGTATTTGAAAGCGACGGCTCCAAGACCTTGTACGGTATTGGCGGCGAATGCTAAAGTGGAGGGATTCTGATGCTGACAGTGAAGAACGCGGACAATCATGATGCTGTAAGATTCTTCGGACAGAATCTACCGTTCTCTTTTAGAGGAATCACTGTGTTGGAGGACGATACACCGATCGCTATGGCGGGCGTGTACAACTATTGCGGAAAACGGGTGGTGTTCTCAGACTTGAAAGACGCGGCACGTAAATACCGAAAGAATATTGTAAGATTTACCCGACAATTCTTGGACTCGATACCCGGGGAACTGTACGCGGTGCAAGACCCGAACGAACCAACATCCCCACAGTTCCTAGAACATTTCGGGTTTGTGCAAGTTAAAGAGAACATTTATCGGAGGGACGCATAATGGCTATGATGATGCCTATACTCGCCATCGCGGGGGCAGGTATGTCCGCCCTCAGCTCGATATCGGCAGGCAGACAAGAGAAAGCCGCCGCGAAGTACGAGGCGCGGCAAATGGAGTACAACGCCAAACAGCAGGAAGCTGCGGGGCATCAGGAGATGATCAAGGCTAGACGCGAGGCCGACCTACTTGCATCGAGGGCTCTGGCCGTAGCGGGGGCGTCAGGAGCGGGTACGGTTGACCCGAATGTGCTGAACATCGTCAGCGGAATCCACCGTGAAGGGGAATACAACGCACAAATGGCACGGTACAACACCCGTTCACAAGCCGAGAGTATGAGGGCGCAAGCTGGCGCAAGAAGGTTAGAGGGTAAGAACGCGGCTAAAGCTGGGTGGATAGACGCCGGGAGCACAATCCTGAGTGGCGCAGCCACCGCCGGGGATATGTACTTCGGCATGACTAGACCGAATGCTTTGAGAGGAATTTAATAATGCCTGTATTACCAACAGCAGCGGATATCACGAGAGCACCAGCGAGACCGTCTTCAGCGGTTGCGCAGTACAACCCAGGTGCAGTTGAGGAAGCGACAGCCAACTTAGGGCGCACGATAACCCGCACGGCAGATGCTGTTGTCGACATACAACACCGGCTGGCGCGGTTGCATGCGCAGGATGCGCTGCTCGATCTCAAGAGAGCACATAACGAACTCACCTACGGGGAGAACGGTTACGCCCGCTTGCAGAACGGAGCGGCTGCGGCTCCTGGGGTCTATAAGAAGTATGAGGATCTACACCGAGCAACGGCTGCAAAGTTCGCAGAGAAACTGAACCCGCTGGCTCGACAATATTTCGAAGTCGAGGCAAAAGACCTCGGCGATAATTTTCAGGCAGGATTTCTCCGACACGCGATGTCAGAAGAGCTTAAGCATCGCGGTGCGGTGTTTAAATCTTCCATCGACGTGTCAGCACAGACGGCAGCGTTGAACTACAACAACCCTGAGGTGCTGGCGCGAGAGAAGACATCCCGCGACAAACTGCTGGCGGATTACTTTGCGGAGAACATTCCAGGCAACGACGAAGGGGATCAGAAACTACGGCTCTCTATAATGCACTCTGTACACGGCGAGGCGCACGAAGCTGTCGTTAGAGCGATGTTGTTAAACGATAGGGTGCAAGACGCCAAGGAGTACCTGACCGCGAACAAGGATGAAATGTCCGGCAATCGGTTCCAGGCATTGCAGGACACGATGAAGAGCGAGGTCGCCGCAGATGAGGCGAGGGATATCGCCACCGAAATGTATAACATGCGTGTCAAAGGCGCGTCGGAAATACAGATACAACAGCGGAAATTGGAACTCACGAAAGGGAAAAGCTCAACGACATCGAACTTCGTTGATAACGTTTACGGCGACCTAGTAAGGGCGCGGGAGCAAGATGAGCGTAGAGCCGTAGGGTCGTTGTTAATGGAAGCCGCGAACGGCGGCCTCAGCCCGAAAGATCCGAGGCTATTGGATCTCAAGATAAATAACCCAGCTCTGGCATTAAAAGTGCAGAACGCCATGAATAAACAAGCTGGTGGTAAGGGCAGTGGCAGTAAACTGACAGACATGGCTCTGTACGCTAACATCGCGGACAAGATCCGTACAGGAAAAGCGGTAGACGCGAACGATATTTATGGATACGCGGGCGGGGGGTTGAGCGACGCAGATGCGAAAAAGCTCGTTGGTATGTTAGAGAAACGCGACACCGCAGCCGGTAAATTCAAGATAAGTTCAGTATTGATCAAGGCCAATAAACCAAAAAGCGCCAGCGGGAATAAGGAGCGCGATGCTGCTTATGCGGGATTCGTCGAATCACAGTTGGCGGAATGGAAGGAACAGAACCCGGGAAAAATTCCTACACGGAAGGAGCAGCTGGAAATCGTACAATCGGCCAGTGAAGAGTATGTCGGGGTAGATCATGGAGTGCTCTGGAGGGACACCACTGAGGAGTCTTACCGAATGGAGAATTTTAGCAATATCTACCCGAAACGTTACGACAAAATAGAGGGGTTAAAAGGCCTCGGCCCTAATCAGAAGGTATACATCTACGAAGCCTGGAAGAAAGAAAAAGCCCTCCCGGCAAAAGAACGCAAGTATAATAGCGAAGCGGAATTTATAGTAGAAGGAGTCCCTTCGATACTCGAAGCGTTTAATAAGGCGAAAAAATAATGGCGGACATACTGGAACAACCCGAAGACAACAACGATATCCCACCAGTACCTAGGATTAAACCTCTAAGTGCCAAAGCGCTGCAAGCCGACCGAGTGTCGGTTGCGATTAATCGGGGGCTTATGGGCAACCCGGCGGACGCCGCGAAGCGCAAAGAGTACTCGAAGGAACTCGGGGTAGAGCCACACGAGATCAGGGACTTGAACGAAGCGAAAGCGGAGGTGATCAAGAAACGGTCGCAGATGGACCAACTCATTGAGACGAATCCGGGGTTAGCCCGGTATTTGTTAAACAATCCGATTACTCCCGAATTGGCTTCTGAAGATCTGCCGGCGTTACATAAGATCGCCCGCATGTGGCGGCGTACTGCTCTCGATCCTATCGTGCAAGTTTTTGGCAAGGGCAGTTCGATGTTGGCGCAGGGCGCTGTTGGCGCTGCTGACATAGCGACCAGATTTGTTCCAGGTAAAACACAGGATCTGGGCAAGACGCTCGAAGACGCCGGGTTCAAGTTTAAAGAACTCGATCAGATTCTCGAGGGAATGCTCTCGCCCGAACAACAGCTCGCGAACATGAAACGCGCAGAGCAAAAAACATTCACCGGTGCTTTGGAAGCGATGGTGGAAAGCCCGAGCTCGGCGACCGACATGGTGCTCAGCAGTTTGTTACCAATGGCCGGAGGCGGAGTTTTAGGGGGTGTACTCAAAAAAGTAGCACCAGGGGCAAGCGCAGCAGTGGCCGCCGCCCTGGGGGAAAGCATTGTGATAACCGGCGGTCTACAAGAGAAGATCCGTCAAGAATCTAAGACAGGCACCACAACCGAGGCACAGAAATCAATAGCAACCCTGGCGGGCACGGCAGCCGGTGGGGTAAGCGCGATATCGAACGTCATAGCACGCAAACTGGGGCTACCGGATATCGATGCGTACATAGCCTCTGGCGGTCTTAAAAACGCCCTGAGTACCTCCGGCGTTCCTCCTTCTTTGGCCAAAGTGATCTTATCAGGCACCGTTGTGGAAGGGGCCGAGGAGATGTCACAATCGGCCTTGGAGAGTGTGGCCGAAAACGTAGCACTAGGCAAACAATGGGACGACGGTCTCGGTGCAGCCGCAGCTCAGGGCTTGGTAGCGGGGTCGCTGACTCAGCTCGGTTTCTCGCCGATGATGATTCGTGATGCACAGAATACGATCGAGGATAACATCTCGAGGGAGCGCCACAAGGCGGCTTCGGATGCGCTTCAGAATACTTTCAAAGCGATGCGTGCCGAGGGCACCCGCGACATGCTGGCGAAAGTCGGAGAGGCGGTATCGGAATCTAATCTGAGAAACTTATCCACAGATGCGTTCGCCGAATTCGTCGATCACATGACAGAGGATTCTGACGTGGATGCGGTCTACGTTCCGGTCGAGAAACTCGACGAAGTGCTGTTGCAGAGCGGCATGTCTGAGTCAGAACTTACTGACAAGATGCCAGAAGTTGCTGACAACATCCGTATCGCTCGTGCGACGAAAGGCGACGTTCGGATACCGGTCAAGGATTACCTGGTGAATTTCGCCGGGACACCGACAGAGAAATCCCTGCTCGATCACCTGAAGATCGATCCGGAAGGCATGACCTTCGCCGAATCCCAGGAGTTCATGCAATCGCAGAAAACCGAATTTGAAGCGCAGGCACAGCAAATCATAGCTGCCGATCAACCGGTATTGAGCGCGGAAGAGTATGCGAAACAACCGGTGGAAGGTAAGACTTATAAACAATACCTGCAGGAACACCCCGATCAGAACGCCGTAATCGAGGCAGATTCAAAAAATGTTGAGCGGGTAATAGTAGGGGAACTAAATAAAGCCGGACGCTTTAATAGAGAGGCTAACGCGGTCTACGCGGTACCGTTCCGTGAGTTCTTCAGAACTGCGGCTATTCGAGAAACCCGGAGCACGGGCAAATTGGTAACGCCGACTGAAATATATGAACGCTATCCGCTCAAGTACCAAATGCGGGGCGAGACCCCAACGGCAACACCGGATACGCTGACGCAGCCGGTTACCGCTGCTACGCCCGAGGATTTCAAGACCGAGAACATTCAGGACATTCTGGAGAACGGCAACTGGATGATCGTCGCGGCGACCAATCCGAACGCCAGCACTTTGACTGACGAAGAGAATGAGAAGTTGCACGCGAAATTGTTGGCAGATCTTGATGCTCGCGGGTTGAAGTATGAAGTCGTGTACGGCAGATATCCCGGAGACGCGACAGAAATGCCCTCCGTGTTGGTATACGACGTTGACAACGCAACCGCTCGGGATTTCGCGAACAGATATGATCAGGACTCAGTCCTGGTTCGTGATGGCTTTATCTACCGTGACGGGCAGGTTAAACCCCATCTAGGCAATGTGACGACGTATAGCGACACCGCGTCTGCGTTTTCCGCCGGCGGGTACACGAGAGTACCATCAACCGGTGCGATTTTCTCTGTTGATTTCGATTGGGATGCTAACGACAGGTATACACCCGGAGCTGATTTTTACACGCAACCTACGATACAGAAACCCGGATCGATGACCTTGGTCGGCGTGCACTACTCGCATGAGAAGAGAACTGTTCTCGACGGCATGAAGTACGGAACAGGGCTGACGGGCAAAGAAAGGGATCGGGTGTTGTACGGTGCTAATACCGATGACAATATCAAAACCAGAGTAGATTTCTACACCGACACCGGTAACGGTGTTACTCCGGAGAGTGGCTTAGGTGGGGTTAAGCATGAAGTGCTGTTGACCGACATCTATGACGCATCGGTAAACCCGCTGAATCTCAGCTATCCGCCGACGTGGGACGGGGGCAATACCTTCGAGCAACAGGTACTCGCGAACGGGTTCAAAGGATACTTCGTAAATCAAGGCAAACAAGGTCGAGTGGTACTGCTGGGCGAAGCCGCTCGCGCCGTGCCGGTGCCAACACCGGAACAACTGGAGGAACAGAAATATGAACAACGCAGAAGAAGTGGGTTTCCATCGGCAGAGACAAGGGCGTATCAGGGCACTCGTGAAGCAGATGGAAGTCTCAAAGGGCTCCCCCGACAAGTCGGCGGTTTCAACGCCGCGCACTACCGCAAAGCGGAAGAAGTAACCCGTAAATATATGGCCGATGCGGGGTTACCCTATAACCCGCCTAGTCAGTATGTCACCGTCGATCCGGAACGCGCAAAACGCATAGCGTCTGCATTCGACGCGATGAAGCACGATCCGCAAGATCCGTTGGTTAAGGAAGCCTACGCGGCGCTTGCAGCGGAAACTATAGCACAGTACAAAGCGGTGTTGGATTCAGGGCTCGTCATTGAGTTCATCGATTTCAGTAAAACGGGCGACCCGTATGAGGGCAACCCGCGCAAAATGACTGAGGATGTTATCAACAACAACCACATGTGGGTCTTCAGTACTCGTGAGGGTTTCGGATCTGATGCGGCCTTTGACCCTACAGATAACCCGCTGTTGGCAGAAACTGAATTTGAGATAAGCGGGCAGAAGGCTTTAGTTAACGATCTTTTCCGTGTTGTGCATGATTATTTCGGTCATGTAAAAGAAGGCGTTGGCTTCCGGGCCTCGGGCGAGGAGAACGCTTGGCGGGCGCACATGAGCATGTTCAGCCCACTTGCGGGCAGAGCTTTGACCACCGAGACTAGAGGGCAAAATTCTTGGGTGAATTTCGGACCTTACGCGGAGCACAACAAAACGGCCAGCGGAGCGGACACGCATTACGCGGATCAGAAGATCGGGTTGTTACCCGAATGGGTCTCGGCTGATGGAGTCAACGATTCTGTAGGAGCGGAGGGGTACCAGCAATCGGCTCGTCGTTTGATGCTGAAGAAGGAGAACCTCAAAAAGTATGGTTTGAAACCCGGCGGTAAATACACCACACGGGAAGTCGTCGCGGCTCTCGAGGCGCGTCAACGCGATAAATACGGGATCATCGAAAAGGGCGATTATTCTGAAGAAGCTATAAATAAAATCTCTAGTTGGATCGCGGAAGAGGTTCGCTTTGAAATGTCGGACCCCGACAACTCCGGTCTCGGGTGGTATTCGTGGAAATACCAGAGGGCGCTCGATATCATGGGGGAAAAATACCCCGAATTGCTAACAGATAAAAACGCTCGCAGCACATTTACCGCGTTGTTAGCGATAACGTCTGACGGTAACCGTCCGAATATCAACACGATATTGGCGGACGTCGCTTACGCGGGGTACCGCGAGACGGGACGTTTTGGGTCTCTGGAGGGCAAAACTGTACGCACAAATATACCTGTCGTAATCTCCCGCCTACAGTCCCTATACGACGAGTTCGGCGGAGATGTAGAAAAGGTGCACCAATACCTGATGTCTGAAAAGACCTTAGGGGAGCTGAAGCGCGAAGCGGAAGCAGCGGGTAAAACACTGTCCTCGCCGTATGAAGTATCTACTATGCTGCCTATGGCGGCGCTGGAATTCGGGCCAAAACTTGGCGCTTTCTACGCGAATCTCATGGGCTCACATGGATACCTCACGATGGATCGGTGGTGGTCTAGGACTTTTAACCGGTATCGTGGGTTGTTACTGACGGCACCTACCAAGGAAGGGCTCAACACGTTCAGGAATCTGATAGGCCAACCAACATTAAGCGACGACGAGGTTGTGTCGGCGGTAGTACCGTTCGCGGAAAGACTAGCGGCACGTAAGTTCAAAACCCGCTTGGCGCAATTGGTTGGCAAGTCCGAGCCTTCGAAAAAGGCGGATGCTGAAAAGTGGATGAAGATTGCGAGAGAGAAAGCGGGTGACGCTTTCGAAGAGTTGCTCGCGGAGCACAACATAGAGAGGGCTGCTAACACTATATATAAAGCAGCTTTTATCAGCATAGAGGATGCACCTTTCGGCGCAAAGGATCGTACCTTCATGATCAATGCGACAAAGAAAGCACGGCGTAAATTGAAGGCGACCGGGTTGGACATAAGCATATCCGACATCCAGGCGGTTTTATGGTTCTTCGAGAAAAAACTATACGGAGAACTTGGTACTAAATTTTCAGGAACGGTATCCTATGAAGACACAGCAAGAAAAATTATCAGTGGACAACTCACTGCCTCCGATCTCGGATCCGAAGACGATGGAGCTATTGACGGGGTTGATGAGGAAGAAGTTTCTGTCGGGGACGAAGACTATGCCGATGAAGGGGGCTACCAACAGTCCTCCTTCTACTCAGCCCTAGAACGCGAAATCGGCGGACTCAATAAGATCGCGAATAAGGAAGGCTCGGTAAAACCCGACCAAGCGATCAAGTGGATCGAGGCGCGACAGAAAGAGGGCAAGTTTAAGAAAGAGGAAGTCGAGGCTGTCGGCGTCCTCGATTGGTTACAGACGAGAACGGGCGACGTGAAGGTCGCCGCTGTCGAGGATTTCGTTCGCCAGAACGGTGTGCAGTTAGAAGTAATGGTGTTAGGTGATAATCCCATAGACGAGGATCGTGTTTACGAGGTCGCTAGAGAGAGCTTCTTTAACAACTTCGATGTGTACCAACACCCCTACTATGAAAGTTTGATCGAAAATGCGGTTCGCGACACTGCGCGGGAGATGCTGGACGACCCTGAGCATCTGGTTTGGGAACTCTACGGGGAGAATTGGCACGACACTGAGGACCTCGAAAGTTACTCCCGAGACGATGTATCCGAGTTAGCGCGTCGTCTGCAGGAGTCTCTGTCTGTTTACGAGATAATAGGAGAGGACGTCGAGGATGATATCAGGGATGAAGTGTACACCCTCGTTTGGGACGAGGAGTCAGATTATTATCTGGATGACGCCCGAACGTTCCTTCAGGAACAAGAAGGGAGCTACCCGGCAGAATTCGAGGACTACCAACTAGACGGCGGGGAGAATTACCGAGAGATCCTCTTCCGGTTGCCTTATCTCGACCTCCGAAGCAGTTTCGACGCCCCCCATTTCAGGGAAGAATTATCGGAAAACCTTATAGCACACACACGGGTCAATGAGCGCTTCGCTAAGAACTACACGCCTGAGGAACAGGCACAACTAGATGAATTTAAAAAACAGCACGCGGAGTGGGTTGCGGGTAATAGAACCCAGGAGATACAAGACCTATTCGCCGCGTTGAATAAGGCCTACGAGGATCTTCGCAACGCGGCTAACGGGCGCATCATTACGCCTGAATTAGAGGCTGAAGATCCCGTACTTGCAGAAGCTGCGGATCGCGATCGTAGGCTGTCCGCAGAAATCAAAGCACTACAAGAAACCCGCCGAGCGGCAGAACCCAAGCGCCCCGATATAAAACCCAAAACGGAGAAGGTGCTCTTTGTCGAGGAAGTGCAATCAGATTGGGCGCAGCAAGGACGGGACTTCGGGTTCATCTTGAAAAACCCACCTAAACTCACAGCGGACGAAC
>Ga0208644_1003257_pt1 | contig 12685 bp, 10 predicted proteins | sample VirMetDEL_Nov_18_FD_184517 | JGI IMG/M metagenome (GOLD analysis project Ga0208644, IMG submission 184517) | Aqueous microbial communities from the Delaware River and Bay under freshwater to marine salinity gradient to study organic matter... | ecosystem: Environmental > Aquatic > Marine >... | reverse complement strand
TAGGTGGTGCAGAAGTCACACCGCCTGTTGGTGGAGCCATGTCTCTAGGACTTAGAAGACTTGGCTGTTCCATTGTAGGCGCAGGAATATCTGGAGTACCCATTCCCGCCTCAACTTTGCCTTGAAGGTTTGCTTGAACTTCAGCAGTCTGTGAGGTAAGTTGTGCGGCTGTAGAAGAATCAACAGTTGGAGAAAAAATATTTTTACCAGCATCTACTACGCCTTGCATAGACTTTTGTGCTGTTTCCCAAACACCGTTTTTACCAAAAAAGTTCATGTTGGTAATATCAAGCTTACCACCTGTAATTTTAAATAAAGCATCACCAAGGCCGGGAATACTATTTGCGGCGGCTCCAACGGTTTGTCCAATAACCTTTGTAACGCCTTCAGTTACAGAACTAAAAAAGTTACCAACTCGTCCACCAATTTCTACAGCCTTTGTAATAAACTGACCAGCCGCATTAACAACACTAGAGCCAATGCCACCATAACTTGCTAAAGCCCCGCCAACGCCTTTTAAGCCTATAGATAACATTTCTCCTATTCCCGGCAATACAAGAGCAAGACCAATCTGACCAATAATTCCAATTTTATCCATGAATTTACCAACAGACTTAAAGGCACTTTTAATTGCTTTACCTACTTTCTTAAAGACCTTTTTAATACCTTTAAAGATTTTTTTAAAAAATCCCATTATTAACCACCTCCACCTAAGAAATTGTCTGCAAGGTTCATAAGCCCTTGTATTGTTGTACTGCTACTGTTTCCTGCCGCCGCCTCATTACCAAGAGCAACAGCATAAAGCTGGGTGCGTCTAGTCTGATCATTCTCATAGCTTTGACGCAGGTAATTTGCACTGTCTCTAAACTCTTGTTGTGTGAAAGCTCTTTCCTGCATTGTCATATTAAATGCGTTTTGAGCATTTTGTCTGTTAGCGGCGTTTTGTGCCGCATTCTCAGCCAAGGTTAGCTGACGCTCAAAGGCCACATTAGCCGCTTCAATAGCATTGGCATTTGCGGCATTAAATTGCTCGCGCTGAAACTCTTGGTTTGAGTTAAACTGTTGAGCCTGAAGAGACATTTGAGCATTTGCAATACGCTCTGAGCTATCAGAACGAATCTGTGATGATTTGATCTGTGCGTCTGCTCCAATCCTTGCGGCACTAACAGTTGCACTAGCACTGATGTTCGCAGTTTGAATTCTAGTTGCATTGTCTTTATCAGCAAGAGTTTGTTGATTGATTGCTGAAGCATTAAACTGGCTCATTGCATTTGATTGGGCCGCATTGAACTGACTGATCTGTGCGGCAAGACTAGAATTAAACTGATCTACTTGCATCTGGCTTTGAGCATTAAACTGTCTTGCGGCATTCTGCATAGACTGATCAGACAGCAAAGCCTGTTGAGTCATTTGAGCATTTAGAATCTCAGCCTGCTGTGCATTACTTAAGTTTGCCATATCCATCTGCAAGAAGGCTTGAGCATTCTGAGCCGCAAGGCGTGTACGAGTGTCAAGGTTTGCAAGATCTAAAGACGCAAGAGCCGTAGCATTTTGCATAGCGGCCTGTTGCTTTGCATTAAAATCTGTCATGGTCATCGACTGCATAAATTTACTATTAGCCATAGCAGTCTGTTGTTCGGCATTAAACTGAGCCATATCCATATTAGCGACCATAGCCGCATTCTGAACAGCCCTTTGTTGATCAGCATTAAGCTGTGCAACATTCATTTGAGAAGCAATCTCAGCCTGAAGCATATTAGTCTTCATGCGACTTTCAAGGTTTGCAAGCTCTGTTTGCTGTGCGGCTGACAAGTTCTCTGAAGATGCTTGATTTAAAGCTGAAAGATTAGCAAGCCTCATTTGCTGATCGTTACTAAGATTTGCAAGCTCCATCTGTTGCTTAAAGCCAGCATTCTTAGCCATAAAGTCAGCGGCTATTTGCATTTCTTGCATACGCCGTTGATTCTCAGCAGACATATTTTCTCTATTTGTCTGAAACTCTAGCTGAAGATTTGCCATCTCCATTTGTTGTTCGTTACCAAGATTGGCAAGATTCATTTGCTGTTGCTGAGAAGAACGCTGTGATGCCGCCTGCTGACGATTTTGCAAGTTCTGCATTTCAGTCTGTTGACGCATTTGTGCAGAAGTCAACATAGCCTCTTGAGCAAACTGGCTTTGCATTGCAGACATTTGTTGTGCCATCTGAGCAGTCTGAGAAGCCGATGTTTGGCGATTAGCCGTATTTTGTAGCCTTCGCTGTGCGTTCAGATTAGCTGACTGTACTTCAGCCTGTTGCTCGTTTGAGAGGTTCTGAGCGGCCCTTTGTTGCAACGCCTGTGCATTCTGCTGTGCGATAGGCATAGCACTTTGAATAATAGCATTAAAAAGAGAATCTCTAGCAACACTAGAAGTTGCCATACCTCTTGCCGCCAAACGAGCATTAATAGCATCTACTGCTGGTCTAGCCCAAACAGGAATTTCACCATCTTCAAGACCTGCAAGAAGTGTTTCCATCTGTGAGGACACTAGAGCTTCAGTCGGAAGTGCCGCAACCTTTGCTTTAATTTCAATTGGCTGTTCATCCATCTGAGCTTCAACAGTTGCAGGATCTTCTACAATTGTTGCTGTAAGTTCTTTTGGTAACTCACCAACTTCTGCAACCATGTCAGCCGCCGCACCCTTTGCCGCTGTACCTTTAACTTTACGCATCTGGGCGGCTTCGTAACCGACTGTACCGATAATCTGAGCGGCTGTACCATCATCAGCTTCTGTACCAAGAATAGCGTTGCGGGTCTGTGCTTCAGCTTCGGCAGTTTCTGCGACTTGAGCAGTCTCGCCAGTTACAGGATCTACAAAAGCCTCTGAAGATAACTCATATTCTGCGGCAGTACCTAAAGCCGCTTCTTCAGCTTCTGTATCTCTTTCAGCCGCTACAGCCCTTTCAGTAAGAGTTGCCTCTTCAACTTCAGCAATAGCTTCATCACTAACTGTACCAGTTTGGCCTTCAGCCGTTGGTACTTGATCAGAAATAGTAACTGCATCATAGCTTTGAGCCTCTACTGTATCTGGTGCATCAGCAGTTGTAACAGTTCCTATAGCCGCATCGCCTACTTGTCCTGTTTGTCCTCCAGCAACTGTTTGAGGTGCAATAGTATTAGTTCTTTGCTCCATCATTACGGGTTGAGCCATAGTTGGTGTAGGGCCACCACGAGAAGGCTTTATACCTGCTGTATTTCTTTTTCTCCTAGCGAGCTTTTTTTGCACTTCTTCATCAATAGGTGCTTCTCGCCCACCGCCCGTTTCTGGCGCTCTGCGAACCGGCTCGTTTGCATTGCTTGTAGAAGCAGTACCGCCACGTTGTTCTGTTCTAGGCGCTTGTTGAGCTACTGTACGAACTGGTTTAGGGCGTGGCCTTTCGTCTTTTGACACTTCCATCTGTATAGGTTTATTGGCTTCAGGGCCAAAGTCTTCATGAACTACAGGCGTAGTTTCTTTCATTTCAATAACTTCTTGAACTGGAAGCTTTGATCGGTCAACAGTAGCTACTTCAATCTGAGGAAGAGATTCCATATCTACTGGTGCAGGACGCTCTAAACCAGCCGCAGGATCATGTTGGGCTGAAGTTGGATCTTTAACAGGATCATAGGCGTCTGGAACACCATCGCCTGTTGTATCTGTATTGTTTTGACCGCCACCGCCGCCACCAGAACCGCCACCAGAACCGCCACGACCAAGAGTAGCTAACCACTGTGAGTAAGTACCAACATTACCTTGTGCAAGCCACGCATTATAAGCCGCTCGCATTGCTCCATCAGCGCCTGTTGCGCCCCCTATGGGATAGCCAACTCTTTTGGGCTTACGAATCCCACCAGCCGCATACTTTTTTCTACGATTCTTTTTCTTTCGTTGAGCCATTTATAGTTTCCTCAGTACGACCAGATAGCGGGAGAAGGATATTCATCTTCTGCCATATCTAAGTGTATAAAACGTCCTTTACCTTTTTGATTTATACCTATTCTTTTTATGCCATGTTTTATGGCTACTTCAAGAACTTTTAAAGCTTTATCTCCTGTTACAGCTACATCAACTGCACACCCTGTTGTATGTGCGCCTGCGCGAGACTTAGAAGCCTCTATAGGATGTTCAATACATCTGTATCCAGAGCTAATAACAAAAGGAAAATTACATTCGTGTCTAATGTTATTTAAAACCTTTAAAAATTCTTCATCAAATTTATACGCACCGCAGTGTTGACAACTCAATTCTTCTTCTGTAAAATAATTCATTCTTTTTTACCAGAACCTAAAAACAAACCAAATGAGCCTGTCAAAGCACCTGTCATAACGCTGACCAAACCTGCTTGCTCTAACGTAGGTGCTGGGATTTCCATAAACCATTCAACAACACGATAAGTCATAATAACCATAGCTAACATAAGAAGCCTTGGAACAAGACGCCATTTATCTAATTCTTCAGGCGTCATTGTTTTCTCATCTTCATAATTTTGTCAGCCCCTTTAATACCAAACGAGCTTGTTACTGCAACAAACAAGAGGTATTGATACCATTCTGGCAAATTGCCCAAGGCATCAAAAGCATCATGCACCCTATCCATAACAGTGATATCATTGACACCAACACCATACATAACAGCAACGATAGGAGCCGATAACAAAAGCGCGAACCATTCGTCCTTCCAGCTATTAGCTGACGCATCTGCCATTTTAGATTCCCAATCAGCATCGTTTTGGATAACCTGTAACTTCGCTTGATGCTTTGCTTGGGCTTGTTCATGTTTGTTGTTTAAATACCCGCCAACTAAATTAGTAATGGGTGAAATTAAAGCCTGCCACGCCATATAAAACTCCTAAGAGCAGTAAGCACCATCTTCTGATTCATCAAACTGCTTATCACCACAACCATACTTGTAATCGTTGTTAGTGTCACACGCACGTTGCCATGTAATCATATCAAACGTCAGGCCTTCGCTCCATGGTATATATGCTTTACACCATTCGTGTGAACCTACAGCATGATCGTCTTGTGGTTGAGGAACATAGTCACGTTTTGTCCAAGGTGATTGCGCTCTAAAGTATGTATTTTTATTATTTAGTATTTGTCGAGTAAACAAAGTACTGTTCGGTGTACTGATGTAGATTTCTTGATTGTCTTTTAATGTATATGTAGAACCATCATCATAATTAATTACAGTTTCTGCGTATGCAGAGCTAACACAAAAAACAACAAACAAAAGAAAATACTTCATTCTTCTTTCTCCTTTTTTCCTAAAAGTTGTCTTGCACGAGACAAGTCATTTAAAAATGCTTGTTTGCAATGATCCTCACCCCAACGCTTAAAAACAAAATTAATTGCTTTTTCAGCTTGCTTCCAGCCTTGCTCATCATTTAAACGATAAGCTCTACCAGAAACAGATTCATTTGGGTTGTTAGAAAGCAACACAGCAGTATTTATTAACTGGCTTGTTGCATCTCCAACATGAATAAAGTATTGTATTAGTCTATCCATAATAACTCCATTTATTTCATAAAATAAACAATTAGTGATGCTCCAGCAGTTACACACACCCAAAACATCCTTTCTATATTATTAGATGTTTTAGTATTAAGCAAGACAGCATTGCTTAGATTTTTTATGTCATCTTCCTGATCATCTAAACGCTTTTCATGTCGATCAAGCCTTTTGAAAACCGACAATAATCGTTCTTCAATCCTTGCAAGTTCAGACACAGTATCAGTCAATTTATCTAACTTTTCTTCTATGCGCTGTAAACGCGGCTCGTTCTCTGGTACAACAGCCATTAGGCACCTCTTATTATTAATACTGTGCCGTAGATTATACCGGCTGATAAAGCCACAGCTACTGCTATAAGTAAACTATCTAATAACATTCGCTGACGTTTACGTTGTTTATAGATTGCTTGTTCACGTTGCGCCTTAATCTTACGTCTAAGCATTATCATATCTTGATAAGTCTCAACGCCATATGTCCAAACAATTAATTCTCGTATTTGTTTTTCTTGTTCCTCTAATTTCTTTTTAGCTATGACACTGTTTAAAGCTTGTTGCTCAACAGTGTTACCATCAAAAAGCTTTTTAAATATGCCGGGATTTTCAGCTTCTTTTTCAGCTTCTTTAATGTCAGATGCAAAGCTGTACCATTGTCCTAGTTTCTGAGCAACGTGTTCAATCTCAGCACCTTTGTTTACTAGCACCTGTATACCTTTGAAGGTAGTAGATGCCATAGCAATTAGAGATAAAGGATCCATTCATTATTTTACTCAGGATCAGCTTCTGCCGCTGGAGTTTGTGCCGCTTGCAGTGCCGCGATTACTTCAGCCGTATGAACCGCCGCGCAGATAGCCTGCACCTCTGAGGTTTCGCCGCTGTAGTCCTCTCCCGCTTGGACAACGTGCCGATGAAATGATCGGGTAAGCTCCTCGCCATCCCTCTCAATAATCGTCGCAGTGCGAACCTGTACAGATTTGTACGGGCCAACCACTTCAATTTTGTCTACTTCTTGTCTTTCAGTTAATGCCATTTTTGTTTCCTCTTTTTAGTCCGTCCCAATCGTCCGATTAGGATATTAATTAAACGCGATAGGTAACACTAAAATAAAGATCACCCAAATTGCTATCAAAATGGTTGTACTGTAATGCAGTCCATGCCGCGCCATCATTTCTTGAAACATAAAACCGTAGCACTGAACTACTTGAAGATACATACGCGGTTAGGTCTGCTATAGTGCTAAGACTAACATCTCTGTACATTACAGCGCCGATTGCCGTGCTAGATGAGGCTGATGTAAAAGGTAGTCCAGAGATATTAATATCTGATGTTGTTGAGTAATCGCTGAAATTCGCTAACGCCCCAGAAACATGAACGGTATTTCCTATCTTTGTATAAATACAATCAATTGCGCTCACGGTTCCGGAGTCTGGTGATGGCGTCCAAGTCCCTTCTTCATAATCGTCTAGCGCATTAACGGCGGCAGTGTCTCCGTTAAACTTGATGCCATCAGAATCAATTCTAAGCATCTCGTTAAGGCTACTTGTTGGCCCGTTTATAGTCAGTGCGCCATCGTCAACCAAATGGCGAAGGTCAATATATTTGTTTGAGTTAGCAGTATTATTTCCTTGGAGTCTAATATAAACATCATCGCCAGCTTTTGCTGTGCCTAAAGTGCCAAACCTAGCCGCCAAAACGTTTCCGACATTGACACCGACACAAAAAGGAACATCAGGATTATCGTAATTAATTCCTACGCGACCGTTGGCGTCGATACGCATGGCTTCTGCGCCTTCAGTCTTGAACACAAGCGTATCAGTGCCTTCTGCGCCTATGCGTGAGCGCCCCTGCGCTGTAGTGCTGTTGGCAAAATCAATATATGAGCTTGCGCCAGCAGATTCAAAAAGCGACGTTACTTGCTCCGAGCCGCTATTAACGTGCAAGCTCCGTGATGGCGTTGTATTTACGCCAATGCTTCCAGTGACGTTTATGCCTTGAGTTATGGTTGTTATTTTTGTAGACCCTGCAAACGTTAGCTTTGTCGATCCATATTGGTTGTTTACGAAAAAGTCACCAGTGTTTGCAGTGCCGACATAGGCCACTCTGGTTCCCGCGCTATCATCAAACGCAATACGGATGTTGCCGATATTGCTTGCGCTTGCAGTTAAGTTAGTGTCAACAAGCGTAAAAATATCGCCGCTCGTTCCAAAGACGGACGTTTCGGTATTTGTGATTCTTAATTCTTCAGTGCCGTTAATCGTAAATGAATGTTCTGTTGGCGTTTCATAAATAATATCGCCAGTGAGAAAGTTTGTTACATTAAGGTCCGCACCATTCGTATAGTTAAAACTTCCGGCATTGGTCGTGCCATAGCGCAAAAGCAAACCCGCGTTTACGTTGGTGCTTGTGCCGTTTGTGTCGTCGATGCTTATTCGCGGTGAATCAGAAGCACGAACCGATAGCTCATGCGTGGTTTGAGATGCAGGAGCGCCTATACTTACCGCTCCATTGCTCGCTATAGTGAAATATTCGGTAGACCCTAATCCCCAGCTAAAGCCGTTGTTAATTAAATTCCATGCGGTTGGAAACCCAGACGTAAAAGTAGAATTGTCCGTAATTAAAACGGAATCCGCGTTCAGTTGAAGTTGCCCGTTATTTTCTAAAGACGAATCATAACCAGCCCCGCCATTTCCTAAAGTGCCAGTGCTTTCAATCCTCACTGGCAGTGACGGTTCTTCTTGATCCGTTAAATCTATAGCGCCGCTATACAGAAGAAGCTCACCAGAGCTATCAACACGCATACGTTCTTCGTAAGTTGAAGCACCTGTTCTTGTTTGAAATACGAGATGATTATCGTAATTTGAAGAAGTCGATACGGTTCCTATATTCCACCAACCTAAAGCCGCGTTTCCATTATTAGCCGCAAGCTGTATTGCTGTGTATGAACCTGTAGTTGATTCCTGCGAATGAAATCTAGTGGTAGCCTCCATGTTCGTTGTGGATGAATACGCTCCATTTGCTGGACTTTCTTTTACATGAAGTCGATAGTCAGGGCTGGTTTCGCCAATACCAACATTCTCTGACGCATCAATCGTAATCGCAGTGCTTGTGGCGTTATCGTCGATGCCTAATGATGTAAACGTCCCTTCTACAATCAGGTTGTTTTTTTGAGTTAAATGCCCAGACGCCGCCCACCTCGCAAATTCATTAAATCCGTCGCCATAACCACCTATTAGAATATTGCCATCAGCAGTGTCGTTCCTAGAGCCAAAGTATGTATTGCCGTTTGAGTTAGTAAGCTGAGTGTATTGATTGGTTCCGTCAGAGTCTTGAATCCGAAAAAGCGGAGTGCCTTCCGAAATAGTTATGTCACCAGAAGTAATCGTTCCTGCGAAAGTCGTATTCTCGCTTGAGTCAATAGTGATAGCCGTAGACGTAGCGTTATCGTCGATGCCAGTGGAGGTAAAACCTGCAACAGTCACAGATGACGCATTGCTCATGTCAATAACGTCTTGTACCTGATTGTGAGAAAAGATTGCTGTGCCGTTATTTACCAAACGAATTGTTTTGCCGCCAACACCACCATCGCTAATTCGCAAACCAAAGTCTGTACTAGACGCAGAAAAATTTGCCTCGCCGCCAGAAGGTAAGTCCAGCTTTACGTCAGAGCTAGAAGTGCCTTTTGTTATCCTTACAACATCGTTTGTAGCAGTGCCGTTTTTGTCATAATTTATAGACAAGTTACCAGAAGTATCTGCCTCAAGTTGCCACTCATGCGGCCCACCCGTACCAGCCAGCCCCACTTGATCGGCCTTTAGTTTTAGAAATGCCTGATAGTTGCTTCTGGCATAAATAGTGTCGCCAAGGGTGATATCTCCGGTAGCACTAATGTTGCCGTTAGACTCAATCGTTAAATGTGCCGCCCCAGTTTCGTAGCGTGTACTACCAGCCGCGAAATACAGATTCATATTTCCAGAGGTATCAGCCGACTCGGCCCACATTCCCGCATAGTGCGGTGGCGACCCTGTTGAATCTGCGTTTCTGAATACATAGCCGCCCATGAATGCGCCGCTGGATATTACAGTGTCATTGGTTCCTGCAATAAACTCAGCGCCCAACGATGCTGTAGCGTGAACCGCCGTTGATCCGTTTATTGGCGTTGGATTGGTGCCTGTATTCCCAATGGCAATTCCGCTATCAGTAATCGTCAATCGTTCGCCCGTGGCGTTATCGTCGATGCCTGTGGAGGTAAATGTAGTAAAGGTGCCTGCGGCTGGTGTAGAACCTCCGATTGTAACGCCATCGGCTGTTCCACCGTTTATGTCGGCAGTAGTAAGTACGGCACTTGGTATTGTTACCACACCAGAAGAATTTATGCGTAAATTACCCGTGATAACGTCACCAGCCGGTGACCATAGCTCTACAGCGCCGTTGTCATAAAAAGCCATACCGCTATTGCCGGTACCGGCAGACGGGCCATCATTTATAAAATAAGCATATCCAGTACTTGTCGTGCCAACTCTTAAACTATCGGTACTTCCGTTAAACTTGATGTAGTGGTTTGTAGCGTCAAATTCCGTAAAGCCGTTACTTATAGTTAGTCGCGTAGCGGTAGCGTTATCGTCGATGCCTGTAGAGGTGAATGTGGTAAAGGTTCCTGCGGCGGCTGTGGTTCCACCAATAACAGTATTATCAATTGTACCTGCATTAATGTCGGCAGTATCAGCTACAAGGCTATCAATGTTAGCTGTACCGTCAATATAAAGGTTTCGCCACTCTTTTGTAGAGCTACCAAGATCGTAAGTATCGTCGGCATCTGGAGTAATGTGTGAAGCCACATCAGCCGTTAGTGTAATACTGTCGGTATCTGCATCACCAAATGTAAGATTACCTGAGATTGTTGCATTGCCTGTAACAGTTAAATTACCGCCAATAGCCACATCACCTGTAGTCGTAACAGCGTCTACATAGGCATTTGCCCAATACAGTGAAGTGCTACCAAGATTCCAAGTACTATCAGCTTCAGGAACAAAACTAGAATTAACAAGAGCATTTACAATTAAAGTATCAGCCGTAGCATTTCCAAGAGTAACATCTCCTTGAAAACTAGAAGCACCACCAACCAAAAGGGTTGTACCAATAACCGCTGAAGCATCTACAGTTAAATCATCAATTGTTGCAGTGCCATCAATGTAAAGATTTTTAAACTCTAAAGAACTAGAACCTAAATCAATATCATTATCAGTTACAGGAACAATTGCACCGTCTTGAATGCGAATTTGTTCTACAGCGGCACTAGAAACTTCTACATAAAATCCCCAACGATTATTAGTGCTGTCTACTTCAATTTTGTTGTTGAAGTCTAAGTCGCCAATCTTTGGAATGTTACCGCCCTGTGCGGCTGTACCATCGTGTCGATGTCCAGTAGAAGTTGCATCTGTACTAGAATATGCAAAAGCATTTACTAATTGATTATATTCATCATTAAACAACGAAGCAGTAATTGTGTCGCCATCTGAAAATGAACTTTGTCTTGTATAATCTTGAGCCATTATTATCTCCTACCTGATGGCATATAATCTATATAAAAACCATTAACTGCGTATGAAAAATTTTTATCTTCTGTTTTAATTCTCAAACTTATTGTGTTTCCACTTCCCTGAATAGTTGTACGAACCATTGGATCATTAGTTCCTCCAAATGTTGCTGTACCAAATGTAGAAGTTCCAAAAATAGCAGGAAGCGGAATACCCGTAATTGTAGTGTCTGGTGGCTGTTGGACATCAACAGATTTATAGTCATATCTTACTCGTAATATAGGAACAACATCTCCTTCAGGAGAAAAAGAAGTACGAACATATTTTACCGTTTTTCTTGTTCCTATATCACCAAAATCTAAATCTGGGGTTTCATATACCGCTGTAATATTTTGTTCAGAACCACTAACTAAAAAAGAAGTTCCTGTGTCGTGATTATAAATATAACCATCTTTATCGCCATGATAAATTTTTTCAAGGCCATTTATATCAATTGTTGAACTTAAACCAAAAGCTTGTATGCCTTGTGTTTCAGACCATTCAAAACCTTGGCCTGTAAAAGTAGCAATAACCCCTTTAGCTTCTAAATAATCGGCATTAGGGCCAGAATAAAAAAGCCTATATTGAGATTTAGATCTAATAACACAACTATCAATTTCATAATCTGTAATATTTGTAGTTATGTTTGAAATAATACTTTGTATTTGTCTTGAAACAGAACTAAGCTCTGTGTCGCCAATACGCGCTGTTGCCGCAACGGTACGAATACCATCAGGCGCTAGAAAAACTAGATCACCTCCAAATTCTTGAATACTATAACCGCTAAGACAGCCTACGTTTTCTGTAATAGGGTCTACTCGGGCAGTATCTTTATCATTTATGTTGATAAGTTTGTGAATACTGTTTTTAGCAAATACAATAAGATTTTCTCTAAAACCTTTTATTCCTTGTATTTGATCTGATATAGTTACTGAACCGCCTGTAGCACCATTTGAAAAATCACTTGGATCATTATACTCACTAAAAAATATAGTATTTAAATTATCTTCTACTCCTGCCGCACATAAGTGATGATCATGAACAGTAATATATTTTACGCCGTTTGTACCGCTGACTGTAATTTCATTCGCAAAAAAAGTACGAGTGCTTAATGCTCCTGTACCTTCCATACGAAAAGAATAAATTTGATTTGCGCCATCAGCAATAAAAACTTCGCCATAATCAAAAGTAGCCCCTTCAAATAAAGCAAACTGGCACTGGCCTTGGTCTGTTCGTATAAGCGTAGAACGACCTGTAAAGGTTGTATAGTTGTCGCCACCATTAGCTACAGAACTACGATTTATTTGAAGCCATGTAATCCCATCATTGCTAAAATGTATGTCTGTTCCCGAACAAACAATAATACCATCTGCGTATGCAAACGTACCTAATATGCGATTAGAACTGTTAGGGCGTGTAGCTGAAGCACCACCATAGGCTGTAAAACCATTTATCCGACGATAGCCACCATCTGGGTCTACTTCAAAGTTTAAAAGTCTTGAAGCAAAACCGGGCTGTGCCAAAAGCTCAAGAGAATTTAAATTTGTATTTAAGCCGCCCTTACATGGAAAACCAAATGCCTGAG
>Ga0208644_1003256_pt1 | contig 12685 bp, 11 predicted proteins | sample VirMetDEL_Nov_18_FD_184517 | JGI IMG/M metagenome (GOLD analysis project Ga0208644, IMG submission 184517) | Aqueous microbial communities from the Delaware River and Bay under freshwater to marine salinity gradient to study organic matter... | ecosystem: Environmental > Aquatic > Marine >... | reverse complement strand
GGATAACACTGCACGGTTATCGTTTCACCATCGAAAGTTCCGTCGGTGTTCGGCGGAACTGCACGGCAACGACCATCGGGTGCCGGATCTGGATTACCGCAATCGTCAACCAATTTCCAATAGGGTGTGAACGCGCCAAAATGAGTTGTTGGCGCGACTCCCTGCCATTCCCATGTTGCGTCAGGCGGCGTTTCAGCAGAACAATCGCTCGCTGCGCATGCTGTCACGACCTGAGTTCCGTTGTCAGGCACCGGGTCTGGTATTGCTGGCATTTGACACGAGCAGCCGCCATGCACATAAGACCCCGGACTGTTTGGATCGTCACCGCCCTGCTCTGTCTCGCAGTCCGCTTGCGCAACTTTTATCCAGTTGTCTGTTTGCCATTCCCATGTGCATTGAGACGCATAGCACTCTGGGATGCACAGTCCATAGTTTTGACCAGCAGTCAATTGATTGTCAGTTACTACTGTGTCGCCAATTTGGATGCCGGGATAGTTTTGAGCGTCGGGAGTTTGCGAAGTTCCTTCACCGTCTGAATCGATGTTTTGCCAGTTTCCAGACGGCGCAATCAGATCCATTAGTTGCCAAGTCGTATGACCGGCCCAAGGTTGTACGATGCGAGTTTGTCCGGTCGTCTCATCTATTACCTGATTGGCCGGCAGGTCTGGCGGGTCCATGTCGAGCTTGTACACCTCGTACCAGCCGTTACCGAGATAACAAGAGACCATGAACGGGACGAGAGACTGCTCTTCAGTTTTTTTATCTCTCCGAGATGAAGTGACAGCCGGCCAGGTGCGATTCCTTCTTCGCAGTGTTCGCTTTACGTTTTCAGTTTTGCGAACGGCTCTCGACATTCGCTTAAAATCTGCTGCGTTTTTGAAGGCGACTGCCATTTGTGAAAAACCCCCTTACGGAACAACAGTAAAGAACGGCAGTCCACCCCATCCTATTTGTCGACCATTAAAAAAAGTCAAAGCATAAATTGTCGTTAGGCCGCTCTGGTCATCAAGTAACCGGCCGTATTCATCTAAATACGCAGGAGTGTCCGTTGGCTGCAAAGCTGTTTCAATGTCAGCAACAGCTGTAATGTCTCCCTGCAAAATTCTTTTTTTCCCTACGGGATATCCAGGCGTATTCGTATTGACTTGTATTTTTTGCCAAAACGCTTTCCAAGATAACTGACCAGATCCAACGGTCGGATTTACACCGGGTTCAACTGGACCAACGCCGGAGTTTGGGCCAGAAGGCTGGGTGGCTCGGTAATAGTTGTTGTTGTGTACTATAAGGCTACCTTCTAACCAGTCCAAACGGTTGGTCCATATAAACCAAACCCAGTCGAGCTTTATGCTTTCATTTAATCCGACATTCGAGATCATTGTCCCTTGCGTGTAATAAGTGATCGGGTCTGTTGTATCCGGCCTCCGCAACAGCTCAAAGTAATACAGGTTTTGAACTGCATCCCACAGCTTTAAAGACGGGTCAAGCAGCGTCACTTGCGATGGGATATTCCCGGCAATAACTTCGAACGAAAACCTGTGCGTGTAATACATTACGGGCAATCCCGTGTCGGGATAACGAAAGCTTGGCCCCACGCACTCATAATCTGTTATTAATCCTTGATATGGCAGTATCTCAAGGTATTCGCCAGTGTCTGAATTGGTTATTCGAACCTTGTCTGTGTTTGTAGTCCCAACCCAATTTGAGTAAGCAAGGATTGCGTTGTTTGTGTTAAACGAGTAATCGACCGTCACTTTTGTAACAAACAGTTCTGGCAATGGATCAACAATGTCGCCGGCCGAATTTATTACAGCAGTACCGTTGTAGTCAAAATTTGCGGCCCTTTGTTCAATAGAACTTCTAACTGTCCATGTCGGAGAATCATTCTCAGGATTGTTTTTGTTTTTTCGGCTTGGAGGAGATGTTGAACCCGGTTCTAGCGGGTTGTATTCAACCGCTTCATTTGAAAAAGTCACTTCAACAAAATAGAAAAGCCTCCCAGCATCTCCTGATTCTTCGGCGTTTAATGTTTTTGCCGTGTAATCAGAACCTGGCCGTAAAACTTCTCCAGGCGACGGCAAGTATCCACCAGAAATTGCATCAGAAACCATCTGGTCGATGTACTGATAAGCTGAGCTAACATCGACACGGTATCGAACGACAATTTGATCTGATTCAATTTTCCCTTGAAACTTTTCGCCGTTTTCAAAAACGATTGTTGAACCAGTCACTGCCATCAAATTGCTCCTATGCCAAGCGGCGCTGTCTTAGCGTTGATTTGATTGAGTAGATCAACTTGCTGCTTGCCAAGGTCTATCAAGTTTCCTTGACCTTGGTTTCTGAACTGAAAGAATTGTTGAGTTCCGAGCGATGCTCCTTCTGCAATTCCAGTGAACACGCTCTGCATAATGTCTTTTATCTTCTGGGTTTTTTTCTGCTGTTCTGCAAGTTGATTGTTCACTTCTTCCATGAGTGCGATTCTTGAAGCTTCCTCGTGAGTCAACCCTTTCTCGCCTTCCATCAACTCCTCTATTCGAGCTTCGCGCTCAGTGATAATGCCGAGCATCACTTCCATCTTCCGAGCCTGCTCGGTCAATAACTGGTTGTATCGCTCTTCCCTTGCGACAATCCCGGCCTGCTCCTCAGCAGCCAGACGTTTTTTAGTCGTGTTCAGGATCTTGATGTTCTCTTTCGATTCTTTGCGAAGTTGATCGTAGCGAGCCTTGTCAAGCGAATTCTCTTTTGTCTTTGCTTCGATTTTTTTCTTTATGGCAACGAGTTCCCCCAGCAGCGCAATGCGGGGGGGGGACAACGTGTCCTGCTCCGTGCCAGGTGCTGTTTCTGCTTTTAATCGGTCGTACTCATTGAGAAGTTCGGCCAGCTCTTCTTTCGTCCGGTTGTAAGCGACCGATGCTTCCGAAACCTTTTTCTCTGTATCAAAGATTGCCTTCTCAACTTTTTTGATCTCGGTTGCAGCGTTGCCGAGATTGATGCCGTCAGCAATCCTTTGCAGTTCAAGCATTCGTTCAGCAATCGCCTTTTCCTTCGCCATTTTCGACATGGCTTCGAAATAGGAATCCGACAACTCGCCAAACTTTTTTTTGCCCTTAAGGGCAAGGAAGCCAATAGCGGCACCAACAGCGGCAAGGGCAACAGCCCAGATCGTAAGGGGTGAAGCAGCAGCAGCAGCAACAACACCCACTAGCTTGGCGACTGCAATAAAGTTTCTGATTTTGATTGTCAGAGCGCCGATCGCCGCGCCAATGGAAAGAAAAGTTGGCACCCATGACAAATAGATTCCTATCACTGCCATGCCGACAGATTTGACAGCAATAAAAGCCGCAATCATTGCAGCAATCTTGGCTGACAGTAAGGCGAGCGAAGCAATTGCGTCCTGATTGGCGATCACCCAATTAGCGCCAATTCGAACAAGATCCCTAACCCTTCCAAATATATCGGACAAGTTTTTTACAAGTGCTGTGCCAATCGCAGCACTCAGGTCTTCAAACGCACCTCGAATCCCGTTGATCGCGTTTGCCAGCTTGTTGGAGTTCTTCGCCGCAGATCCGAGAGCGCCTTGCTTCTCCATCGCCTTTTGAATCAGGCTGATCCGAGCCAGAACCTTCTCGTGCTCGGTCGCATTGCGAACTAACTTATCAACGCCCTGGGCATACAACTCTTGTTGCAGGCTGGTCTGGCTCAAATTGATTCCGTAACGGTCGAGGGCTTCTTTCTCGCCTTCCAGGCCGCTTATGAAACGGCGTTGCGCCTCGATATCGTTGACGCCTGGTTGGGTCGCTGCAAAGTCTAGTGCGAGGCTGGTGAGCGTTCGGCTCAGTCGCTGAGTTTCTTCAACACCGAATTCCATACCTCGGAAGAAGCCACCGAAGGTCGACTGCATTTGACTGATGTTCAAAACCCCCTGCCCTGTCGCTTGGGCAAGAGCTTTTGAATAGTCATTGACCTGATCAACACCGTCGCCGAACACCTGATTCAGCTTGATCATGATTCGTTCAGCGTCTGCGGCCTTCTCAATGAAATTGCCGATCGCAAACGAGAGACCGCCAAATCCGGCGATCCCTGCCGTAGCACCAATAGCCATTCGACCGAGTCCTCGGCCAAATCGGTTCATGGTTTGCCTAGTTCCGGCCAGTTGTTGGACAAAAGATTTATCGTCCAAAAACAAGGCAATGGCTGCTCCTCCAGCACTGATAGACTTTGCGCTTCTAGCCATTTGCCTTTGCCCTCATGAATTCTTCTTTTAGTGAACTCATATCATGAACCGCAGTGTCGCGAATCTCACGCCTTAATCTTGTTTTGTAAGGATGTACGTCAATATAAGTAATTGCGCGCGCACCCCTCTTGCGGTTCATGTTGATATGCAGCGCGACCAACTGGCTTGTTAATGACCAGTCATGGATGTCGCGAGCTTCGTACATCCAAGTCAGCTGCCGCAGAGACAAAGTCCAAGGGAGGACGCCAACGACGCCTGCTAACTCCCAAATCCTTTTTCGAATTCTTTCCGAATGTTCAACATTTCCTTGTCGATGCCCGCTTCCATCTCTTGGGAAAGATCGAGTTCTTGAGCTTTCTGAATCATCAGGGTCCGCATTTTCTTCAGATTCTCTACCGTGACTTGGATTGCGGTCGCCTGTTCTGCCAAGCCACTTTGCAGGAAAAAATAAACCCAAGCTTCGACTAAGGCTTCAGAAATTTCACCAATCTGCTTGCCGCCAATTCGACTCCCAAATTCTTCAGGCGACAGTCCAGCCTTTTCGATCTCTGGCTCAAGAATGGTGTATACAACTTCAACTAGCCGGCGAGGATTGGCTAGGAGTGTCGTCAGCGTTTCGTTCAGCTGAGCACTGTCGAGCAGGTCAAGATCCGAATCTTTCTTGACCCGCTCGATTGTGCCAAATGTCAGGTCAAGCACCCAACTATTACCCATCAGGTCTTTAAAACTGCTCACTCTTCGACCTCTTTATCATGTCAATGGCGTTGTCACCCAAGCTGGCGCCGATGCTCCAGGTACGGGGATAAATGTTACATCCACGGTCAGAGCTTCTTCAAGTGGCTCATTGCGAGTGAAGTTTGAAACGTCCGCAGTGAAACGAATTCCTTCCTGCCCTGACGTTCCGATGTCGCCATCTAGCGCAACAACTTCAACCGTGTCTCCTGATGCAAGAAAAACATCTTTGACTTTGTCGAATCCGGCGTTGGTTACATCGTATCGAAGAGTCGTGTCGACGGTCATGTCTTTTAGGGTAGCAGCATTTTCTCGCCATCCAGCTGAAGCCCGAGTCGAGATGTCGGTCGTCGCTTTTTCCATGTTGATCGTAACGTCCATTGCAAGATCCAACTCTGTCCATGTTGGAGTTTGAGTTGTCCCAGTGTTGACGTAGATCTTTGCATTCAGGCCGAGCGTATATGCCATTTTAGTTTCCTCGTTTCATTTCTTGTCTAAGAATCCTCACCCACATGGGGAGTAGCTGCGGAGTCACTGCAAGTAATGTTGGACTCATGAACGGTTTCTTTTCAAATCGAGCGAATCCGATCCCGCCTCCAAAATTCTTACCTTTTTTGAAAGGTCCAGTTCCCCCGTGTTCAAGATGCCCGATTCTCCCTACACCTTTCGGGAACGGAAGTCTTGTTGGACCGATGATCACGGCACTCACGCCACCCTGTCTCCCCGTTTGCCACTGTATACTTTTTTTCAACTGGTTTTGGTGCTTGCCGTAAGGAGGGGCGTTCTCTTTTGAAGTGGCATTTGCTTTGTATTGAATGAACGACTTGGCAATGTCTCTCGTTCGTTTTCCAGCCTCTCTTGAGAATCGTCTTTTCGCCCTCGAAGTAGCCTTGCTAACTGGTGCCGTTTTCAAGTCGATTTTCAAACGATACGAAACCTTCCAAGGTTTTTTTCCAGTCGCAGGCATCAGCCAATGATCCTGTATTTTGCAACAAGAACAGAGAGGTATCTTTGCGACTCCAAGATTTCTTCGTAGTCCATTTGAGGCTCGTGAGTCACTGACGAAAGGCTCAATGTCCAGCCTAGCAGACTGAACTTTCTGTTCTCGCTATCAAATAGCCTGGCAAGGATCTCTTCTGATGTTATTGCATATGGATCGAGCTGGCTGTCGGCCTTCGACGCCGGCGCCAGCAAACCGAGATGGATGGTGTATTCTGTGTCGAGGCCAGATCGGCCGTGGAAAACCGTCTCTTTTTCGGCCCCAACGACCTCGCAAGTAAGTTCAGTTATTTCATAGTGATGTGCTTCGGGTAAGTATTTCGAGGTCGCTAGAAACGACTCTGTGTAGGTGCCGGCGTTTACAATGTTAGCAACCTGGTCGCTCACCTCTTTAAATGTGGGAAAGCGACTCCGCATCAGTCAGTCTTTCTGTTTGTGTAAACCCGAATCATGTCTTCATACTGGCTAGAAACCCGCCAGAACGATTGGTCCGGTCCTTGAGTCACAAGATATGTAATCGGCTTCCAATCTACGGTTCGAATAATCTGGTCGCCACGTTCTGGCAACACGAGACCCACAGTTGGAAAAATCAATTCTGATCGGTCAATCAGAAATTCAGTGTGCTCTGTATCGATAGCGATACGAAAGTCCCTGCGAGTGCTTTGCTCCGCAGCGCCGACTACGGTCGATATTACGACCGAGTCGTCGCCACGAGCGTAAGTGACTGTCTCAGATGCTTGGGACAGCATCTGGTCAGACAGCCATCGCATACCCCACGAAAAAAAGTCAGGCATTAGATACCTTGGAATGCTGGGTCGATGTAAACCCGAACAACTGAGCCTGATGTCGTCTGAGAAACAATTCCATGGTTCTCACCAATGGTTGCTGCAACCATGTTGGTCCCGTCCCATTTGACTTCATCGCCGGCCGTAAGCGTTCCAACGTCTTTAGGAAATTCGCAAACTCCCTGGACTTGCAGGGCACCGAGTTCGCCGTCAGCGATGTTGTTTGCAGCGACTCCAACAACCCCAGGCGTTCCAAGAACAATAACGTCGCCAGCAGTGACGCTTGAGCCGCTTGGGGTGTAGTCCCAGAGTCGGCCTTCATGAATGTACCGAGCCATAATTTGAAACCTCGTAATGAAGTTGAATTGTCAAGAAGAAAGAACGTCAGGCGATGCTAGGTCTAGCCTGACATATCCCGCCTAGCCGGGCGTCTTAGCCTTACGCAACACCAGTTGCTTTCACAGCACCGCGTGGGTCTTGCATTGCAACACCGAAATCGAAAACGCAACGCCAACTCATGCCGAGAGTGTTGAAATCAACATCCGAACTCTGGATGACCGGAGCGCGACGGCCTCGGAGGTAAGCAACTTCGATAGCTGCGATGTCGCTCGGATCGGCGAACAAAAAGTAAGCCGTTGCCGAACTGTTTGTCAGTCCCTGAGAATTCAGGTACGGAGACGCCATTGGCTGAAACTTGCCAGCATGCGGGTTGTTGGCCGGCGAAGGCGTGTTTGCAGAAGTCGTCTCGTTGACCCGAGTTTCTTGGAACAGCTGTTCGGCTGTCACTTTGAGACCAGTCGGGACCAAAGTTCGTGTCGGAGTTACCAGAATTGGCTTTCCTTCAGGATCGACCTGATCCAAGAACAACTGCTCTGTGACTGTCAGCCCGCCAATCGACAAAGCGCCATCAGCACCCGTCTTCAGATTGCCGTTGCCAGCAGAAAAGAAGCCAGCAGCCTCAGCGTTGAGCAGCAACTGTAGCACTTCTTCTTCGCGAGTCAGCGCAGCCGAACGACCCAAAAGCCGAGGAATGGCGGCAAACGCGCCGAGGTCGTCGTTGACCATCATTTCGCGAGTCAGAGTCAGCATTCTGGCCCAGGTCTTCACGCGGTTCGTGAATTCCTGTTCGCTCAAGCTTGTGTTCTTGATCTCGCCAGCAGGACCAACCTGTTCCAGGTTGTCAGTCATGTGCATCCGGTACGAGTAGAACGTCTTGAAGTCATTGGTATCGACTTCAGAAGCGATGAACGGAACAACTGTTTCGACGGCTTGATAAGCAGACAGCATCTGCTTCTTGGCGACATTCGAAAGAATGCCGCTCAGGCCAACAGTCGAAAACCCGCCGCCACCACCTGCCGCTTGCAATTCACGATCAGCTTGGAAGGCCGCTCGGATGACTTCATCGTCGATAATGTCAGTTCGAGCGTGTTTTCCTGCTGCCTTCAGCGTAGCTTGCAGGGCGGCTCGGATTCCGGCACCTCGGTACTTCGGCGACAGAGCTGCTTCGACAGTCTTGTCATCGTAGCCGGCATCATCGGATTCAATGTTAATGCCTGAAGATGCAACGATCGCAGCTTCAAGAGCTTTGCCGTTGATGTCAGACGATGCAACATGGCCGGCCGGAGCCTTGCGTGAAACTCGCATTGCTTCGAGCTGAAGTTTGTCGACGCTCCAGTCGTTCTCCAAAGCCTGCGCCTTTAGATCAGCAGGCGCGTCAATCTTTTCGATCTCAGCGACTCGCTTGTAGGCAGCAGCGGCAGCGGCTTGAACGTCGATGTTGTCGTTCTGCTGTTTATCTTGCTCGTCCGACTCGTCGCTTGAGCTGGCTTCGAGCTTCTGCTCAGCTTCATAGGTCGCCTTCAGAAGGTCGACCTGATCTTCAGTCAGTTCACTTGCCTTCAGCCCGCGAGCTTCCAGCCATTTTCCAAATTCCATGTCAATCTCCTGAATTTCATCGCAAAGCGATGCTGCTACACGCGCGGACGTTGAATCGTCAGCACCCAGAGCGACAAACGAAACTTCGTTCAGCCGGGTGCCACGAGCGACAATAACCGGCCCATTGAAACTGCGGCCATTTACTGTGACCGATTTTCCCGGTTTGACGAATTCAGCTTTCGTCATCCGAGCACCGATAGAAGCCTGCCAGGGAAAACCATTCAGGCTGGATTCGATGATTTCTTGAGAGTGACTGTTTGCAGCCGAGATCACTCCCGAAACATTCAGGCTGTCGCCCGAATTCAAAATGTTTTCAGTATGCCCGACAACCCGATTAGGATCGTGTTCACGCAAGATCGGCCGAGCCTTGGCAGTGACTTCCATGCCTTCAAGATCCACAATGATCGGATGAGGCATTCCTAAATTTAACTCGCCACCGTTGTAAGCTTCCATGTCGAATCGGTGGATCTTCTTCTCGCCGTCAACCCCCGCAGCCTGCAACTCAACATGACCACCAGAAAGCGAAATGGAACTTTCGAGGCCGCTGAGCGAAGCTTCAATTCGACTCGCCACTCGCCGATTGTGACGTTGACGTTTCTTCTGATTCTTGGGCTTCTTCCTCATTGTCAGCCTCTTGTTGTTGCGGTTCTGATTGCGGCGAAGCATTCAAGCCGTTCGCCTCTCGTGATTCCTTGGCTCGTGCCATGCGACGATGAGCTTCTTCAACACTAAGCCCCTTTTCTTGCCAGTAAGCATCCTCATCAAGGAGACCTGCGGCATGCAAAGATACCGCAGCATTTGCCTCCTTCGTTGGATCGACGACAGGAAAACCGTCCCAATGCCATGCATGAGGAACGTCCCGAAAATCACCGAGCGGGGGAAGGTATCCAGGAATAAGCAAAGCTTCGTCGAGCCATGCGTAAAAAATTGGCTCAAGAGCAGTTTTTTCGTAGTAAGTTCGTTCGACTTCTATAGCCCTGAAAAATGATTGCCAGTCCAGCCGGCCCGAAGCGAAGTTGTAGTCCGAACTGTTGCCGCTCGCGATGTTAAACGGGATCTCCAGGCAACGGGCAATCTCTTCAAGAATCTCTTTCTTAAAGTCGCCATAAGTCGTCGTCGGATGTTCCGGTTTCATCTGTGAAGCCTTCCAGCCCTCTGGAAGACTCATTGCCGCATTGCGAGCCAGATCGAACGCAGCAAAATCGCCGTCCTGAATCTGAGCAGGACCAGCGTCCGCAGGAGCGTCGGTATGGATAATCGCCATCCAGTAGGCAGCAGACGTTGCGGCCTCTAAAGTCGCAAGCGTATACCTTCGAAGAATTGGCATCAAAGGCAACGCTGGTGCTGTTTCAGGAATGCCACGCCTCTGGCCGGGACGATCTTGCCGAAACAAGTGAACCACTTTTTCAGACGGCACTGACATATAGTCGTCGGTAAAATCAATCGACTCTGCCCCAGGATGGTGCTTCAGGAAATTGTAAAAGATTGGGTTTCCTGCTAAGTCAAATCGAATTCCATCGACTTCAAACCGCTCATCGATTTCTTGATGCTGGTCGGGAGTAGAGCACTGCTCCGCTTCAATGAGCCTATAATCAAGCTGGACTGGAGTAGGCAATTTTGAATTGTTTGATTGCACGAGAAAAACATCGCCATCAACCGCTTTTGCGATTCTGCTCGTGCGGAGTTTTTCAGCCAAACGTGTCGCTTTCATCCACCGTGCGAATTCAGCCTCGATGATTTCGTCCACAGCAGAATCAGGCAAATTGATTTCAAGTCGCGGTCCAGTCCCGATCGTAAAATTTGCCAAGGCAAGGACCATCCCCTTGCCGTAGCTGTTGTTCTCTTGAAATTCATACCGACTGCGGGCGCGGAGAGTCCTTAAGACTTCTTCGTTTGCTGCTGCTGTCGCAGACATATTGTCTGCATACAGCCAAGAATTGACGTTGTTCGTCGTTGTCTGGGCACCGTCCCAGCGAGCAGCAATTTGCGGCTTGCTGTAAGGTCTTCTAAGCTTTTTCAGCCAATTCAGCATTCAGACGGTTCCTGGGTGGCGAGTCTTTGAAAACCGAATGCCACCAAAAGCCGCGCCGCCACCAGCGCTCTGGTCTGGGTTGTCAACAATATCTTTAGACCGCTTGTAGCGATCGTATTCGATCATGTCGCCAAGACTGTGAGTTTGCACAGATCCTTGGTCACCAGAAACTTGGCGTGGCTGCGATGCGGCGTTGTCGAGTTGTTCTGACATTCAGGCTCTCTGGTATTAATGCATGCCCGTATACATGAACCTCGGACATCATGCCAAACGTCGACGTATATTATCAATATCGGTCGTCGCCTTTTTTCTACCAGATTAAGAACGACCCGGCAATTTCGCCACCCTTCTCTTTGCGAGGGGTGCCCCATTGCCAGATTCTTTTAGGCCGATTCCCTCTACAGAAGCAGCCACCAAGCAGCCGGCAAGACAGTCAAGCCAGTGGTTGTCGTACCTTTGCGGTCTTATCTTCCATTCGTCAACAATTCGCCCTCGGCCCTCGGTCCTGACCGCATATTCAGCCAAAAGGTGGTTCGCGAACTGGTCGTGCTCGCGAAAATTGTTGTCTGTGTCGTACAGGTATAAGGCACCCCGACTCCCGAAATCAGCATTCAGGCGCTGATGCATGAAAGACTTCCAGAAGTTGGTGTCGTATCGAATGCATCTCGTCCTACGGTTCTGGCTCGGTTGAACTCGCCAGTTCAAGCCAACTTTTTCGCCCTTCGCACGCTTTGACTCGGTCATCGGTTGGGAACTCGCGCCAACGTAGATACCGTGACTCGGCATGACGGGGAACGCACTCTTTCGGCAGAACTGGTAGACAGTGTCAGTTGACATCCCCCAGTTCGCATCGATCAGGCACAGATCGATTTTGTGTTCTATCTCATTCTCGTCCATCCAAGGATGCCCGAACAGCTCGGCAGTCAGCATTTCCAAGCCGGCGTAAATCATTCCCTCCATGGTCTTCTTTTTCGTCGCCTTTTCCAGCGAGTGCCGCAATTTGGCAAGGGTAAACGTCCTCCGCTTTTGATCAGGAAAAGTGCCGTAGTCGATAACATGACTAGTAAATCCTTTGCCAGACGCAAGGACACAATAGTAAAGAGCCTGCCCTTGAACATCGATAAACGCCGTTAGCTTGGTTGCCTCGACCGGCACCTGACAATGCACAAACGAATCTGTTCTGTCACAAATTTCTTTGTGACTCAAAGTCGAATTGTCCGTTTTGGATGAGTCGATCGGCTCATTCTGCATTTCGGCAAAAAACGACTCTTCATCGCGGAACATCTTGTTCATCGCATGCTGAAGCGCCGATACTTCGTCCTCTTCAAACCGCTCCTCCCAACCAACACGAGAGCCAGCGTCCATCGCCTTCCGGTTCTCAGTGTAAAACTTGGTCGCCTCTCGAATGTCGCCATGCTCACGAAGCGAATCTTCCCGTATGTCTCTGTACTGCTCCCAAAGTTCTTTGTCAGTCGGGAATTCATAAATCATCTTTGCAAGTTCGCCGTTGAACTCAGGGTTAGACTCGCGGTCCAACAATTGATGCGCAACGTCGTTCTCGGCAATAACCGTACATGGCACAATGCCGGCGATCTTTCGACCAGGACCAGCCAGGTTTAGGACGGCGCCAGAAAGTAAATTCATTCTGGTCGCCACTTGAGTGACAGACCTTGCACTCTGGTCAGTCTGAGGATCATCTACGACAACGAGGTCTGGCCGAACGCTCTCACCATCGGGTCTTTTGAACTTCATTCCACGAAGTCGCCCAGTTAAGCCGCGACATCTAATTACCACACCTGAAGCATCCGAACCCGCAATAGTTGGCAAGACGATCTCTTTTGCATTCAGGCTAATCAATGTCCTATCACCATTGCAGGTCTGGCCCTCCGCTCTTCGTTGAATTCCTTCGAGGCATTGAATTGGATATGTGACCTCCGGGAAGTCCTCGGCTAATAATTCGTTGTATTCAAT
>Ga0208644_1003255_pt1 | contig 12688 bp, 6 predicted proteins | sample VirMetDEL_Nov_18_FD_184517 | JGI IMG/M metagenome (GOLD analysis project Ga0208644, IMG submission 184517) | Aqueous microbial communities from the Delaware River and Bay under freshwater to marine salinity gradient to study organic matter... | ecosystem: Environmental > Aquatic > Marine >... | reverse complement strand
CCCTTAACATCACCATTGTCAGAATATGTGTGTGAAAAGTTTGGTCCAACCTCATAACCTACACTACCATCACCATAATCAATATGTACCCTACGTGTGGGGCTGTTATTACTTATGATTTGTGGGTCAAAAGTTGTACCACTATCTGAATTGGTTTTAAATGTAAAAACCTCAGTTGTTTTATTATTACTGTTAAATATACCTCTACTCATATCAAATTATTATGTGTAATCGTTACCAACAGACCAATACATCGTTGTACCGTTATATGTGAATGATAATAAATCTATAGCGTTTGGTGTTGAAGTTAGTGTAGGTGAACCACCCCCACCATTTACAACCTTATGTGTTCCAGCACCACCATTAACAGTACCGAAAGCTAATGTATGTGAACCAACACCATCTTGTTCAACAATTAAAGTACCATAATCACCATTCCTAACATTATTTAAGTTTAGTGTTATACTACCTGTTAGAGTTAATTCGTAGTTTGTTGATGTACCTGACACATCCCAAGTTTGTGTTGTGTTTACGTTACCCAAATCGTTGTAAGGGTCTATGGTAACACCACCCGAACCACCAGCAGAACCAACAACAACGTTACCACTAGTATCAATCCCTAGGTTATTCACAGATGTACCAACACCTAAAGTACCTATATTAAGGTTTGGTACATAAACAGTATTACTTGTTGTTCCTGTAATATTTTGACCCCCTAAAATAACACTATTATCACTATTGAGAAAATTACCATTACCACCTATAATCGCCATACCTTGTTGTTCAAATACCGCACCCATTACATGGTTTTCACCTCCTAAGATAACAGAATATCTAGATTGTGTCATTGTAGAATTTTGTGTCCCTAATATGGCTGACTCGGTGGTAGCTGTAATAGCCGAATCTTTGGATGCACCTATTAAACTTCTACCAGCCCCTACTATTCTTGAATCGTCTGAAGCTATTATAGATTCAGCTCGATATTCAGGTAACACGAAACCGAAATCTATTGTATTACCACTACCACCTAAGATAGCTGAGTCTAAGTGTCCAGATATTGTATTTTGTAATCCACCTAAAATAACACTTCTTTCTCCATTCAGAGTATTATCTTTACCACCACCAATAACTGAACGAATACCACCAGCAATAACATTATCCTCACCACCACCAATAAATGACTTAGTGGAACCGCTAATGGTATTTCCATCACCACCTATTATTGAATTTTCATCTTGATTAATAATAGCACCATCTAGTATTTTATTATTCTGACCACCTATAATGGATGACCATGTATCACCACTAATTGTATTAAGATGACCTCCAATTATACTAGAACCACCAACACTACAATCAGCATTAATTTCATTATCAACACCACCTATTATACTAGTAAATGAACCATAATTAGCATTACCTAAACCACCAATTATGGAAGATGCACCATAGCCCAAATCCACATCTGAGTACCCTAAACTTAATATACCTTGATAAAAACCATCGGTAGAACTAATAGTATTATTAAAACCACCTAATAATACGGAGCGTTTATTAACCATTGTACTACCACTAGTGGCCATCATAACAGAATTAGTACCCTCATATAAACCACTGTTAGTACTACCTATAATACCACTACCTTCAGAATTATGAACAAGGTTATCAAAACCACCAAGTATAAACTCACCACTAGATGAAGTTGGACCATAACTACCAAGACAAAAATCAATTGTATTTCCAGTACCACCTATAATTGCACCATCAGTGTGACCTGTTATTGTATTTTGTAATCCACCTAAAATAACACTTCTTTCACCATTCATAGTATTATCTTTACCACCACCAATAAATGACTCAGTTGAAGTGTTAATAACATTACTATCACCACCAACAATAGAAGAATTATCACTCCCGTATAAACCGTTAGTATCACCACCTAAAATAACAACTCTATCTGAATCATCTATTGTATTATAACTACCAACAAATATACCTGAATCGTTAGACGCACCTTCAACCACGTTTCCGATACCAGCAATAATTGTTGACCTATCAGAAGCACCGTCAATAGTATTACCACTACCAGCAAAGATACCGGCTATATCAGAACCATCAATCGTATTTTCTTCACCACTAATAATCGACGATAAATCAGTTCCATTTGTCATTGTATTATTAAAACCACCAACAATAGAACCCCTATCAGATGAACCTTCAATTGTGTTACCTAAACCACCACCCATAAACGAGTAAGTTGAGTCGTCTAGGGTGTTACCAAAACCACCAGCTATTATACCATTAGACACACTACCATTTAATGTGTGACCACCTTTATCATCCTTAAGAGCTGAGTTACCAATACCACCTTGTTCCCAATAAATACCTGTTGTCGCACTAATCCCAGGTTCAAACATGAATGTACCATCACTTAATGTGTATATTCTTGAATCTTGTGAATTAGAAACACCACTTAAAACCGTGATACCACCACCTATAGCTGTTGTATGATTACCACCATAATTTAATTCAATGTTGTTATCTTCAACTCTTACAGTTTCGGTTTCAATTATTGTTGTAGCAGATGTTGTTGTACCTATTACAGTAAAATTACCTTCAACTTTAAAATTACCATCAACAGTAACCGTACCACCCGAAGAACAAGGTACAATTGTTTGTACACTAAAACTAGGTACACAAGAATCTGAAGTTATTGCTGATAAAGGGGTCCAAACCATAGTACCATTAGAATCTATTGATGTAACTATGTAACCTGTAACATTGGGTGCTGCAGTATAACCGCTAACAATATTAGTGTTACCACTAAATACAACCCCTCTAGCTGGTTTTAATGTTAACTTACCTGGTATATAACTAATATGGTTTGAATAACCACTAACAGCATCGATACTACTACCACTTGTCGCTATAAGATTTAAATAACCAGTACCACCACTTATACCATTTAAGAAATCTTCGTAACTATTATAAAAATAAGTATCATAAAGACCCTGTTCAAAAAAGGTTTGTCCTGATAAATTTAATATGGCTCCACTATGTTGAACCATTTGTCTATTCTCTAAATGAGGTCTATTTCTAAAATTAGCCATTTATAAAATTTTATATTACATCCCAATTATGACCAAGTGGTCTATATTGTAGAGTTTTATTAAGGTTTTCAGCTTCAAGAGCCTTTCTTTCTAACATCTTATCAGGTCTCAATCTTTCTAACCTTTCATTAAGTCTTGTGAATAATTTTTCTTTAATCGCTGTAGCCTCACTTAATAAAGATTCGTAATCCATTGTAACCTCTGAATCTGTAACACCTAAAGCACCACCGAACTTACCTCTAACACGACCTAAAACTTCCATAGATTTAGCGGTTAAATATTCACGAATCCATTGTTTTGAAGGTGTGTTTAATTCAGAGTAATTCACAACATCCACTGGTACGTCAGAAGGTAACTTAATAATGTCTTTATTATCATTTAAACATCTTTGTCTTTCTTCTTCAGACGTAGTTTCATAATAGTGATACCACACTTTAGAACCAGCAACACTATTTGTTTGTCCAGCACCACCAAAAGTTATTCTTGAACCTGGGGGTGGTAATAGATGTAATAACTTAGTACCGTCAGGACCAGCTGTTATTTTATACACTAAATCACTTGAAATAATTCTTTGTTTTAAATCGTAGTCAGCGTCTCTTTGTAAGATATCGAAAGCTGGTGCTAAATAAAAACCACCGTATCCGAATCCACCTCCTCCACCACCGAAGGGTACTTGTGCAAATCCACCACCATATCCGTAATCACCGAATCCGTAATTAGAGTATAAAGCGTGGTCTATTGTTGGAGGGGTAATCCAAAGAACTTCGTTTATTTCCCTACCAGCTGGTATTGTATAAACCTGAACCCCTTGTTCTACTTCAACATAATCTTTTTTAAGTTCCCAAGGACCGTTAGCTTGTAAACCAACTATTTTTGAGTATGCGTATGTAAATGAATTTTCGTAATTTTGTGCTCTAACTGTAAAAGCCTTCGTTAAGTCAGATGTTGCCACATTTAATCCATATAAAGAAGACCATTGTGACTCAATCAACCATTCATTTATGTAAGATGAATAATCTTCAATAGATATCTCAGTTAAAGTACACAACATTTCGTCATCTAGTTCCACCTTTCTAATTGGTGCTCCTAACTGAACTTTAACTTCATTAAATAATTTTCTTTTTTCGGAATCTGTAATTTGTAATGCCATATTCACTTTTATTCATAAATATTAAGAGTTGAGTATATATTTATTAGTATGAATAAAATAATTCGTAAAATAATAAAAGAGGAACTTGGTTTAGGTGATTTTGAATGGACTAAACAAATAGACCCCTTTGAACCTGGGTCTGAATTTGATGAAGATGATATTTGTTTTGATTCGGATGATGATTGTGTTGTAAATATAAATAAAGACAATATAACGTTTAACATGACTGAGGATGAATTTTTTGAAAAAACAGATTCAGCTAATGACGATTCTAATTGGATTGTAAGACCTATCTTATATTATGGTCGTAATTATGACGGTGGTGACGATTATTACGAATTTGACTACGATGAATTTAATTACTCAGGGTATCAAATGACCGAAGAGGCTAAACAAGGTTTTCAAGAAATATTAAACGTGGTTGGGTCTGATAAAAACATTGAAGATTTTATCAGTCAAGATACTATGAATGAAATTGAAGACGAACTTAAATACCCGCCTTTAAAATCTTTATTTGATGATTTGAGGAGTAGTTACTTAAGTATTTTAGGTTATCAAGTACAAGCAAATAGATGGAGAGATACATCAAACGCGTTATGGAATGACTTAGATTCTACTGGTGTTGATTGGTATAATGACTATAATACAATAGAAATAACAATACCTAAAGAAAAGTTAAAAAAATATAACTTTAAAAATTTAACCGAACTACTTATACAGGTTTCAGAACCAATAACAGATGTTGGTTGGTATGATTATTTTTATGAAAGTTGGGATACTAGTGGTTCAGAAGGTGATATAGAATATGAATTTAATCGTTTCATAGAGAATTCTAAAGAAATTTTAGAAGAAGAAGGTGTTTTAGACAAATATAAAGATTTTGAGGGTTTAATAAAATCAATAGGGTTTTCACCTAAAAAAAATAGAAGTTATTGGGGTGGATATAGTGATATGTACGAGTTATCTAATGATGGGGGTTATTGGTTTATAAAAGAAGTTGATTACGATAAAAAAATGGTAACATTATCCTTATACGAAGATTCAAACATATATAATACACCAAAAAAATCTTTTAGAATACCATTTAACAAAATAAGTGACTACGTAAATAATTACCGTTTAAATTTAGAATCTAAAAATAGGTTATTTAAGTAATTTTTTAAATAAGTCTTTGGATATATCCATTTCTTCATGTTCCTCACCCATGATGGTTGAAATGATTTGTTTTTTACTTTCTAACATTTCATACATCATAGTATCAACGGTATTCTCAAAAATTGGATAATATACGTTTACGGTTGATGCCTGACCAATCCGATAAGCTCTATCCTCTGCTTGTGCATGGTTAGCAGGAACAAAATCCAAATCATTCATAATAACAACTTCAGCTTTGGTCAATGTGATTGCCGTACCAGCTGAAATTAAGTTACCCACGAATACCTTAACGTTGTCGTTATTTTGGAATTGGTCGATTGAGTTTTGTTTTTGAGTTCCGTTCATCTTACCATTATGACCAACAGCTAGTTTACCAAACTTACTCATTAAAGCGTTAAAAGAGTCTGTGAAGTTAGTGAATATAATCACCTTTTTACCTTGTTCCATTGCTTGTTCCGCCAACTCAACAGAATGTTCCACCTTCTTCAAAGAGATAAATTTACGTAAAACTATAAGTTCTACCATGTGTCTACCCGAACCTAAAGATTTACCTTCTGATTTAGCCCATTCTAAATAATCATCAAAAACACTTTCATAAGCCTTCATATCGTCTAACTCTAAATAATAAGGAGCAACAATTTTTGGTGGTAAATCTAAATGGTCTTCTTTAACCCTTCTTAAAATGTATTTTTTAGTTCTGTTATGAAGTTCTTCTAAATTAGAAGCACCGTCAGTCAACCATATTTGTTTCATTTTACCCGTCTTCAACCTTTTATTGAATTTCTTAGCTGCACAGTATCTAAAAGCGAAGAATTGCCAATTAGCCGTTAATGGAGAATCACATAAAAATAAAAGATTAAAATAATCCATAGGTCTATTAGCAATCGGTGTTCCAGTTAGTAACCATCTACGTTCAACGTTTTCCGATATTTGGTTGATTATTTTAGTTCGTTGTGAACTTGAGTTTTTAACCATATGGGCTTCATCCAAAATAACCAAATCAAAACCAAAATCCACTAACTCTCTACGGATTTCATTTTCTTCGTATTTTTTACGACCATCTACTAAAGTATGGAAATTTTTTAAAATATCATAATTTATGATTGTAAATCTTTTTGGATTCCAATAACCCGTTTTTAAAATAGAAACCTCGTCCTCATCAATAAAATTACAAATTTCACGTTTCCAGTTTATTTTAGCGTTAGCCGGACAAACAACCAAAACCTTCTCAACTCCTGTTTCTAAAGCTGCCACAATAGATTGGAAAGTTTTCCCTAAACCCATATCGTCAGCCAAAATACATTTCTTTTTAGATAATAGAAACTTAATACCTTCTTCTTGGTGTTTAAAAGCCTTACGACCTAATTTATCTAAATCAGCATACTTTTGAAAATCAACCTCAACATCAATATCTTCTTCAAATAAATCTGTATTTACTTGAGTCTTTGGAATAAAATATAATTCTGATTTTTTTTGGTTTTTATATAACTTACCTCTAATATGAAAAGTTTTATCATTTTCAGTTAACAACCATTCAACCAAAATTCTTTCAGGGACATGGTTTAAATTCCACTTTTCTTTTAAACTTTCACCAAGAAAAGGTGTGATTTCAATAACCTTATTTATTTCAATAGGTTCAGAGGTATAATTGTCGTTTATATACTCAACCTGACTAGGTGTAAGTATAACTCTACCATTAAGAGCTTCAATCTTTAACCTATGAATATATTCGTTGGGTCCATTGTACTCTTTCAACTTAATAAGTGTTGTTCTATTCTTTAATTTAGTTATATCTAACATAACAGTCAAATAAATATAACCATATTAGATAGAAACTGAATAGAATATAGAAACTCTAAATATTTATAAAAAAAGAAAATTGAAAATGGCTAACAAAAAATTTCCTGTAACACGTATGAATAAATTCTATGACGAAACTGATTTTTCGTTGGAGAATGATATGGCACGTGAATTTTTAGAGGGTGACCTTAATATAACATTGGTTTTATTCCAAGTTGATAGAGTAGAAACTGATAAAGGTGCTGACGACATATATGGTGAAGTTAGTGGTGATAAAATAAGATTCTTCCCACCAAAAGAAATAAAAGTAAGGATTGCTTTAGAAGAAGCCAGAAACGAAACTTATTCTGAAGGGCATTTAAGATACCAAGATTACGGAAATTTAACTTTTACCATATTTGAAGACCACTTAAAAGAGTTAGGTGCTGACATTCAGTATGGGGATTATATAGGTTACCCTGATAGAGAGGATAATATTAAATACTTTACCGTTACCAATGACGGTAGAGTAAATTCTGATAACGCTCATACAAGGTTAGGTTATAAATCTTACTATAGAACTATAACTTGTGTGACAGCTGATTTAGATGAATTCAACCCTAATATATAATGGCATTACCTAGTAAAAACAAAAAAAACCTAAACGTAAAAAGACGTGGTTTAGACGATGGGCCAAAAGAATATTCTCAACAATTTTTGGATAAAAACAAATCGTTTTTACCTAGGGGTGTTGACCATGCTGACCTAGACTCTGGATTTGTAGGTTTTGTGGAGAATGATTTAGAGTTAGTAGTTGAGGGTGATAAAGTACCTGTTTTATTTTTAACACTTTCAAGGTGGAGAGAATTTATGAAAACATGGCAAAATTCTGACAAATATAAAAATTTAAAAATACCTTTTATATCAGTTGTTAGAAAACCTGACGCACAACCTGGTACAAACCCAGCTGATTTTAAAATACCTGTAAGGCAAACTTTTGATTATGCTAGGATACCTGTTTGGGATGGTAATAAAAAAGGCGTTGATATACATAAAATACCCCAACCTGTTGGTGTTGATTTAACATATACGGTTAGATTGTTCACTTATAAGATGAAACAATTAAATAAGTTAAACCAAAAGGTATTACAAAATTTTGCTTCAGCACAAGCTTACGTAAACATTAAGGGGCATTATTTTCCTATAATGTTAGAATCTATTGGTGATGAAAGTCAAATAGATAATTTAGATGGTAAAAGATATTACGTACAAACATACGAAATGAAACTAATGGGTTATTTGGTTGATGAGGATGAATTTGAGGTGGTTCCAGCTATTGAGAGAGCTTTTGTTTCTATTGAAATAGACGAGAAAAAACCTAAGGCGATTGCTAAATTTATTCATGATGATACATCAGATGATTTAAATACAAAATGTTTTGTACAATTCCAACCTAAATCAGCTACCGAAGTTACATTCAAAGCGGAAACTAAGACGATATTTAATACTATAGAGTCAAACAATGTCAGTAGTTACGTTATTAGGGTAAATGGTGTGATTGTTTCACCTCAGTTCACAGTAGAACCTGAGGATTCAATAACAGTAACTATTATTAGAACTGATTCTACAAAAGTTAGTGAAGTGATATTAAATGGTATAATTATAAGATAATATGAGTAGTTGTTCAAATAGTGTAAATAAATATATAATAGTAGAACCATCAGCTGAGTCAGGAACCTTTAGTGGTTTAACTGTGTGTGGTGGTGGAGGTATAACTGTTGATTTTATAACAGGTTGTACTTCAGACGGTGTTCAAATAGAAGGGGCACAGCTCCAAGGTAATACCCTTACAGTATCCACACTTTACGCGAGTACTATTAGTGGTAGTACATTTTATGGTGTAACAGATAGTTACATGACTGGTGGTACTTATTCATCTGGTTTTATAACTTTTAAAGGTAATAATAATTTTAGTGATGTTATTGTTGATGTATCGGCGTTGTTAGATGACACAAACACTTATGTTACTGGTGGTACTGTTAATGGTGATACTTTAACACTTACTAGGAATGATGGTGTTGATGTTATCGTCACTGGGTTTTCACAAACATTCACAGGAAACACATCAAGTACTTGTATAACTGATTTATACGTATCTAATATACATTCTTGTTCACCACTTCATATTAACCCTAATGATGAAGGTAAAATATATTTTGGTTCAACAAGTGGTATTACTATCGATGTAACTAACCCAAGTATTAGTATTGGTGGTGAAGATGTAAGTGACAACACAACTCTTCAAGTATGGACAAGCGGTAATACTCAGAGAGCTATAAGAATGAGGGATAAGGTGACTAACTCTCAATTCAATATGTGGACTACCACTGTGAGTACTGGTGAAAATGTCCTTAAATTAGATGAAGACACATCTGGTAGTACAGTAGCTACATTCTATGGAACTGGTATAATTAAATCTAATTTTGCTGGTGATGGTTCTAGATTATATAACATACCATTAAGTGGTGTAACTAATTTACAAACAGAGTTAGATAGTAAATTAAATATAAGTGATTTTAACACATATAGTGGTAACGTTCAAACACAAATAGATAATAAGTTAGACATCACAACATTTAACACTTATAGTGGGAGTGTACAAACCGAACTAAATACTAAAATAAGTGGAGCAACCAACCTTTCAACTGAAGGGGTATTTGCACAAAAAAACGGACTAAACCTAGAATTTAAAGGTTTAACGTCTACTGGTGGTACGGTAAACATATCTTCAAATTCTAATACAGTCAATTTAGAGGTGTTATTCCCAACCAACCAAAATACTTATGTAACAGGTTTCACTTTTAATCCATCTACTTATGACTTAACAATTAAACAAAATGATGGCCAACCTGATTTAACATCTAATTTAGCTGTTTTAGCATCAGATGTTTATGTTGTTAGTGGAGTTTATAACCCATCTACTGGTATTGTTACTTATACTAATAGTAGTGGTGGTACATTCCAAGTTAGTGGATTCACAACGGGTATGACTGATAGTTACACAACTGCTGCCAATCTTAATGGTGAAACAATTGAATTTGATAATAACATACAAGGAAGTAATTTATATAGTGTTAGTTTGACTCCTATATTAAGTGGTAAAACTGATTTAACATTATTTAATTCACATACAGGTGATACTAATAACCCTCACCAAACTTCATTTAGTAATTTAATATCTACAGCACATACACATACTATTAGTGAGGTTATAAATTTACAAACAGAATTAGATAGTAAGTTAAACGTAACAACTTTTAACACTTACACAGGTAACACTCAAACATTATTAGATGGTAAAATAGATTCGTCTAATAATGTTGGTGGTACTAATGAATTATTTAAAGATAAGAGTGGTACAACGTTAAACTTTAGAACACTTTCAGGTGGTTCAAACACCACAATATCTACAATAGGTGATGTTGTTAAAGTTGATGTGTCTATACCAGCTAGTATGAATACTTATGTGACTGGCTTCACATATGACGACGTAAACACATTTACTATAGGTAGAAATGATGGTACCGATTTAACATCAACAATATCAGTTTTATCAGGTATTACATACTATGGTGATGGGTCTAACTTAGACGGTATATCAAGTAGTGATTTTTACGTTACAGGTGGTACATACACTAACGATACACTAACACTTAACAGAGGTAACGGAACTGTAGATATAGATTTGGTTGATGTTTATTTAACTGGTGGTACTTTAAATGTTAACACATTAGAGTTATATAGAAAAGGAGGGTTACCAACAATATCTATTGACTTAGGTGATTTATCACCAACAGGTTCAACTATTGACACTTATTTAACAGGAGCGACACTTAACGGTAACACATTAGAATTATATAGAAACCAAGGTGAACCAACAATTAGTGTTGATTTATCACAATTTGTTGATGATACAAATTATTATGTAACTGGTGGTACTGTTATTGGGACCGATTTAGTTCTTGGTAGAAATGGTGGGTTAAGTGATGTAACAATTGATACTTCGTCTTATTTTGATAATACCGATAATTACGTAACAGGAGCTACCTACTCAAACGCTAATTTATATTTTAGTGGGACTAGTAGTGAGACAACATTTACTGTTGATGTTTCGGCTTTATTAGATGATACTAACGACGGTGTTGTTAGTGGAGCTACTATGAACGGTAATACCCTTGAGTTATCACGTACACAAGGGTTATCTAATGTAACAGTTGATTTATCACAATTTGATAATAATACCGATAGATTCGTTACAGGTGCTACTATGAATGGTAACACACTTGAGTTATCACGTAGTGGTGGATTGAGTGATGTTACAGTTGACCTTAGTCAGTTTGCTGACAACACAAACTTTTATGTAACGGGTGGTACTGTAAGTGGTACTGATTTGGTGTTAGGTAGAAATGGTGGTTTGGGTGATGTTACTATAGATACATCAGCTTACTTTGATAACACAGATAATTATGTTACTGGAGGTACGTATAGTAATGATGTACTTACACTTAATAGAACAAATGGTTCATTAAATATAGATTTACCTGAAACTTATGTTACAGGAGCTACTTTAAATGGTAATAATTTAGAAATCACCAGAAACCAAGGTGAACCAACAATTAGTGTTGATTTATCACAGTTTGATAACAACACAGATAGGTTTGTTAGTGGTGGTACTTATTCTAATGGTAACTTATTATTTAGTGGTAATAGTACAGAAACCACATTCACCGTTGATGTATCAGCATTATTAGATGATACTAATACTTTTGTCACTGGAGGTACGTATAACCCAACAACAGATACAATCACCTTAACTAGAAATGACGCTGTAACAATAGATATTACAGGTGTTACTGATACATTTACAACAGGAGGTACGTATAATTCAGGTTCATTAACACTAGATAGAAACGATGGTAATAGTGTTGTTGTTACAGGATTCTTAACAGGTAACACATTACAAGAAGTATTAGTTAATGGTAATACAAGTGGTGGTAATGATATTATAATGACTGAAGGTGATGATGTTGTTTTTAATTACTCAACATTTGCCAACTATTTAAATACACAACCTTTAACAGCAAATAGAAATATCCTATTTCAAGATAAGAGTGGTACGGTAGCTTTATTGTCAGATACTACAGGACATACTGAAAACTATTATGTAACAGGATTCACATACGATAATAAGAACGTATTTACACTTTCAAGAAATGGTGGGTTAGGTGATTTAAGTGTTACTGCTAACACAATGGAAAATCTTACCATTACAGATACATTTACAAGTGAAAGATTTACTAATTTAAATGCTGTTACAGCATCAACAATTAGTCAATTAGACTATATAGATTTTAACACAACTTACACACCAACACAACAAGAAGGTAGACTTCATTGGGACTCTGATTTTGGTACACTAGACGTTGATTTAGAA
>Ga0208644_1003253_pt1 | contig 12694 bp, 7 predicted proteins | sample VirMetDEL_Nov_18_FD_184517 | JGI IMG/M metagenome (GOLD analysis project Ga0208644, IMG submission 184517) | Aqueous microbial communities from the Delaware River and Bay under freshwater to marine salinity gradient to study organic matter... | ecosystem: Environmental > Aquatic > Marine >... | reverse complement strand
GTGGTGATCTAAAGCGTTTCATGGCCTACCCCCCTGAAACATTGTGAATGGTGGCTGTGTCAGAATGATGGAAATACGCCACCAAATTTGACATACATTCGCAGTGCGCGAATAAACTGTCGGGTCTTTCTTATTGCGTAAAACATTAAGATACCTTACCTTTTCTGTAATACTGTGCTGGTAACACAGTGTTTGTAGTTGGTTATGTGGTGGGTGAATATTTGGGATTACTCTTGGTTTGAGGATTCACCCACCACACTGATATTTACTTTGTAGCCAAATGCTTGGGCTATTTTAATAAAGTTAGGGAGAGTAATGTTAGGCCACCGTTTCTCGGTCTGATCGTAGTTTTGTTGAGATGTTCCAATTAGCTTAGAAGCACCCATATAAGTAAGCCCTGCATCTTCTCTAAACTTTTTAATGTAATTTACTTCAGTCATATTATGTCTCCCGAAATACCATTGTCATCGTCGATTGTAATAACAATATACAACAAGTTGCATATTGAAGTCAAGAAAAAAGTATTATAATACTAAAAAAAGTTGAGGTTATGAAACTCGGAAAACGTATATCATTGTATCGCAAGCAGTTAGGATGGACGCAAGGAGAACTGGCTAAAAAGTGTGGAACCACCCAAAGCCATTTGTCCAAGATTGAACGCGAAGAAATCAACCCTTCATCCAAGACAATTATGAAGATTGCAAGCCTGTTTAACGTGTCGATCGACGAGTTGATGGGTGAGAATGATCGGAAGCCGACGCATGAGATGACTGAGGCGACAGAGATTGCGCGGTTAGTGTTTGCACTTGAGCAAGAAAGTCCGGGTTTAACAGATGCCCTTCGGAGACTGCTCGCCTCACCGTTGCTAAAATCTGAAGATGGGTTGGAGTTGATGAACAAAATGATGGATATGTTTGGTCGTAAATAAATTTAGAAAGTGGCACACGCGCCTCCACAGTAATCCCGATGTAACCCCGACGATTAAATGGTGGACTCACTACTGCACACATGTGCAGTATTTGGCGGATGGTGAAATAATATCGTAAACATTTTGCAATCATGCAACCCTAAAATATGGGAGAGATTATGAAATAAGAATTGTATTATTAGCTTTCGTCGCATGGGGATGTGGCAGTGATAATCCTGTTGCACAGGTCACTGAGGGGTCTATCAGCGACATAAGGGCAGAAACAAACGGTTTTTTCTGGTATTCAAACGCAGTAGATGTGCAATTTAAGTTGGTGAATATCGGTGAATTGCCCATTACAAAGGCCTATAACGTGGACGTATCGGTAAGCCATAGCGGTTCGGTAATAGGCCAGCGCATAGAAATAGTTACCTTAGACATTGCACCTGGCGCATCTGTCCTTAAGAGCATAGCTGTTCCAATTTCAGCATATAAATTTGAATATCAGGGTAATTCTACTGCAAAAATTACGGTATCTGCTGTGCAGTAGTCATAGCTCAGCTGGTAGAGCACCTGATTTGTAAGCCCCAATATCGAGCAAAGAAATACCCCACAATGAGCGTAAATCATTGTGGGGTAACGATATGGAGCCGTCCAGCGGATTCGAACCGCTGACCGCCTGATTACAAATCAGGTGGATAACTCCCCCATATAAAACAACAAGTTATATCGTATTTACCTTGTGGAGTGCGTCTGATTATGACTTTTGCCGAAGCAAAAAGGTCGTTCATCCAAGACCGTGAGATCGCAGGTGTCAGCCCCAAAAGCCTCGAATTTTATCAGTATGTATTGGATAGATACCAAAGGTATTTAAAGGGTGGCACGTTAGAGCAATCTGTGGGTGATATAAGACCCTATTTCGTATCTTTGCGACAATCATCCCCCAAATTGTCTAATAGCACGATACACGCACAGCTACGTGGCCTGAGAGCGTTTTATAAGTTTTGCGCTCTATACCACTATGTAGATATGCCTGACCTGCCGAGAATACCGACACCCAAAGAGTCGCCGGACCCGTTGCCCGATGAAGAACTTGTAAGAGTCATAGACCACCTGAGCCGGTGCAAGGGTTACGATGATCGACGCAATGGCACAATAGTAAGGCTTATGTTAGACAACGGTATGCGGTTGCGTGAATGTACCAACATAGACATAGGCGACATTCAATGGTCTGATCGTATGGTGCGTATCACTCGTAAGGGTGGATTAGAACAATGGTTGCCCTTTGGTAAGAAGTCTTTGGGTTCTCTGCGTGAGTATATGGCCTTAAGAGCCAAGTATGCCAGTGTTCACGAATCTGCGCTGTGGCTCACAAGATCGGGCTTCAGGCTTAAGCCGAGAGCGTTACAGCAAGCGTTTCAGCGTATATCCGATAAGTTGGACATACACCTACACCCCCACCGTTTGCGTCATACCTTTGCTGTCAACTGGATAATGGCAGGTGGCGACCCGTTCACATTACAAAAACTGCTCGGTCATGAGACTCAGCACATGACGAGTAGGTACACAAAGATTGCAGGTAAGAACATAAAGCACCAACACGACAGGTTTTCGCCCGGTGACAGGTTTTAGTTTGGTTGGTATCTTGCCATCATCTTCCGCATCTCCTCGCGCATCTTCTTCTTCTGTCGCTCGAACTGTGCCATAGGGTCGGGGTCTTTACCTGTCAAGATGTGTTCCATACCACCTTTTTCCAAAGGGTCTACATATTGCCAACGTGTTTTCTCTGGTGGTACAATGCGCCTTGCTACCTGAGAACCAAACGGCAGAGTGCCAAGATTCGTACGTGTAGCCCCTGAAAGTTTAGACCAATCAAATTCCCCATCGTCGATGACGGATTTGCTGAGTTGTGCAACTGCTGATGTGTTGTCTGCGGCAAGGCGTACAACCTGGCTCATTGCTGGACCGATCAACAGCTCAGCCGTAGAGTATCGCCCTTCTGCCATAGCACGTAGCATGTCCACGCCAATACCAAACCCACCGACTGTTGAGATGTTCCACAAGATGCGTTCCCACGGCAAGGCATCGTCATCGTCCCATTCCTCGCGCTTCACACCTGATATAACACCTTTAACATCTGCGACACCTTCACCGACAACCGTAGCACCTACCATATACTTAATGGCGTTCTTTACCTTTCGCCACCTTGCAGGGTCGTTCTTTCGTAAGAAGTTCATGTGCTTGTTTAGGAAGTTTGCCTGAAACAATGTGAACGTCTTGAACTGTGTGACAAGGCCACCGAGAGGGCTTTTTGCAAAGTATGGCAATGTCTCTGGTCGTGCCAAGAATTGCGTTTCTTTGGAGAGGGTGTTTGCTCCAAGGGCCAACATCTTATCCCACGCCTTTGGATTTGCCTCTCTGTCCAAATATGCGGAATATGCTTTTTGTGGGTCTATACGCAACTCTTTAAGGGCAAGCTGGGCATCTATATTGCTTGGGTCTTTGACCAATCTCTCAAGGTTGCGGTTGATATATACCACTGCTGTATTTGCTGACCAGTTACGTACCAACTCATCGGTCTTTGAAAACGCCTTTAACCATACAGCCCACTTGGGAAACTCTGTGGTTTTTAAGCCCAATTCCTGCGCCACATTGCCCCTAATTGTCTCTACGGCGACAGCGAAAGAGTCCTCAACAACGTCTTTGTTTGCCTTGCGTATCATAGCAGAAAAGCCACGCAACACATCACGATATCTTGTCATAGAGGCAGTGTTTACAATCTGAGACATCTGTGGCAAAAACGACATACCCATCTTGGTAATCATTGTCCACATCTTCATCTTGTCTGCAACGTGCTCAAAGGCTTCTTGCGTGGAACCGGGCAGGGCGCGATCTTCCAATCCCAACACACGGTCAAAGACCTTTTCGATGAAGTCGTCACCACCTTGCAGTTTGGCCTCAGTAATCAGTGCTCGTGCCTCTTGGTTGAAATTGCCAAAAAGGTGTGCATCCGTGATGCGCTCAGATGCGCGCATGAAGTACTGCCCATAACGAATCAGTGGGTTTACGACATACCCTTCAAGCGGTGTCATCTCGCGTCGTGATTCGAGGTTTGCGTAGCTTCTGGCATGTTTTTTGCGTAAGTCCACCAACCGCTTGACATGTGCCTCAGCATCTGCAACAGACCATTCCTCATTCTTTGCCATCAGTTCTGATATTTGAGATTTTATCCAGTTGGGGTCGTCATATAGCTTGGGGTCGTGGATAAATGGCGCGTACAATTCTCGCGGAGTCCATGGCACAACCTCATCGCCAATCTTTATTCGCAACTCGGCGGCAGTTGCCGCATCTGCAAAGGTGTCAGTGAGTGTTTTTATGCGCTCAATATACGGAATCCACCAAGCAGGAATACGCATACTGCCATCGGCCTGTTCTTTGACGCTTTGTATGTTGGGGTCTGCAATGCGTCGCAAGTCGTCGATGTCGGTAATGAATGTTTTGTTGCCATTGGCATCTGTATAGGTGCGCTGTTCTAACCCATCCATAAAGGCATATCGCGTTGGGCCTTTACCGTCGCCCTTGTCGCTGATGCGCTTCTCTGTGGGGAAAAGGTCACGATCTCTGATCATAACCTCTGTGGGTCGGTCAATAAGTTCTTCGCCAGCATCTAACCCCCTGCTCTCAATCTCTGCCAGCAGGTCGTCATATATGTGCCTGAAGTCTCGAAGGGCGGAACCTGTCATGAGGTCGGCAGTTTTTTGTCGCAAGGCCAATTTATCAGACAGTTGTAATGCGGCAGGTTTTCTTACAACGATGTCGCCAGGTTGCATCTGGTATTGGCGATTGCCAACAGACATAATGCCACCCTGTTCGCCTTGTAATACCAACTGCCCTGTGTCCAATTTTAATGTGGCAAGGTCAGCATCTGCTTGAAAAACGGGTTCATATTTGCCGTTGGCATTTTTGCGTATGACCATTTCGTCAAAGTATAGTGGTGATGCGCCTTGTGATGCGTTTTGTCCTGTCTCAGTAAGTTCTAATATCGTTCCCGGCACAAGGTCTTTGGTATCTCTGTGACCATACTGCACCAACATGCGCCCACCGATGGCACGCTTGCCCTCATTGGTAAGGCGATATACGTCACCTGAACGCATAATAAGGCCACGCTCCAACAATTCTTGAGCGTTTTTAGGTTGCGTAGATGTTCCATCCAACATATCCGTCATGTCGTGGAATGAGTCTATGTCTATCAACCCGATCTCATCGGCCTCTTGCATGGTGCGATTACCCAACGCCTTTACATAGTCAGCCATAGAGTCGATGACTTTGCGCGTGTTGTGAATTACCTTGCCAAGTGTATTACTGCCAAATATAGATGGCGCATCGTCGTGCATGAGCAAGAAAGCATCCAAGTGTTCTTCGGATAGATAATCTAACCCTTTACCACGCATAGCAGGGGTGAGTGCCAACCACTCATCAAGTTCGTTAGGGTCTATACCTTTTCTATCTAACAAGGCAAGCACTTCTGCGCCTTTGTCGGAAGATCGCAATACTTCTCGTGGGTCGGTGTTTAGTGTTGTTGCCGCACCCACCGACTTGGTAGGAGTGAAAGCCTTTGCCGCCTGTGCCTTGCTACTCTTTGGTGGGCGTTTGGTATATGATTCTTTAAACTCTTGCGCCTCTTGCAGTTGTTCGCCCAACTCATCGGCTTGATCTTGTTTCTTGGCTATAACTTCAGGAGGTGTCGATGGGTCTTTACGCAACTCGTCGATTTCGTCAACCAACTGTTGGTATTGAGAAATGCCCTGCTCATACTGCGTCGTTATAGGCGCATCGGTGCGTTGTGGTGATGTCGTATTGGGCAACGGTTGTGCGATTTCGGTGACTGTGCCATTGTCATACAACTGCTCATAGGTCTTTACATTTGTGACCTTGCCACCTTCCTCATTGAGGCGTTGTACCACCCATTGCCAATCATCTACCTCTGGACCCTTGGCCTTTTTCAACTCTCTCTCGGCAACCTCTTTAGCCGTAGAGATTACTGACGGGTCCCAACCGACAACCTTTTTGCCATTGTTCTGTATGCCCCCATGCGCACCACCCGTTGATGTGTGTTGTAAGGCAAACTGTAATTTTGTTTTACGGGCATCTTCGCGCAACCTGTGTGTCTCTGCGTTTCGTGCATCAATCGTCCAAGGTTCTGCTTCAATAATTTGTTTGGGAGAGGGTTCGTCAGCGCGGTTTTGTTGTAGCCAATACTGTAACTCCGGGTTTTCGTCCAAGGTATTACGGGCTTTGCCGTAAGCATCGGATAGGTTTTTACGGGCCACTTCTTCATCAAGCGGTTTTGATAACGACTTTTGATGTATTGCTCTCAAGTCCTCATCGTTAAATATTCTTTCGTATTCACGACCTTGGATTTCTCTGAATGTATCAGACAATTCACGTTGTCGCCTTGCACGATCTGGAATGTCTACAAGGTTATAGACGTTTTTTATGGCATTATCAAATTCTATGTTTGTGTCGAACTCTACATTTGGTCGTTGTCCTTCAAGGTATGCGTTCATATTAGACATCTGTGACTGCGCCATAGCAGAGGCTTGTGCTTTTTGGTTCTGGTAAAAACTGTTCTCTACCTCTGTAAGCACACCATCGACGCGCTCTTTACCACCGGGCATGTCTCGTGCCAGTTCTACAATCTTTGCGCTTTCTTCAGGTGTCAGTCTGCGCCCTTCGGCCTTTACAGCATTGACAATGTTGCCGATCTCGCCATTACGTACCTCGCTGAGATACTTCTTAGGCAAAGCCTCAAAGCCCGATAACAGCCCCATCGCCAACGATTGTATCAATACCTGCTCAGGCGTACCACCTTCTGCCATCATAAATGGTGCTGACGATACCGCACCGGCAAGCGCACCTGCACCCATAGTAGTACCACGTATGGCGGCATTTTGTGCGGTCTTGTTGGTAAAGTATGACTTCATCGTATTGGCAACAGTCTCTGCCAACTTAGAATCTGCGGAGTTTAACTTAGCGACAGCACCACCAACAGTAGCACCGGTAACGCCACCCATAAGACCAGCGTAGGCAGATTGCCCGAAGTCTTGATCGAAGAATCCTGTCTCACCTTCCTGTTTTGACAAAGCGGCGTGTGTTGCACCTACTCCCCCCTCTAATAAGACACGTTTAGCGGTTTCACTGCCAACCTTTTTTGCCAGTGCAGGAACGGCTCTACCGAGTATGCGCCCACCTACTCCTGCCAACCCCATCGTGCCAACCAATGAAGGAGCCATACCTGCCAATGAGCCAAGCCCCGATGCGGCAGATTCTACGATGTTACGCGCCTCTGGTTGATTGGGGTCGCTGAGTCCAAGTTCATCACCAAACCCCATAGGCAGTTCACGCATGAAAGAGTTGCTTGCCAAGTCCCAACTGCGACTAAGCGTACCCTCCTCAGAACGATTTTGCTGACCCATTTGTTGCGCGTAGGTCAGTATCTTCTCTCGGTCATCGGGGTATTTTTGTAAGAGTTTAATGACTTCTTGGTGCTGGTCTGCGGTAAGTGCCATTATTGTCTCGTAAGTATGGATGGATTATTTTTGAGTTTCTGTATTTCGTTCTCGTAATACGCTACCATCTTCTTGTCGCCAAGTTTTTTGTAGGTTTCTAAACTTTTATTCAATAAGATAAGCATTTTCTCAGGGTCTTGTTCTTTGCCCTTCATAGCGTCCAACAGTGTACCCAAAGGTGATGTGCCTTGCCATTCATATCCTTGCTGACTCATAGGTGGCAGTCCTGCGCTTTTTGGTGGGTTATTAAGATAATTCGACAAGCGTGACAGGACAGACTCTGAAGGTGCTTGTTCTGGCGTACTACCCACCGCACCAATGCTTTTCAGTTCTTCGTCGGTTACACCTTCTGAGCTTGGTGGAGAACTGCCCATAATGCGCGAGGTAGGCGAACTGCCCATCGCGCCTTGCATTGCGTCTAAAGTGTTTTTTATTGATGCAACTTGTGACGCTTTGGTTATGTAGTTTGGGTCATCCGCGTCCAATGACTCAAACATCATTTTGTAAATTGCTTGAATCATTGGTAATTTTTCAGAAGCAAATACAGATGCTTGCATAAGTTGGTTTTGTTGTTGAAGTTTTTTGAATTGCTTGTCTGCACCAACAACACTTTCATAGTCTTGTCGTGCTTTGGGAGACTCAAAAACACCGAGGTCATCTAATGCTTTAATGTCACCAACACGAAATGCGTTGGCGATTTTTTGTTGAGTTATACCATGCTCAAACTGTCTGTTAGCACGGTTATCGGTTATTATGTCTCTACCTTTTTGATAGGAACTTGTTTCTTTGTAACGCGCATCTTGGCGTTCTATGGCTCTGCGTTTTTCATCTTCGGCAAGTTGCTGTTTGGTGAACGCATCGTTGCCTTCGCGTACCTTATTCATAAACGTAGGTGCTATGCGAGCAATAACGGCCTTAGGTAGCGTGTTTAGCATGGTAAGACCTTGAAGGTTTGCAGGTAACTTTTCACCATACTCTGTCTGCATATTTCCAGTTTGACTCTCTAAGAACTGTGGGTCATATCCCAACTGTGCTCCAATACGACTTGCCTGTTCCCAATCGCCCTGTTCTACGGCGGCGGTATACATCTGTGACAATCGTTGTTTTTCAAGTCGCGTTGCTTCTTTGCTATCTTCACGACCCCAAACTTTCTCTCTCAGGTCGTCCTCGCGTTGACGTTGCTTTCGCCCCATAATAACGCGCCCAATGTTGTCACCAATACCCTGTGACCCTTGAAGGAAGCCTTTTAAAAAGTCCATAATAACCTCGCTCTACGCAAACACGAAGGGCAAATTTGACAACATGTTGCCAGCAACATTTCCTGCCATTTGCCATCCTGAAGGTTGTTGTTGTGGCATCTGTAACTGCCCAATAGTTCCCGGTGCAACATTGACACCCGACAGTGCTGAAAGCAGTTGTGAGTTGGGTTGTTGTGCATTTCCGAAACGTGTGTTCCAGATGTTTTCGTTCTGCAACATCGTGTTCATATCGTTGCCATAAATGCGCTGATCTTCTGCGGAGTTGAACCCTGCATTGCTCATATCCATACCATACTGCGCCTGTGCCAACTGTGCAAGCATCTGTATATCTTCACGCCTCAACCCTGCCTCTGCGAGTGCTTCTTGCAGTTGTTGGTTGTTGAGGTCGAGATCAAAGCCTCTACCTGCTTGCTCTGCGCCCACCTGCGAGTTGGCAATATTCGTCAATGCTTGAACCTTTGCTTGATCCATACCCGACTCAGCAAGTGCCTTTTGTATGCGTGAGTCTTGCATATTCAGCGACATACCTGCTTTGGCGAGGTTTGCATCGTTACCAAATTGTCCTGATGCGATGTTGCGGTTTAGTTCATTGTTGGCAACCTGGTCTAATGCGCCAAGATTTGCGAGGTCTAAGTTGCGGTTGCCCATTGCTTGACCGAAGTATTGATCTGCGACATTAGACACTGCACCGAGTCCTGCACGTTTTTCTGCCTGACCAGCAAGCTGTAACTGCTCATTAGACATGCCCTGACCGTATGCCGTATTTTGCAGATCACCCATTAGCGCGGCACGATTTTGCGAGTCCTGTGACCCTGCAATCTGATTACCTGCGTTGAATTGTCCCTGTTGCAGTTGTGCCGATTGTAACCCTTGAACAGCGTTTTGCAATGCGCCCAAGTTCTCACGCTCTACACCACTGACACGCTCCAACGCTTGCAGGTTGACATTTGCCAATGCTCGCGCCTTTTGATCTGCCAACCGCTTACGTTGCTCATTGGCAATGGTCGAGTTAGATGCTCCTGAAGCGGCAAGGGCAGATTCCAACTGTCGCTCTTGCTCGGCAAAACTTTCGTTCACATCACCGACAAGTCCAGAGATCATGCCCTGATACTGTGGGTTGTTTAATACGTTGCCAAGTTCTTGTGCTTTGCCTGAAGCGGCAAGCAAGGCCGTGTCGATAGAATCTTCATACTGAACGCCTTGTGGTAATGACAGTGCTTGTGTGTTCTGCAATGCCTGTATAGCAGGTTGCATCGTGCCATTTACTGCGTTGGGTCCACCATAATTTGCTACGTTGCCGACACCTCTTTGCACCTCGTTGGTGAATGATCGTCCAACATCTTCCTGCCGTATGCCCGACTGTGCCTGTTGTAACTGTTGCGTGTTGGGTCCAGTTACAGACGTTTTCATATTGCCCATAGCATTTGAAGCATCGGTATAGTTGGCATCCGATATTGTCTTGTCTATACCGCTTGCAACATCTTGTGCATTGGTGAAAGACTGTCCATATTGGTTGAAACTACCGACATTGGGCATTTGTGAAGTATGCACGTTGGAGTTGAGCGTACCTGCTCGGCTTTGTGCCGTAGACATGCCATTGGGTATTGTCGGTGCGTTTTGTTGTGTCGAGTTGTTCTGCAATGTGGGCGTGTTGTTCAATCGGTACGATGCCGCATTGCCCATATCCATAACATTCGTCATCACCTGCGGATATTGGTTGTTAAAATATTGTTGGAGTGGCAGTGTCTGTAAGCCTTGCAACGATTGGACATACTGGTTGACTTTTTCGGGGTCGCCCTGATTGTTGTTGATACCTGTCATAAGCGCACCAAAAGCGTCATTGTAACCACCTGACATGGGCAGTTCTTGTGACCCCCTATTGTGCCACTCGTTACCTGCATCATTCAATGGCATTTCCCCAGGTGGTGCGGTATTGTATGGTTGTATGTTGGGACCACCTTGCTGACCGCCGGGTTGACCACCTTCCTGACCGCCCAACGGTGGGTTTGGTTGACCACCTTCCTGACCGCCCGAATTTCCCCCATTGTAATATTTCAGAAATTCCCCAAAGCCACCCGACTGAAACGCCGCCAAACCCTCTGGTGTCATGTTTTGCATACCACCAGTGCTGTATGGGCTTTGTGTTGCTTGCCCCTGTGGGTAATTAGAGGCGCCACCTTGCCCGTTTTGACTTGGATGTTGTGCGCCCCAATTAAACTCGTCATACCCGGCATCACCGGGTTGAGGGTCGCCACCTGTGTCTGATTCGTAGGGGTCCCAAGATCCACCTCCTGCGCCCAATCCCCAATCGGGATTCGATGAACCACCTGCCGTTTTCATAGCAGGTTGCTGTGACGCATACTGTTGCATGCCCTCAAAACCGCCCCGATTATATGCGTCCTGGACTGATGTATATTGTGCAGGTTGCATCATTGGAGATGGTTGGTTAGGTTGTGCGTATTGAGTGGGTTGGTCTTGTCGGTATTGGGTAGGCTGTGTCATATACCCACCCTGCGGTTGTTGCTGTGACTGTCTGCTTGCAAGCCATTGTTGGTTTGGTTGGTTGCCCTGCATGGTGATGGGGTTGAAGCCCGTAGATTGTAAGAAACTCAACGGGTCATTCATAAACTGTTGTGCTTCTGGTCCCTGAAAGCCACCCTGCGCGTTTAGGAACTCCATAAACGCTTGGCTCATACCGGGTCGCATCTGGTTGAGTTGCTGAAATGCTTGGGAAATGTCCATGTAATCCACCCGTTGTTTATCATTGTTCTACCCAACAACGATGGTTACAGTGTATTGATTTTACCCTTACTGAAATATAGGGTAGTTTTATTATATTTTTGGGATTTATCGTAAAATAATTTCAGTGTTCTAATACGAGTGTTGGCTGTGTGGGAACTACCATTACCTTGCCACTTGCAGGGACTCTCTCGAAGTTTACCCATCCATACCCGTTGACCTGTGGGATGAACCCTTTTTCAACACCCCACCCTCTGCCCTTCTTGTTTAATGACTCGTCTTTCAAGGATGGTATCTGAGCATGCCACTGTACGCGTTTATATACCGTTCCCTCGTTAGATATTTTTTCTTGTGCGTGTGGCATTGCCCAACAGTTGTGTGTATGCCCCGTAACAAATACATCAGCGTCAGGATAAGAGGCAGATCGGTATAGAGCGTGGTTTGTGCCTTTTGTTACCGGTGCATTGCCACCATATCCGTGATGCACCCACACCTTGGGGTTTCCGTAGTTTGATGATGTTGACTGCATATAATACAGGATATACCCACTGTAATTCATGTGGTTGATAACATAACCCGTCTTGTCGCGCAACTTGCCAACAACTGCCTCAACAATATCAATATCGCAATTTTTCAGTATAGCAGTTTCGTGGTTACCATCAAACCACGCAATGATATTCTCGGTATATGGTAACAGAAACTCGGCAAGTTCATCTATGAGGTTGTTGAGGTAGCGCATATTGTCAGACATATTACCACCCCTGCTTCTGCGAGGGTCGTTGCGCGTCTGCATAACATCCATCATGTCGCCACCAAAAAGTATGGGGTGTTTGCCCTCTTTGGCCTTTTTTAGTCCACCCTCAAATAAATCTTTCCTACACTTATCACTGTCAAAATGTTGGTCAAACATTACAAGGGTCTTGTGCGTCCATCCTGTTGCGCCTATCTTACCTGCGTCCAACTGCAACGCATACTCGTTGATGCGCTTGGTTTGGAACATTTTAACTCCTAATCGTCCAACTCGAAGTGGGGGAGATCATCAAACTTGTTGTCATCCAATTCAGTATCACCATCCCAATCACCACCCCAACGTAACCTGATGCCCATAGACAATGCTGTTGCCACTACGAACCCTGCGAAATATGTAAATCGCTCTCTGTCATCCCAATCAACAGGACACGGCACAGCATCAATGGCCTGTGACGGTTTGGTGTTATGCT
>Ga0208644_1003252_pt1 | contig 12695 bp, 10 predicted proteins | sample VirMetDEL_Nov_18_FD_184517 | JGI IMG/M metagenome (GOLD analysis project Ga0208644, IMG submission 184517) | Aqueous microbial communities from the Delaware River and Bay under freshwater to marine salinity gradient to study organic matter... | ecosystem: Environmental > Aquatic > Marine >... | reverse complement strand
ATTATTACGGAACATTTCCTTACTAATTGTATTTTCTCCGTGGTCTATACATACCATACATAGTGTTATATCTAAATCTTGTGCTCTATATTCTACATAATCCAATAAACCTGTGCCTTCACCCTGAGAAGTTTTTTGAAATCCCCCTGTCTGTCTAAAGTGTTTCACAGATAATACAGAGCATCCCTCGTGTATTTGTCTCTTATGCTGACAAGATATAGCAGACATCTTATAATTATGAAATGGATAAGAGAATAGCATACTCTGAGACCCAACAATTCCCATTTTATTCTTTTTAAGAACAGATATAGAATATCGGAGATAAGTCGGCATATAAATATCATCACTATCCATCATAGCAACAAACTTATTATTATTAAGTTTCTTAATACAATAATTTCTCTTCTCACCTATAGTTTTCCTATTTTTGGGGTCATAATAATAGATAAGTTTTATAGGGTGTAATCTTTGCTCTACAAGTTTTTTGTGTTCTTCATTTTCAAACATATCCTCCTCCCCATCTTGATATAACACCCAAGTCAGTTTTTCTTTAGGATAATCAAAACACATAAGATTACACATCATAAGAGGTAAGAAGTGTCTTCTTTTATAACAGGGAGTAATAATTGATAAGTTAGGTAAGTCATCATTAGAAAGAATGTCATTTCCTTTATAGTCATATTTATTCATATATATCTGTAGCGGATATTTTTTATCTCTTTGGAATATTTTAAAAAAATATTGATGATAACATAAAGACTATGCCTAAAGATGAAATGACCGCATCTGAGATTAGAAATCTCGTTAGACAACATAACGCTAAAGAAGAGATAAAGATTTCAGGGAAGAGTAAAGGTGCTATGATGGAAGAGTTAAAGAAACTTGGATACACTATAAACCATAGTGAGAAAAAGATTGTTCGTGGTAAGACAAGTTATTCTATTAGTGATGAAGGGAAAAGAAAACTACAGAAACGCACTAAAAAGAAGATGTTAAAGGAAGGTGGTGAAGCACCTGTTCTTACAAAAACAAAGAGCAAACCTAAATACCCCCCTATTAAACCTGCTCTTGAAAAACAAAAGAAGAAAAAGGAAGAGAAAATGAGGAAAAGAAAAGAACTTACACAATTGGATTAATTTTAAAAAAAACTTTATAAAATAATATCTGTATAAGATTATAAAATGAGTCTTCTTTTGAATGGTGATTGCTTGGAACAACTATCTAATGTTGATGACAACTCTGTAGATTTCATATTTTGCGACCTTCCCTATGGTCAGACATCGTGTAAGTGGGACACTATAATCCCTTGGGAACCCTTTTGGAAAGAAATAATGAGGGTAAAAAAGATAAATACCCCTGTCTTCTTTACAACTACAACTAAGTTTGGTGTTCAGTTAATCAATAGTGCTCCTAACAAATGTCCTTTTCGTTGGGATATGGTTTGGGTGAAGTCTGCTCCTGCTGGATTCTTATCTGCTAAAAAGATGCCTATGAGAAAGCACGAAATGGTATATTGTTTTTATGAGAAACTACCTTTCTATGATTTAAGTTCTCATAAACATAAGTTTATTAAGACAGAAACAACATCAGTTGTGAAAGAAGTTAAAAGCGAAAATAATTATCATAATCAGAAGGTTCATCATTACACCGATGAAAACGGGAAAAGACTAAAGGGAGATTGTCAAGGAAGTAAATATGACCCTCCTCTCCCTGTATCAGTTGTGAAAGAGGAAATATATGATAATGGAAATCGTAAAGGAGGTTTCGGTGGAGACCAGAAAGGTCTCGGGACTATTTATCAGGATCCTGCTTTAATATCATCGCAAGACGTTCATAAAAAGAATGGTTTAAAATCATTAGGTTATGACCCTCCCCTCCCTACATCTGTTGTGAAAGAAGAAGGTAGTATTAATAATTACAAAGCAAAGAGAATTATTTATACAGATGAGAATGGTAATAAAATAAAGGAAGGACAGAGTGGTCCCGACCAAACTAAATATGACCCTCCCCTCCCTACATCTGTTGTTAAAGAAGAAAAATATGACCCTAATGAAGGTGCTACTATGATTAATGGAACTCTTGGTGGTGCTTATGATAGTCGGTGGCAGAAAGGTCATCAAGGTAATAGTTATGACCCTCCCCTCCCTAATTCATTATTAGAGATTAAATCTACTCGTGGGAAACATTCTACAGAGAAACCTGTTGCTCTTATGGAATGGTTATTGAAATATTTTTCTAAGGAGGGAGATACTGTTCTTGACCCTACTATGGGAAGTGGTTCTACAGGGGTCGCCTGTAAGAATATGAAACGTAATTTTATTGGTATTGAGAAAGACCCTGAAATATATCAGGTTGCTGTGAATAGAATTGAAGATTAATCATAAATCGGTGATTTATATTTAAAAACTTATCACGAATATTATCTATAGTGATATAAAATGTATGAAGAAATCAAGCAAACTATCCTTAAAAACTATGAAAAGCGAGGAAAGATTATCTCCGAGAAATCTGTGGATAAATATCTCTTGGATATTAAGAAAATACAATCCTTACTTGGGGATAAAGGAGTCGTTGATGACCTCTCTTTTCTATATAATTTTAATGACGTTCGCTCCGTTATTGAGAATATGCGAGGGAGGAAGGTGGATACTGAAACTGGTGAAAAGGTTCCTGCTTCAGATAATACTAAACGAAACTATTTTCAATCTATAGTAAGTGTTCTTGAATATATGAAAGATGATACAGGAGCAATCGCATATTATCAAAAGGTCGTTAATGATTACAATAAGAAATATAAAGAAAAGGTTAATGAGGGAGGTAGTGTTCTTACACCTGAAAATGAAGAGAAGTTAATCTCTTATGAAGAACTCACCAATATTTATCATAGTGTTGGATTGAAGGTTAGAACTATTGTAGATAAACTTAAGAAAGATAGTAATACAATTACAGAAGAAGATATGAATAATTTTCAAATCTATACCCTCCTAAAACTTTATATGGAACACCCTGCGAGAAATGAGTTTGGAACTATACTATTCACTACTCCTTCAAGTAAGAAAATGGATAATGATAAGAATTATCTTGTGTATCATCCAAGAAATAAAGATATTAAACTTGTCATTAATGATTACAAAACAAAGGGTATTTATGATACAAGAGAAATACCCATCCCTGAAGTAGCAACACTCATTAGATATTGGAGAAGACTTATAAAGGTATTTATGGATAAAGAAAAAGTAAGTCTTGAATGGGACGGAATGCCTGTGTTCTATAGTAGGTTCTTTGATATTGAGGGAGATAAGAAATGGTATGAATCACCTATGACCTCTAATATGCTCTCAAAATATTTCGCAAGGTTCTTTCAAAAACAGATTGGTAAGAGTTTATCTACAACCTCTATCGCTAAAATTGTAATCTCTCATAGGAATAAGAAAGATAGTGATAATATGAAGAAGACCTCAAAAGATAGAGGAACTTCTGTAGGAACACTATCAGAGGTATATTCTCAGGTGCTCCCACAATAAAAATTTGATGTTGGATATAAGAACACTCATATACAACAAGTTAGAATAAAAATTTGATTCAAGCGTATATCCATCACTACCATAAAAAAAAAGTAAAGGAACTTACAGAACACCACTTACAGAGAAGATGTCCGTCACTATGTCTGCTGATGCTCACACTCAGATGATGAACCAAATCAACGCTCTTGGGCGTGAGGTTCGGGAACTCAAAAAAGAGAACAAGAAACTCAAAGAGCAAATAAAATCCTATTGGGAAGTTGATGATGAGTGTGGGGGTGTGAGTGGGAAGTTCCCCGACATAGCATCACATCTGCGTGAATGCTATGCGGACAAGGAACGTATGAGAAAACGATACGTCCAACGAAACAAGGAAGCAAATGAACTCCAAAAGAAGATTGATGATATGGAGAGTGAGGTGCTTGACGCTCAGGATTCCTATGCTCTCCAAAAACAAACAGAACAAGTCTATTATCACGGAGAACCCTTGAAGTGTATTGAGGACGGAGAACCTATCACTATATCCGATGTATTCCCCAACAAGTTCATCAAGGAACTCCAAAAGGAGAATATGGAACTCAGCAAGAAGAGTAATGCTAAGTCAGACATTATCCGCAATATGTTTGACTTCATCACAGAAGACCTTGAGGAAGTCCAAGAAGGTTTCACCATCAAACGTGATTGGGGGAACAAGTATATTGATGAGTGGAACAAGATTGTCACAGATGAGTTTAAGGAAGTAGTCAAGGATATTAACGAAAACCTTGATGATGAGATGGAGTGGAAGACAGATGGATATGAGTTCAGTCTTCACATTAGGGAAGAGAGTGATTCAGAAGATGAAGAAGAAGTAGAAGTAGTTCAGGACCTCAACGGCAAGAAACTCAGAGTTCCAAGTGAAGAAGAATTGAAGGTGTTGGGTGTGAGTAAGGAGGATTTCATTATGATTATGAAAAAGAGTGTATATGATAAGAGTGATTACGCTTAATCAAAATAAACAACAAAATTACCTGTCTTAATAACTGCCTTAGGAATAGAGTTTAGTTTCAGTCTCTCCTTCTTCTGTAATTCTTTTTTTACTCTTTTTGAGAGAACTATCTCAATCTTATAATCTAACTTGGGGTCATTATTCAGCATATTAATTGCTCTCCTACAAGAAGGTATATCTCCAAACTTCGCAATATATTCTGCTTCTTTAAGTAAGTCCTCAAAGGTTTCATAATTATAGGGTGTTAAGAAATAAGAGTTCTTACAATATGATATTATTTTTTTTGCTGTGAGCATTACATTATCCTTCTCTTTAATTGTGAGTATCTTTGACTGATTAGGTTTTGAAAGATATTCTATTAATTCATTCTTATCTTTAACAAAGAAATATTCATCTTCTTCATCAATCTCTTCTATTTCAAGGAGTTTATTAGCAAGTAGCACTTGTATTTCTTTTTTAGGGAGGTCAATAGAATTAGGTATGTCAATATTAAATTGCTGAATAATTTGTATGAGTTCTTTGCGAGAGTGCGATGTATGTATTTTCATTTTAATATATATTCTTAACAAATATTTATATATGTGAGAATAAACGCACTATGTCTCTTGAAATAGAACCTATGAGTATAGACCAATTGGCGGGAGCAGTTGTTCTTTTCTTAGGAGCAGTTGGTAGTCTATTATTAGTCGTGTGGCAATCACGCTGTCATTGTCGTGTAAATCTCTGTTATATATTTACCTGTGAGAGGAGACCACCTTCAGAAGAGGAAATGAAAACTATTAAAGAGAAAGCAAAAGAATTAAAGGATAAAAAAAAGGAGGAAAAGATACTTAAAGAGGAAGAGAAAGATATTGAAAGTTTAATTCCAAAATCTTCAAAAGAAGAAAATCCAAAAATGAAATTTGATATTGAGGAAAAAGATAATTTAATGTAAATATATCATTATGTATCCAACTGAAGAAGACCCCTATCTCACAGGAGCATCTAAATGTGAATATAGTGGAGGGTGGTATAAGGGACGCTGTAGTTGTGCTTCACATCGCAGAGATAGAGATTATGGTTATGAAAAAGAAGAATATATACCCTATACCTCTTTGTATCGTTTTCCTAAAAGTGATTCTTATGAAATCTTACAGATAGAACCACCATTAGAATATGAGAAAGTTAGAAGAGCATATCGCAAGTTGTCCTTACAATTTCATCCTGATAAGGGGGGTGATGCTGAAAAGTTTATTAAAATAAAAGAAGCGTATGATGATTTAATGCTCCTCATCTAAAGGTGCTTCAGGGAACTTCTTTATACCCTTCGCCATATCTTCACATCTTTGTTTCCAAAAACTTAATTGTTTTTCGTGGTCTCTATCTTTTTGTTCTAAAAGTCTATCATAAAACTTTTGGTCGTTTTGTTTTTTTTCTTCGCATTCTGCCTTGAGTTTATTATACTTCATTTGAAGATTATCTCTTTCGTCTTCTACATCTCGTAATGTATCTTTAGACACTATATTCTTACTATCCATTTGGTCTTGTAATTTTTCCATCTCAGCGTGAAAATCGTCTATAACACTATCATACATATGACGACTAACAAACTTATCTTTTCTTTTTTCAATTTCATCAAGGTCTCCAATTGCCCTATCATAAGTAGTCTTCCAATAGTGTAATGCTCTCATCAAGAGATAAGTTAATCCTTTCTTTTCAGGGTTAGTATTATTACGAATACTTTTTTGTAAATGAAACATTTGAACTGCTTTTTGAGATTTCCCATCAACAACCTTTCTCCTTGTATCAAATGGAGTAAGATTTAACAAAGGTATAATGAATTGTTCCATATCTTCCTCATTTTTAAGAAGTTTTTCCCATCTATTACTAATCGCATCAACACCATCAGAGTAATTCATATCGCTCTATTTTATTATATTAACAAATCTTTATATAGTTTTACTAATATATTAGATTTACTACTAAGTAGTAATATAATAATAACATTTTTGAGATATGTCAAACCCTTAGGGAAATTTCTGAAATACCCCATACCTTTTCAAAATGTTAAAAGACTGAATATTATATTAAGTTTAAATAGTCAATTATATTTGAGGGACTACCATTTGATTAATGACATCATTAATGTCTTTTTTAGTGGGTTGTGGGTTGTCAAGGGACTCTTCAAATGCTAATGCTTGTTTCTTGGGTTCATTTTGGAGAATAGTTGAGACAACATTCATATCAGCATTCACTTGCCTATCTATCTTATAAAGAACAGCACTATTGGGACTTACCCTACTATAGGAACCATCAGGGTCGCATATTTCAGTTCTTATATCTGTTAATGTGAATGGTTGTGTTATTGTGAATTGTAATTGAGAACCTGTAAGATTAAAGAAGTCCCCTGACTGACTAACCTTCTCCACTATCGCTACAACATTTAGAGGAATACTACTTTGCTTACTCCCATAATATCTTGCCTGACCTACTATATTACTTCTTATTGTATAATAGGGTCTTAAAGTTCTCGTGGGTATTTCTAATGCTCTAAGGGGTTGCCCTTTTACTTGTGTGATATTAACAGGAGGAGAATAAGTATGACACGCATTTCCCGTGAATACCTCAAATCTCGGTAATTGTGTGATAGGAGGGGTTAATCCATACACCTTAATATTAAACATATTCCTATTCAGTTCCTCAAAATCCGCATTACTTACATCAGCATTCGTAGTATTCAAATCCATTCCGTCTATTGAATCACCCCACCGAACACTATCTATTACTCTTGTTTGAGTGTTCCCTGAACCACTTGTCTGACTATATCTGAACCCCATTATACCCCATAATGAATCATTCCAATATTTCTCATTTATTCCCCAATCTACTATGAAATTACCACAAGTAGAGTCATAGATAGTTCCCTTCACAAAATTATTATTGATATAAACGAAAGGTTGTTTTGCTGTATAACAAGCATTATTCGTGGTAGTATATCTTGTGAAAAATGATGCGTTGTTCTCGCTTCTATAGGGTGTAATACAAGGACTATAATTTGTTTTAGAGGGTTGCTTATTTAATTTATAAACAAATGACTCAGCATTATCGTTTTCAGGCACAGCACCATCAGGATTAGTGAATACAATTGTCCCTGAAGCATCTGTATCAGTATAAACATCATCAGCAGTATATCCAGCATCATATATATTCCCTATCCTTTCACTCTGATGTAATCTTAATATCTGAAATCTATCACTTGCTTCATCAAACTCTATAGCAACATTAGGACTACCAACATATACCTTTTGTATCTTATCTGATAATGTTTTTACCTCAACTATTCCCCCATCATCATCTTCATTTACATAACGAGACTCCCCCATTCCGTTATAGGCAAAACCTCTTACTCCATTCATTCCATTCCACAATAAGATACAAGGACAACCATAAGCATTAAAATGATAATCCCAACCTATTCTTGTATCAGCAGGATAATAAGGATTTCCTCCTGAGGTATATCCTATATTATAGTGAGCACTACTTTTCAATCCAATATAATATTTTTTATTAAGAGCATCATAAGTCTTTACAGCGAAACCATAAACCGCTGATTCCCAATCGTGCCCTGTTGCTATTATTCCTTCAGGTTCATTTGAGGTAGAAGCATTAATGTCAAAAAAGAAAGGAATAGAACATAATGAAGCATTAGGACAAGCACCTCCTACAAGTTCAGCAATATAAGTTGCCCAATAACTACTCTTATTATCTGTTAAATCATACCCTAAAAACTTATGGTCTTTGTGTTGATTAATGTGTAAAAACCCTGACCTTCCTACTGGTGAGTGTGGTAATAAATATTGTGTATTATAGAGAGATAAATATTCAGACATATATTCTGTATCAAATAACTCAGGATAAGTATGCTGAGCATCTACTAACTTCTTCATATCACCTACTTTTTCCCAAGGAATACTTGTATAGATAAGACCTGAAGCATTCAAATTACTATTATTGAGATAATAGTCAAAGCGTATTTCATATCCGTGTGAAGAAGCACTCATTCCTCTTCCTAATTCATATAAGTCAGGTCTTTTCACACCTATAGTATCGTGTGCCTCTATATAATGAAATATCTCACTATCTCCTGAGGCATTTGTTATTTCATTAAACCCATCACAATTAAAAACATCATAAATACCTTGAGTAGCACAAGTATATAATTTATTTACCTGATTTTCAGCATACGTAGTTATTTCTACTCCTTGAAAGTTCTGTGTTTTTATACTTTCTGTTCTTAACATATCCTCAGTTATTTTACTCGCTATATCTATATTGCTATTGTATCCACCACTTACAGAACAATTCACCTTATTCCTAACACGAACATATTCTCTTGTTGCTATATCTCTCCAATAAGGATTACCATAATGGTCATCATAAGTTAATCCATATTGATAAGAAGCATTACTAATATATGATGAACTATCATCAGGATTCCAAGGGATTGCCTTAAGACAATTATCTCTCAAACTAACATATTCAGGATCTTGTGTGGTATCATCTAAATAATTATTTAATGGATATAAATGAATACAATTCCTTAACTGAAATAATGTAAAACGAGCATTATCGTGTCTTACTGCTATATTTGAAGAAGCATTCTTAAAACCTACTCCTAATGATGTAGTTGTAGGTTCAGGAACATAAACTCTCACATCAGCAAGACTATATTGTTTCCCATTTGGTTTCCTTGTGAGATTTCCGTGTGAAGCATTTCCAAAAGTTCTACTTGCTGAACCAGTCCAAGACTGGTCTAATCCTATAATAGGATTTGGAATATTCCACATATCTATTTGATGACCAGCGTCATTTGTATATTCTTGTCCGTATCTATAAGGTAATGTGATATAGTATTCTCCATTAGCATTCTTATATGGACTCATAACCATATTTATTTCATCATCTCTGTAATAGATAGATTCATTAACATCTACTCTCCTTGTAAGAGGAAATCCATTCACAAGACTATTAAACTCCACTAATGATGCTGAGTTCGCAGGACTTCCATCAAACTTATCATTATTAATAACATTATAAGAAAGTATCTGTGAAGCATTTTTCCTATCCAATTCAACACCTTTAATCTGTATATCACTACCTTCAGCACCTAACTCACTAATATATGCTGAATGAACACTAACTACATCTCCAGTATTCAATCTTAATCCATCATTTACCTTATTGGTAAAAACAGCATTATTAGTAATGTTTCCTGAATTAACCTCTATAGAGGACAACCTATTTGCCTCTAAGATAAAAGTATTAGTGAATCCCTGATTACTCATTTATATTATGAGTTATATTAAAATTATAATGGATAAAAAGAAAAAGTTAATTACATAGTTTATCATTTAAGCATACTGAATCTCAAGAACACCATTACGCAACTGCGCCATTCTCACAAGTTCAATATAGAACCTAAGAGTGTATGAACCTGCCGTAAGAGTATTATAATCCACATATGCTTCAATACCTCTGCTATTCACACGCTCATTACGATTAAGTCTGTTCGCAATATAAAAGAACTTATTAGTAAGAGCAGTTTCATTAGCATAATTTTCAAAAGCACCTGATAGAACAAGACCTTCTCCAGCATACTCCTGTCTCACAACAAACGGAACCTTACCCTCAGTCTGAACTATATTGTGGAAATGACGTGCTGAATTATTCACATCAACAGGGAATAAGAAGTGGTCGTTATATCTCAAATTATATGTTAGAGAACCATTAGAAGATGTAATATCTTCAAGAGTTAAATTTGGTGCTGGTCCTGTGGAGTTAAAGTTCGCAAGAGGAGAAACATCTCCACTATCAGTATCAAGAGTAAGCATCTGAACAACCTTATTACATATCCTTCCAGCACCACCAATATTGAGGATAAGATTACGACCTGAAACCTCTGTAATAGTTCTCTTCGCCAGTCTGTAATCAACATAAGCAAACTGAAGTGCCTGATTCTGTCTCGCATATGCTTCCATCATTTCCTGCGGATAATAGATATAATCCGCAATCATCTGTGTTTTAGTCTGTATAATATCAACATTAAAGTCATAGGTAGTGTTTGCCTCAGCACATACACGATTAGAAGCATTCCTATTAGTCCAAAAGAGTTCAAGACTTACAGGTTCCTTCATCATATATAATGGAAGTTGAGAGGTCTTAAGGAAAGGAAACAAATCACTAAGATTAATCTGGAATTGAGGATTATATCCAACCATCTGAAATGGATTAAGAGCATAGTTTCCAAACTGCTCAGGATTAGCAAACTCAGTATCACCACTAAAACAATCCAACTCCCTATCAACCTGTAATCCCTTATAGAGTGCTGAAGCATTCTGCTGACCAAGTAGAGAAGCATTCAAAGAGTCAGGGTCGTTTCCTGTCTTACAAGCATTCATAAAAAAGGGTTGGTGATTCATTACACGTGCCGTAGTGTATGCCTCACGCTCCTTATTATGTTCTCCACTAATAAATAAACTCTGATATGCTGAAAAGTGAGCAAAGTCCTCAACCTCACATAAAGTCTTTGTTCCTGCCTTAAGAACTGCTCTATCAATTAAACTATGAACACCAACATTCGCAGGGAAAAAAGCACGAGTAGATGATGCGGATGTAATAGAAGCACTAATACTAATCTTAGAGTTTGAATGAAGAATACCCTTATTCTGTAATTGGAAGCGACAGAATGTCTGATTAAATACTACACTATCCAAAATATCAGTCTCAATATCAATCGCAGTATTATCAGGAATAGTTCCCACCCTTAAAAGATTAGGGACATTAGAAGGAGCGGGAGTTGGTGCCGAAGTATAGGAAGTGTCAGGTGTCGCATCGGCGGTCATAGTATCAACTTGCGTAGAAGAATCCATATTTTATACTATATGGAATATAAAAGAGAAATATAAAAAATTATAAAAAAATCACTATTAATTGATGACTTGGATTCCGTTAGGAGAAGAAACAACAACGTTCTTACAATGAGCAAATAAGAAAACGCCCTGTGGAGAATCTGTAGTAATATTACTAATCATTTGAAGTCCAAAGGGAACGTCCTTAAAAGATACACCCTCCCCTGAGATTTGGTCGTAATTCACACCAACACCAAACTTAGAACCACCATCAACAATCCTCTTCGCATATAGATACAGACTGCCTCCCGAACCATATTCCTCATAATAGTTATTGAATGGAGAGACATTAGTCCTCTCAATCTTAGTGAATCCCATAACAGCATTCATATAGTTCCTGACAAGTTGAGGGTCTATAGTTTGATTAAGAGCAGTATCCTTCTGTAAAGTATCAAGGTTATATTCAAGAGGGAAACGCTCACCACCACGAGTAAAGATTAACTGAGAAACTACAGCACGAGTTCCATCACTATTCGTTGGTGGGAGAGTAGCAGTTCCATCATAGAGCAAGTTATTAATATGGGAAGCAGGAACAAAGTTCATAAAAACACCCATACACTTACTCACACCAAGAGGGAAGTTGAGGACACCATTACGAGAATTAATAGTGTTATACTGCGAAACAATAGAATTGTATTCAAAGACATTCTGAGTCTGCTTCATAATCTGCGACAACTGGTCAGGAGCAGGTGTAATAACCTCACAAATAAGTTTCAAATCACTAAGTTCATAATAACACCCAGCAATAGCGGTAGTAGTATTTCCTGCTGAAAAGAACACATTAGAATCAGGGGAAAGGTGGATACTAATATCAAGACCACCAACACCCCACGCTCCTGATAGAGGAATAGGTTGCGTTCCATTAAGGAGACCACACACAAGAGGACAGCAGAAAGAGTTCTTAGTAGTCAGTCCTGTTGGGTTCTCAATAACCCCTCTCTGTTGAGAAGCAAAGTTCATATCTATTAGTGCTGTTTCATTCAAATGACTAATACCATCTTGAAGAGAACTTGTGACGCCAAGGTAAGAACTCATCATTCTTGGATAGTGGCGGATAGTTTCTATAGACTGAGCAGTCTTTTGAGAACTAATGTGAAGTTCATTAAAACAAGCATAAATACCTAACTGCTCATTCATACGCAGACCAGTTGCCGAGGTGGAAATAGCACCATCAGAACTATATGCGGTAAATTTACCACATAGTCGTAGCGACTGACCTATCAAATATCTCTCCTGTTC
>Ga0208644_1003251_pt1 | contig 12697 bp, 6 predicted proteins | sample VirMetDEL_Nov_18_FD_184517 | JGI IMG/M metagenome (GOLD analysis project Ga0208644, IMG submission 184517) | Aqueous microbial communities from the Delaware River and Bay under freshwater to marine salinity gradient to study organic matter... | ecosystem: Environmental > Aquatic > Marine >... | reverse complement strand
CCGCTCCGTAGACAGCTAAGTTCTAAGTAGCAGGAGTCAGGCACCTCAGAGTCGGACCTGGCTCCTCTTGGCGTTGGCCCTTACGAGGACACCCTTCGCCGTCTAGACGGTGGGATAGACCACACAAAAAATATTCAAAAAATTTTCCAAACGTTTGGGAGCAAGTATTCTTAATTAACTCCTTAAAAAAATGGCTTTCCAATCTAGCGTTAACCCCTCTCAGCTTACTCAGCTGGGTCAGGCTAACCTCGCGGGTGATACCCGTGCCCTTTATCTCAAGCTGTTTAGCGGTGAGATGTTCAAGGGTTTCCAAAACAATACTATCGCTCGTGACCTGATCATGAAGCGCACCCTGAAGAACGGCAAATCGCTGCAGTTCATCTTCACGGGTCGTACCAAGTCCGAGTTCCATACTCCGGGCAACAGCATTCTTGGTGATAGCAACGGTGCACCTCCGGTGGCCGAGAAGACCATCACTGTTGATGATCTGCTGATCAGCTCTGCTTTTGTGTATGAGCTTGATGAAGTTCTTTCTCACTACGATCTGCGTTCTGAGATCTCCCGTAAGATCGGTTATGCTCTCGCTGAGAAGTATGACCGCCTTGCTTTCCGTGCTATCGCTCGCGGTGCACGTGCTGCTTCGCCTGTGTCTGCTGCTGGCTATGTTGAGCCCGGTGGTACCCAAATTCAAGTGGGTACTGGCGCAGGTACTGAAGCTGATGCTTATGATTCCACTAAGCTCGTTGCTGCCTTCTATGATGCAGCTGCAGCTCTGGATGAAAAAGGTGTGTCGATGGATGGCCGTGTGGCTGTTCTCAACCCCCGTCAGTACTACGAACTGATCCAAGCTGTTGGTAGCAATGGTCTGGTGAATCGTGATGTTCAAGGTACCGCCCTGCAAGGTGGTAATGGTATCATCGAAATCGCTGGTATCAAGATCTACAAGTCCATGAACATTCCCTTCCTGGGTAACTACGGTACCAAGTACGGCGGCACCACTGGTGTCACCTCTCCTGGTAACACTGGTTCCTTTGTGGGTGAAGCTCTGGAAGATGCTTCGACTGCTCAGACCGGCATCAACAACGATTACGGTACTGCTGCTGAAGTCGGCGCTACTTCCTGCGGTCTGATCTTCCAGAAGGAAGCAGCCGGTATGGTGGAAGCTATCGGTCCTCAGGTTCAAGTCACCAGCGGTGATGTGTCCGTCATCTATCAGGGTGATGTGATGCTGGGTCGTCTGGCTTGCGGCTGTGACTACCTGAACCCTGCTGCTGCTGTTGAACTGCACGTTACCAGCACTGCACCTTCTGCATTCTGATTTAAATGCATTAACGGGAGCCTCTTCGGGGGCTCCTTTTTTTTAACTCTTTACTGAGAATGATAATCAATGGCTTTTCCTACCACTAATGCAACGCAGGAACTACCTGCTATTAATCAAATTTTGCAATCATGTGGGCAAGCGCCTGTAACTACCCTAGATCAAACCAACCCGGACGTTGCGATTGCCTATCAGACTTTGCTTGAAGTCTCTAGGGAAGTACAGGCTGAGGGCTGGTCATTTAATAAAGAGTACAACTATACCTTGACTCCTGATAATACCAATCAAATCTCTATTCCTAACAACATGTTGCAGGTTGACTTAAGTCACAACGCAGCTAACATGGATAAAGATGTTATTAGACGTAGTGGTAAGTTGTACGACAAAGCAAACCATACTTATACATTTACTCAGCCAGTAGAGTGTGATATTACCTGGCTCTTTGACTGGGTTGATATCCCTACACCTATCGCTGATTTTATCACTGCCAGAGCTGCGGCTACTGTGTCTAGCCGTATTGTTGGTGATAATAACCAATACACAATTCTTCAACAAAAAGAAGCTTTTACTAGAGCTATGGCAATGGAGTATGAGTGTAATCAAGGTGACTATACTTATTTTGGTCACCCTGGTAAGACTAATACCTACACTAGTTACAAACCGTACACCGCACTTTATCGATAAATGGCTGCAGTTACTCAACGGATTAATAGCTACCTTGGTGGCGTATCGAAACAATCAGATGACAAGATGTTGCCAGGTCAAGTTCGTGAGTGCTACAACGGCTTCCCTGATGCAACATATGGTTTAACAAAACGTCCCGGTTTTAAACACATTGCTAACCTAGGAACTGGTGCCACTTATGATGCTGGTAAATGGTTTTACATTAAACGGGATGACGATGAAGAATACGTAGGTGTTATTAAAGGCTCCAACATTAATATTTGGAATGCTGTCACTGGAGCTGTTTGTACGGTTACATATGGTTCAGGGGCTCAAGCTTATTTAAGTGGTGTCAGAACTGACTACAGAATTATTACCGTACAAGATACCTCTATTATTATTAATAGCAGTGTTACTGTTGGAACCCAAGCGGCTCCTACCTTTAATGAGCATAGACACGCTACGATTGAAATTGAATACGTTACTTCTAGTACAACCTATACAGTACGTATTACAATTAACTCTGTTACTCAAACAGCTACTTACACCACGCCAGCGTCTGCTGATATTAACACAATTCTAACTCAGTTAGAAACACAGATTAACGCCATGACAGGCGATCATGCTCAACTAACTGTCACTAAACTCAGCAACTCCTTGGAGATTTTTAGCACCATTGATATGGATGTTACTGCTCAAGGTGGTCTAGACAATAAAGCTGTGACAGCTGTTGAAGATGAAGTAGCAAGTGTTTCTGGGCTTCCAACAAAATCAGTTCAAAATCGTATACTTAAAATTGTTAATACTGATTCTGATGCTGATACATATTGGGCTAAATTTATAGCTCACAATGGTGTATCTGGTGAAGGTTATTGGGAAGAGACTAGGGATCCAAGTGTTTCCCCTGGTCTTGATAACACAACTCTTCCTCATGAGTTGATTAATTCAGCAGTTAATACGTTTGTTTTTCAAAAGATTACTTACGAAGATCGACTGGTTGGCGATGATGAAACTAACCCACACCCAAGTTTTGAAGGATCAGTTATCACGGCTGGTTTCTTCCATAACAACAGACTTGGTTTCTTATCACAAGATAATGTGATAATGAGTCAATCTGGGGATTTCTATAACTTCTATTCTAAATCAGCTCAGACAACCATTGACTCTGATCCAATTGATATTAGCTGTTCATCTACCAGACCTACATCTTTACATTCTGCATTACCTGCTGCTCAAGGCGTAGTCCTTTTCTCTGAAAACCAACAGTTTATTTTGTTTGCAGATGCTGGTGTTCTTACACCATCTTTGGCAACTATTCGTGAACTCTCTAATTATGAGATGGATCGTACTATCCAACCTGTTGACGTAGGTACAAACCTTACCTTTATCACTAAAACTCCTGGATACTCTAGGGTATTTAGTATGGTTACTAAAGGTCAACAAGAGAATCCTCAAATCCTTGATTTGTCTAGAGTTGTAAAAGAGTGGATCTCGCCAGATGTTGATCAGCTTATCTCTAGCCCACAGAACTCAATGATTGCTATGGCAAGTCAATCATTAAATGAGATTTTTATCTACCGTTATTATAATGACGGTCAAGAAAATCTGATGGAATCATGGGTTAGCTGGTTAATGCCTGGTACCGTACAGTTTATGGAGACAAACTCTGATGACATGTATGCTGTTACCAAACAGGGTAACCAGTTTGTATTGTCTAAAGCTGCTTTAAGTCAAAGTCCTGAGCAAGCTATTATTGTCAATAACCAAGGTCAAAAGGTTAACCCTTGTATTGACTTGTATGCCACTGCTTCAAGTGTTGTATATGATTCAGCTAACAAACTATCTAAGTGCTACCTCCCTTATAATGATGTATCTTCGTTGACACCTATTATTGTTATTAAAGGTAATACTAGTTCTGGTTCTTTTGTTGAATCTGGTTTTACTATTACACCCGAACGAGGAAGTGATGGCACTGGTCCTTACTTTATCGTGCCTTATAAAGATCTTACCAGCGTCGCTAGTGATGTGATTGTAGGATTTAAATATAACTTTGATGTTGAGCTACCAAGAACTTACTTTAGATCTGATCCTAGGGTTTCTGACTTTACAGCTAACCTAACAATTGCACGTATGAAGTTTGCAGTTGGTTTGTCTGGTATGATGAGCTTTAAACTTCAGCAAACTGGTAGACTGCCTTATGAGGTAACGTTTACTGGGGATGGTAGTACTACTTCCTTTACGTTTAACATACGTGATTTGAAGTATGTAGATCGGTCTGATGTTCAGGTTACAGTTAACGGTGTTAATCAAACTAATTTTAGTTTTACTAATGACACTACGATTACCTTTGCAGTTGCTCCCGCTAATAATGCAGCAATTAGGTTCTTTATTAAGGAGTGGTTTACTGTTCAACCTGTTATCGAAGCTAATACTTATTTAGCTAATGATGTTCCTCTTGACAACGATATAGTTTTTACTATTCCCATCCATCAACGTACAGAAAACTTTAGATTAAAAATGTTTAATAATTCACCGTTTCCTGTTGCAGTTAATGCAATGATGTGGGAAGGTAACTACACACCACGTTTCTATAGGAGGGTCTGAGTATGGGATGGTTTGATGGTGGTGCTTCAGAACGTAACGCATACGCCGAGCGCCAAGTAGAAAATCAACGAAAAAATATTAAAGCAAACTACGAGTTTGAATGGGGTGATCCTAATTCGGGTGTACTCGGAGGGGAAGCTAAAAGAAAGTATGATTATAATGTTGAAGGGTTAGAAATCCTTAAGCGTAATACTGAAAAAAATATTGCTTTTCAAGAAGCTGAACGTGAGCAGCAGTATGATTATGGCATGGGTATTCGTGAGTATGAGTATACTCAGAATATGCGGGCTTTTGATGCTTCAGTTGCAGGAGCAGTTAGTCAACAAAGTTTCAATGAAATTGCTACAAACGCTGCAATTTTAGATCAAGATCGTTACCTTCATGAGCAACTTCTTTCTCTTGCTTTTGATGAAACTGAATCTCTGCTTGAATATGGAGCAGCAGCAGCTGGCCTTGGTTTAAAGAAACGTCAAACACGGGCTACAGCAGCAACACAAGCACAGGTTGAACGTATCTCTGCTCTTAAAGCAAGTGGTCAAGCAGCAGCCCGAGGTGTTTCTGGCCGTAGTGCCGGAAAGCAAATCCAAGGCATGATAGCAGAATCAGGAGCACGTCAAGCAGCTATTATTGATGAGCTGATGTTTAATACTGAAGCAGTTAATACTGATTTTATTCGGTTAAACCAGCAGTTTGCTATTGATCAAGTTGCCTTCGAAACCAGCCGAGAAAGTGCTCAACTGAATGATAAGGCTGCACGTACTAAAATTGCACAGCAAGCTCTTCAAGCTGCTATGCAAGCTGCAAGCGGTATTATGCTTAAGCCTGAAATTGCTCCTCCTCTACCGAAACCGTATGCGTTGCCACGTCCTGAGTTCCAGGATATTTATGAACCTAAGAAACCTCCTATGACAACGGTTGAAGACGCTATGCGAGAAAGTGTTGGAGCTGGTATCGTGAATACATTCTTGAGCACCGCATCTACTGTTTTTAGTGGCATCTCGGCTTTCAAGTAGGGTCCTCTCCAGGCAGCGGTAGAGGACAAACCAAATCAGCTGCAGTTAAAGCGGGATGGCCCGGTAATCTAAATTACTAAACTAACCTATGTCTAAATTTAAAAGTTTTGCTTCACAGGGGAGCTTTGGGGATTATCGAATAGTTGTCCCTGATGAAAGTCAAAAAATTCTTGAACAAAAACGAGAAGTTGTTCGAGGCAAAGAAAGAGCGGAACAATTCCGCAAAGAAAATAGTGACATTTATTTAAGAGCACAACAACTTGCCCAAGGTCTAGAACAACAAAATCGAGAACAAAATTTTAAGCTTGAAACAGAAAACCGTCAAGCGTTTAAAGATCAACTAAACGAAGAGTACAAACTTCAAGTTCAAGCCGATCAACAACGTTTAGATGCTCAACAGAAAACACTTCAGAATATAAGTGCTTTTTCTCAGACAGCTCTAAAACTTGGATTTGATATTAACAACCAAATCACTAAGAATCAGACCAGCGCTAATGCTGCAATGGTTTATAAAACTGGTGCTGATTATAAAACACTAGTTGCTATCCAAGCTCTTGGTGATAATATTACTAAAGCTGAATTTGCTCAACTGGATTTTATCCGAGCACGAGTAGAGAAGGGTGGTAATATTGATGGGTTTTGGGATTTGTTTCAACGCCGTAAAACACGTGGGTTTATTGATAACATTGCGACTGTTCAGAACACTGCCTACGGATATGGTGAAGCTAAAGGGATTCACATGTCTGAATGGGCTGAGAAGAACCCAAGTGCTACGCTGGACCAACAGGCTGTAGAAGAAGCCGCATTTAGAGATAACTTTGTCGCTAATAATTTTACAGTTAATGGACGATCAATAAATCCTGAGCTTCTTAATTCTTACGCCTTTCCAATTATTAGAAATTATGAAACTCAGTCTATGGCTGAGCGAGATCGACAACGTACAAAGGAAAGGGAAGAAATTAGGTTTGATGCTCAATCAAAAGCTTTTAGTGCAGCTTTTGGTGCGGATAGAAATTTTACCGCACTTCTTAAAGAAGTGACAACTAACCCATCGGCTGGTAAATTTAAAGATTTTGCTCGTTGGGCTGTAAATAGATCTAAAGATATGGGTCCAACAGGATTGTCTTATCAAGAGTTAGACACGCTGTTGGATACTGTTTACGAAGGTCCAAACTTTAAGGACACTGGTAAACACAGTACTTTACGGGCAGACCGCGAAGGCCGTCCAGAAGTTCTGCTGCTTATGGAAGCTCGTGATGAAAGACGTAAAAAAGAACTGAATGATTATAACCTTGGTATCAAAGAAGAAGAAATGGATATGGATATTAAACTGAACACTATGTACGAAAAGTTTGCAGCTGATGGTGTTCTTGATGACGATGAATTTGCCTCGATGAAAGCAGAAGCTGATACTCTTCCTACTTACAACAGTAAAGTACTTGAAGCAGCAAATCAACAAAGAGATAGTGTTCGTACTAGTTCGGCTTATTTAAAATTAGCTCAAGACAGTTATGCTGCTGGTAAAACTGTTTTCGACGCTAATACTGTACAAGGTTTGAGTTTTAAGGACAAAGAAGCTATTTTAGAGTTAAGGCGTCAACAAATTAGAGATCAAGACTCACCTGTTTACAAAACAGACATTGAGGCTATTAAAGCAGCACTATCACAAGATCCAAGAATTAAAGCAGCTCCTGTTACTGGTAAAGAAAACTACTCTGTACTTTTGATGCAAGATCGTTATACTCAACTGTATAAGCAGACGTTAGCTCGAACAAAGGACCATAACGAAGCTCGGTCTATTACGCTTGCTCAAATCCAAACTTTACTTGCTAACCCTAAATCTATTAATTCGCAAGGACAATATTCTGCTATTGTTCAACAAGAATCACAATTTGCTGGCCAAGGTAAAAGGACTTTAGAGAGTTATCGGGAGTTTGTCAACGTAATTGCTGATCCCAAAATTAGAAACAATCCTACAAAACTTGCAAATACTCTTGGTGCTGCTTATGTTTATAATGCTTACGATGATATGAAAGCTGGTAAACCTGCATCGGCTTTTACCAAAAATGCTGCATCATTGATGGACATGACACCACTTGACTTTGTTAACTACCTTGCTAGTGGTGCCAAGAACCCTAATATGAAGCCAATTACGTTGGATAAACAGGTTGAACAAATTCGTCAAGGTATGAAACCAATTGCTACCAGACTGTTTAACGCCCCTTACCGTACTAACGATCGTATTATTCGAGGCACTATAATTAATAGTGATGGTCTTCCGGGGGCTCCACGTAGAACCTCTTTTGGGCCTTCACAGTCAAGTAATCTTACTGATCCTGTTCTTCGCCGTGCAGCTGATATTACATCTAACTATGAATCTGCTGGTTCTGGTGGATATAATGCAGTTAATCAAGGTGGAAGTGCTGATGGAACTAGTATCCCGGCAGGATTCTATTCAGGTGATTTTAGGGGTATGTCACAACATAAAGGTCGTGCATTAACTGATCTTACTGTTGGTGAAATTATGAGCCTTCAATCTGATCCAGGTAAAGGTAAGATGAGTGATGATGAATGGGTTAAACGTGGTAAACTTCATGCTGTTGGGCGTTATCAATTTATTGGTCCGACTCTTAGGGGGCTTGTACAACGTTTAAACATTCCACTTAATGCAAAATTTTCCCCTGAACTCCAAGATCGTTTGTTTCTTTCCCTTTTAAAGAGTGGAGGACCTGGGCAGTGGGTTGGGCTTCGTAACGCAACTATTCAAGAATTGGCTATTATCCGTCAAGCTCAATCAAAGCTGTAACGTAACAATTAATTACAATGAACGATGAACTTCTAGGTGGTACGCCACCAGAGTTGACTCCAGAGCAACTACAAGCTATTGCTGCTGAGCAAGACGCTGTACAAGCTACTTTGGATCAACTCGAAACACAGGACGTTCCTGCACAATCTGGTATGCCTCAGCCTGAAGCTACGGCTACAGCCCCTGAGGCTCCTAAACAAAAATCTGATTTTTTTAGCCCTAGGGCGTTTGTTGAAAGGACAGTAGCAGCTCAAGTGGGTCTACTTGATGCTGGTATTGATGCCTTAAACATGCTTCCAAATGTTAACATCCCTAAGGTACCTAAATTTGAATCAGAGATAAGCCAAAGTCTACGAGAAATTTCTTCTATTGTTTTACCTACTGCAGCACTTAGTATGGCTGGTCCTGTTGGTATTGCAGGTCAAGTAGATAAACTAAGTAAAGTTAGTAAGCTTGGTAAGTTTCTTAATGATCCCCTTGTTAAATCTTTGGGTACTAAAGCTTTTAGTGCAGGTGCCGGTGCAGCTGTAGACTTTGTGGTAGAGATTAACCAACGTGATGACAACCTAGCTGGTACTTTGCGTAAGAGTTGGCCTAGATGGTTTGGTTGGGTTCCAGAGGACATCGCTACCCTTGATGCTGACAGTCCCGAAGTTAAGCGTGCTAAGAACGTTACAGAAGGTGCTTACCTTGGTGTTGGTACTGATCTTCTACTTGGTCTTAATAAAGTCTTTCGTAACGTTCGGGGTTTTCAAAAAGGTGCTCCAATACCTGAAACTGAAAAAGCCGGTAATTACTTTAAACAGAACGTCACCATAGAAGGTGATGTTGAAGATGTTGTAGAAGCTTCTGCAGCAGCTCGTTCTGATGCTTTGGATGAAATTGGTGGCTACAACCTTAATAAGAAAACTGTATTTACAGAAGATATCGAAACAGGGATGGTTAGCCAAACCCTAGATGAATCTGAACCTATCTTTGGTTACCATGATCTTTATGGTTATCAAGAGCAAGGTGTCCGTTCTGTTGATGATCTAGGTATTGTTGGAGCTTCTATTGATGCTGCACGTATTTCAGATAACATCGAAACCATCTATGGTCGTATTGGTAATTCAATATCAGAAGGTGCTCTTAAATTTAGTCTTGAAAATATTGATAACCAACAAGCTATCCACCGTGGTCTTGCTGCTGAGCTGACTGCTGCAGATCAGTATGGTTATCAGACTTCATTTGGTACTAAGATTACCAGTCAACAGATTAACGATGCTGGTGAACGTCTGGCTGCATCTTTCTATGAGATGAATGTGGATCAGCTCCGTAATGCCCTTGTAGACTACCAACGAATCAATACCACTACAAGTGTACCTGTACTGTCTGAAACCGCCTACAACGGCGTTGTGGGGGCACTGAAGAAGTATATGGATGATTTTGTCAACATGGATTACATGAAGGCTCAAGCATACGTTGGTACTTCTTTTGCCGGACAAATTTCTGACATGGCACAAGGTATGCGCCTTACTGAAGGTACACCTGCTATTGAACGTGCTCAGGAACAGATCCTTGATCGTATGGAGTTCTTGATGGTTCAAAAGAACATGACTACTTATTCCAATAATAGGTTTAAGAACATGTTCCAAATGTTTAATACGTTGTCTAGATCTGATGCAGATATGATGTCTGCTAAAGAAGCTAAGCGTATTGAACAAGCAATTAGGGGTGAATCTGATAGAACTACTGCTGCTTTAGGTAAGATCAAAGAAGAAGCTAAATTCACTGTTGATAACCTTCGGGAGATTGCACGTGAACAGCCTGAAATGTTGCAACCACTTATGTTGGCTTATGAGCTGACTGATGGTAATGTTGATACTATCACTAAACTCAACAACTATCTCAAGCAATCCACTGGTATCCTGAATAAAGCATTTATTGATCTTCAACCTGAGATCCCTTCTGTGGTTCTCAAGGGCTTCTACTCTAACCTGTACAACTCTACCCTGAGTGCTTTTGGTACTCCCATTAAAGCAGGTCTTAGTGCTGCTGCACAACTGATTGAGAAACCACTTCGTACTATGGCAGGTGGTATGCTTAACGGAGACATGCAGACTGTTCGTAGAGGTTGGTATCAATACAGTGCCTTTGGTGAAGCTCTTCAAGATTCGTTCGGCTACATGAAGCAGGTCTTCAAACGGTCTGGTATGGATCCTGAAGTCATTGCTACTCGTGAAGACTACAGTATGCCGTCTAGGCAACTTGAACTTATTAATTCTTTTGCTGACGCTAAAGCGGCTCAAGGGGATTATGGTCCTCAAGTGTTTGCTGAGATGGTTAACAACATGCAAGACCTTGCTGATCATCCTTGGCTTCGGTTTGGTCAACGTTCTATGCAAGCACTTGATGGTTTTACGCAATCAATGGTTGCCCATGCTGAGGCAAAAGGACGTGCATTTGATAATGTAACTAAAGGTGGTCAACTAGAATTTGATGCAGATCGTGCTAATGAGATGTATCGTAAAGTCTACAGTAAGATGTTTGACGATACAGGACTTATTACAGATGAAGCTGTTCAAATCACTGGTGGTGAGATTGCTTTGAATCTGGATAACGCAGCTACTGATGCTTTGTCTAGTTTTATCCGCCGCGCTCCTGTCTTTAGACCATTCTTGTTGTTCACTAAAACACCTTTGAATGAACTAGCATTGTCTGCTTCATACAATCCCCTCGGTTTGTTTGTTAAAGATTTGAATGCTTTCAGGGAACCATTTGAAAACATGCCATATCAAGAGGTTGAGCAGCTGCTTGCAGCCCGTGGTGTTGAAGTAGATCCTGTTTCCATTCGTGCTAAGTACAACGAAATCCGTGCTGACATTAAAGGTCGTAAGGCGTTGGGTGCATTGATGGTTAGCGGTGCTACCTTTATGGCATTTAATGATACCATCACTGGTAATGGTCTTTACGACAAGCAGAAGCAAGCTTTACGGCGTGAAGCTGATTGGAAACCTCGTTCTATTCGTCTGCCTAATGGAGAATGGGTTAGCTATGATAACCTTGGTCCTATTACTACTTGGTTGTCCTTGACTGTTGATGTCGTTGATAACTTTGATAGTCTGGCACCGAATGAAATTGGCGAACAACTACGTAAGCTAGGTTTTGTTTTAAGCTCTGCTATTAAGGATAAGACTGCTTTGAGTGGTCTTGAACCTATGATGGACATTCTTAGTCTAAATCCTGGTGCTATTACTAAGTGGGGATCTGGTTTCCTTACTAGTGCGGCTGTGCCTGGATCTAGTCAACTTGCAGAGATCTCACGTCTGATGGACCCTGGTCTTAAAGAAGTGGAGATGGAGCTTTACGACATGATGCGTAACCGTAATCCTCTTACTAAAGGTCAACTGCCTGCTAAGTATGACTGGATTGACGGTGGAGAAGTTGGGGTTCCTGATAACCTGATGGCTCGTGTATGGAATACGTACATGCCTTGGAAGGTTAACGGTAAAATTAGTCCTGAAAAGCAGTTTCTTATGGACGTTGAATATGATGCCCGTCCTACCTTAAGTACTAATGGTAAAGGTGTTAAGTTGACCAAAGAGCATCGTTCTGAAATCACTAACATTATGGGGCGTGACAAACTATTTAAAGCAGGTATTCAGCGTGTGATGAAGAGCATTCCTGGTGGTCCTGAAGGTTTCCGTAAACGTTACATGGAAGCAGTTAATGAAGGTTTAACACCTGATTTGAGTACGTTTGAAAGTCTTCATGTTCAACTCGATCGTGAGTTGCGTTATGCAATGAACATGGCTAAGGCTAATTCACCTAGCTACTCTGACATGACTCGTCAGCGTTACATCCAAGAAGTTACTGGTAGCTATCTACGTAGTGGTAATCAAACGGAAGCTAAGCGATTCCTTGATTACATGGAACAATTTTCTAAGTAATTTATTAAACACTAAAGCGTTATGGCTGTAACATCGAATACTTTTACAGGTAATGGTTCAACTACGAATTATTCCTTTACATTTGAATATTTAGAGCAAGATGAAGTCAAGGTAACACTTGATGGAGTTGCATCATCAGCATTTACTTTTGCCAACGCTACCACCCTTAGCTTCACTTCTGCACCTGCTAATGGTGTTGAAATTCGTATCTATCGAGATACAGATATTGATACTCTAAAAGCTACGTTCTTCCCCGGTTCTGCTATTAAAGCAGAGGATCTAAATAATAACTTTACGCAAAATAACTTTGCTGTACAAGAGATTAAGAACAACACCTGGGATGTAGATCTTCAAACTATTAAAT
>Ga0208644_1003250_pt1 | contig 12698 bp, 16 predicted proteins | sample VirMetDEL_Nov_18_FD_184517 | JGI IMG/M metagenome (GOLD analysis project Ga0208644, IMG submission 184517) | Aqueous microbial communities from the Delaware River and Bay under freshwater to marine salinity gradient to study organic matter... | ecosystem: Environmental > Aquatic > Marine >... | reverse complement strand
TTCGACGCAGACAAGACAGAGCGAGGGCGGTCGTGCCTGAACGCGTACCGCCGCGAGTATGACGATAAGCGGCAGGTATTTAAGCCCACGCCGCTGCATGATTGGGCGTCAGACGGCGCCGATGCGTTCCGCTATGCGGTGCAGGCATACAACGAGGGGCTGTTGATTGAGCAGCACTGGGGCGAGATCGACTACAGCGAAATGAACAGGGCAGTCATATGAAACGCAGGACAGAGGAAGAACTGGTCGGGATCATCTGGGGCAATTTGAGCCGAGCCAGTGACTTCAGCACCAGTCAGTTGCAGGAAACACGGCGCAAGGCGTGGAACTACTACCTGAACCGCCCGAGGGGTGATGAGCAGGAGGGACGTTCACAGGTGCAGGACACCACCATCCGCGACACGCACCACGCGCTGATGTCGACCATCATGCCAGCCTACTCCACCGATAACATTGTGCAGTTTGAACCGTGCGCTGCCGGCGATGAAGATCAGGCAGAAGCGGAATCTGCAGCCGTCAACAATATCTTCACAGAGGATAATTCGGGCTATACCCAGCTCAATAACGCGGTCAGCGATGCGCTGTTGTTTGCAAACGGGGTGATGAAGGTCTGGCTGGATGACCAGGTTGATAAACAGACCGTGGTTCTGGAGCCAAGCGTTACAGACGGCGCTGTCCGTGCCTACTACAAGGCTGAAGGGTCTGAGGTTACAGCTATAGACCGCTCTGATGATGCGGTCACGGTGCAGATAGAGCGCACCACCCAGAAGCTGCGCACAGAGAGCATAGAGCCGAGCTACTTCTATGTAGATCCCAATGCGCAAGACCAGAACATCCAGAGCCATAGGTTCATAGCGGAGCGGGTGATCCTGATGCGCTCTGAGCTTGAAGAAATGGGCGTTAGCCGTGCCAAGGTCAAGCAACTGACCGAGATTACGGACGAGGGCATGGTCGCCGGTGCTGGCATTACGGCTGTTGATGTGGCGGCTAAGTACATCGGTGAGCAGCCGACCTATGAGCAGGCGGCAACCTATGCCGAGCAGCGGTGCGAGTGCTACTGGGTACACATGCTGATTGATGGCGAGAAATGGCGTTTTCTAATCGGCAGCCAGATATTGCTGCTGAAGTCGCCTGTCAGTTACTTCCCTTATGCGACGGGTGCGGCGTGGCCTGTCAGCCACAGGTGGGCGGGTTTGAGCCTGTATGACCTGCTGCGCCAGACGCAGGACAGCAAAACCAGCATTTTGCGGCAGTACCTGGACAACCTGAACGTGGCAAACAACGCCAGCCCCATTTTTGACCCGGCGACAACCAATACCGATGACCTGCTGGCGCGGGCGCCGGGGCGTGGCCTGCGCAGTAAAGACCCTGCGTCGGTGGGCTGGATGCCAACGGTAGATGTCACCACCCAATCGCTTGCCGGCCTGTCCTACTTTGACGAGGCCGCTACCCGTCAGGCTGGTGCGGCGCTGGATATGGCGAGTGCTGAAGCACAGTCCGTGAAGGACGTGTCAGGGCTGTCCGTAGAGATGCAGACCGCACCCAAAGAGCAGATGGCAAGCCAGATAAGCCGCAACCTTGCCGAGACACTGGTCAGGAATACTTTTCTGCTGATCCACAGGGTATTGCGGGAAGAATGGAGCGGCACTATCACATTCAGGCGCACCGATGAGTGGGTAGACGTGAATCCCAGCGAGTGGAAGCCCCGCAACCGCATAAATATCACTGTCGGGCTGTCGCCGGGTGACAGGCGCCGGCACCGTGCTGCGCTGGAGTTTGTCATGGCACGGCAGATGGAGTTGATCGTCGGCGGTGCTGCCAATATCGGCGCGACCTACAAGAACTGGCACAACGCGATGTCGGACTGGCTGAAAGCGGCAGAGCTGGACGGTGCTGAAGGGTATTTCCTCGACCCTGATGGACGCGAGTCACAGGCCGGTCAGCAGGCCGCAGCACAGGCTGCGCAGAGCCAGATCGACCCGACACAGGTCGCCATCCAGCTAGAGGGCGCCAAATTGCAGGAAGACGCCCGCCAGCACGACACAGAATTGCAGTTCAAGTACACAGAATTAGCTCAAGAGGGCGAAGTTGAGGAAGCAAAACTTGTCGCAGACGGAATCAAGGCCAGCATTAGCGCCGCAACAGGCGCGGGAACTGGCGAAGCTGGTCGAGCAAACGGGGCTGATCGAGGCAATCAGGGCTGACCTGTATGTCCGCTGGTGCAACAGCCGCGATATGGATGACTGGTCGGAGGTTCTGGTGGCGCATACGCTGCTAGACCGTGCGGAACAACTACTGAGGGATATGACAGATGACAGTTGAACAGTCCGCCGATCAGGCGCATACTATTGAAGACCTGGCAGGAATGCTGGGTCAAACATCACCGCCGGACGAGGGTTCGCAGGGTGATGCTCTATCGCTACCCGAGGGGGAAGCGCCACAGGCTGAGTCTGAGCCAGCCACAGAAAGCTCAGAGGCCGTACAGGATGAACAGGAGGCTGTTCAGAAGCTCACGGTTAAGGCACTGGCTGAAAAGCTAGAGACAGAGCCGGGTCAGTTGTATGACACCCTGCTGATTGATGTAGGTGGTGAGGAACCGCTAACACTTGGTCAGATTAAAGACAGGGCAAAAGAACTGGTCAGACTCGATGAAGTGGTTGCAAGTGCAAACGAGCAGCGGCTTACGGTAGAGAATCAACTGATGCAGCAGCGCGCCGCCTTACAGCGGCAGGCCAGACGGATGGGCTACCAGCCCACTGAGGCCGATATGGCTGAAGCACAGGCGGAGACCGAGCAGTATCTGAAGTTGCAGGAGGCGCTGGCTGTTGAATACATGCCCGAATGGGCTGACACCGGCGTCAAACACGAGGATATGAAGGGCATTCAGTCCATACAGGACGAATACCTGTTCGGAGAGGCGGAGCGGCGACTGATGGTTGACGCACGGCTACTGAAGGTCTTCCGGGACTACCACCGGCTGCGGGCAGAGGTGAACAGCGTGGCGAGTAAGCAAAAGCGCCAGAAAGTGAACCAGAAGCCCAGCTCACAAACCGGCACCGGCAACCGTGTGGCGAAAATTCGGGAACTGGCACAAACAGATCAAGGCGCTGCCATTTCCGAGCTGAGTAAATACTTAGGGTAATGATATGGCACAGTTAGAACAGGTCGACATCCGCGAAGTACCGACAAATCTCAACAGAGAAGACGTGCTCCAGCAGATCGTCGACATTTCACGCATCCCGCTTCCGTTCATGGACATGGTGAGCAAGCGGTCACACACCAACACGAAGTTTGAATGGTCGGCAGACCGTCTGGCAGACCCGGATACCACTAACGCGGTGATTGACGGCTCTACTGCCCCGGCTGCGACATCGGCGCCCGCTGTACGGCTGGCGAACTACGGTCAGATCAGTCAAAAGACGGTCGGCACCTCGACTCGGGTTGAAGCCTCTAACAATGTGGGCAATGAATCACTGGCTCGCCAGATTCAGAAAGCCACGCAGGAGCTGCAGCGCGACATGGAAGCCATCCTTTTGTCGAACCAGGCGAACCGTGCTGACACCGGCACAGGTGGCGTTGCGGGTCTTACCGCAGGTCTGGAGGCATGGGTTGATGACTCGACTATTGAGCAGACGCCCGTCACAAAGTCTCCGCAGTGCTATGTTGACCTGTCTACAGGCGGCATTGGCATCGGCGGCTGGACGAACCGCACAGGCGAGATTATTCCGGCAGTGGATTATTCCAGCGTCACGGCGGTCAACGCCCTGACGTTCAGCAGCATTAAGGATGTGCTTGACGCGCTCTATCAGCTCGGGACTACAACCCCCAGCAAGCTGATGGCGCGCCCGGCTGTCATTCGTGCGCTGTCGGAGTTCATGTTCACCAGTTCGGCGCAGATTGCATCGCTGGTGCGTGACCGTAACGAGATGGGTGCAGCACAGGCGCAGGCCAGTGTTAACACGCTGCTGTCGGATTACGGTTTCGTTGTGGACTTCGTGCCGAATCGCCTGATGCAGCAGTCTGGTGATGGCTCGCCGGATTCTGACACCATGTTCATCTTTGACCCGCAGTTCTTGCAGGTTTCGATGCAGGGTGGCGGCATCCGTTCCAAAGAGCTGCCGGTTTCCGGTCTGGCTCGGGCTGTTCAGGTTCACTGCGACTACGGTCTGCAAGTGTCCAACCCGGACGCACTGGGCGCTATCTTCGGCATTGATGACAGCGCAGCGGTAACGGCCTAATGTCGGTACAGGACACGCTGCGGGCGGCACACGGAAAGTTTATTCGTGAACGGCGTTATCCGCAGCGTGATTCTGTGCTGAAGCAGAATGCGGAGTTGCAGAAAGCAGATGCAGTGAAGCCCACAGAAGGGCTTCGGGCGTTTGCTAACTTTCCTCCGCATGAGCTGGAGCGGTTAGCGGAGAAGGGCAGGACAGACCGGGACACTCCGAGCTGGTATACCGACTTGACCAGTCCTGATCCGCATTATCGTTCCCGCGCTATACAACGGCTGGTCAACAGCAGTGAAGGGCGCGAGTACCGCGTAGGCAGCACCAGCAGGAAATCGTTCTACTTCAAGAACAACCCCCTAGCGAGGGACAAGTAAATGGCAGGCAAACACTACAACGTTGGTATTGCGTCAGGGTACTTCAATCCGGCCTTATTGAACGAGCCGCCGGTATTCCCCGGCAGCCGTACAGATCGCGCCTATGCTGAGGGCAGGGCGGCGGGCCTTGGTGGTCTGGGTAACGGGCCTCATGCTACAGACACTCCCGAATACTGGGCGTGGGAGAACGGATGCTTTTTCTCTACCTTGGCTAATGCCAAGATCCAGACGGGCATTGATTAATGTTGACGCACGGGCGCAGACACCTGATAGGTGGCGCTAACCTGCTGCTGGTGGGTGATTCGTGGACGGATGACACCTATTCGTGGGGTCAGTACGGTTCGCTTCTGTCCGGTGGGTTGACGGTGGTCAATGAGGGCACGGCAGCCCAGACGGTGCAGTTCTTAGCCGCCAACATTGCCACAGACCTGAGCAACAACCCGACCACGGATGTCTGCGTGGTCTGCTCCAGCGGCATCAACGATATTGTTGGGCGCTCTGCGGCACAGATACAGGCAGACATTGTGAGCTGCTATGACGCGATTGTGGCGGCTAATGCGTGGCCTGTGTTCGTGGGCATCCCGCGCAGCAGTTCATGGGTCGCAGGTGGCCTCAATGACAAGGTTGATGAGGTTGAAGACTATTGCGCCAGTTACTTTGCGGCGCGTGGTGTGCCGTTTATTGCCCTGAAGCCGCTGGTCAGCGATGACACGGGGATTTACTCGGGCATGAGCGAGGACGCTCTGCACCTCAACGAGAATGGCGGCGCTGTAGTGGCGCAGGCTGTTATGGGCTGTATCAAGGCAACCTCATGGCGCAAGGCGGCGGTAGCGTAATGGCGACATACGGCGAAATAAAACAGCACGTACGGGATGTGACGCACCGCGCAGACCTGACTGATGACCTTATGGATGTCTGGTCGGCATCGGTCACGGCGCGGGTCAATGACGAGCTGGACAGCAATGTGCAGATCGCGCGGCTGTCGGTCACGCCCAGCGCCAACCCGTGGGCTGTCGGGGAGCTTCAGCCCTCCGGCGATCTTGATGTCGGCTTGCGCATACTTGAGCTGCTGACCACTGCGGATAATGGCGACACATACAAACTTCAGGCCACCAGCCGTGACCAGGTCACGCAGTGGGTCAACGAGGCCGGTGGCCCGTTGTTTTACTGCCAAGAGGGCAACAGTGTGTACGTGGCCCCCTTTGCGGCGCAGGAGTACACAGTTGTCTGCCGTCTGGATGTCAACGCGCTGAAGGGTAACAACAAAACAAACGTGGTGACGAACACCCACCCCGATATTTACTACTACGGGATGCTCCAGCGGGCATACGAATATATGCGTGATGTAGAAATGGCAGAACGCTACCGTCAATTATTTGACGCCGAGATTGAGCGCGTAAACATGGCCAGCGCCAGACGTGCTACTCCGGCCAATATCCAAGTATCAGGAGCCAGCACATGGCATTAGAAACGGGAGACCGCATAGAGGATTTGGTTCCTTCAAATCCAGCCGTTGGAGACGATGTAAGTCTCGGCGATGACCACCTCCGGCTGATTAAAGCCTGTGTGCAGGGCAGCTTCCCAAGCCTTGGCAGCACGGCTGTCAGCGTCACGGCGGCACAGATAAATGATGTGCCGAATAAGCTGGTCAGCTGGAACGGGCGCACTGATACGGCGGCTGTTCCTGCTGCCGGTGACTATGACATTGATGACCTGGGCGATGTAGACACCAGCACCACCGCGCCCGGCACTGGCGAGTACCTTCAGTTCGATGGCACCAACTGGGTGCCAGTCAGTTTTGTGCAGGGCGTGGCACAGGCTCAGATTACCGCTCAGACATATGGCCCAGTGTCCAGCAAAACAAAACTGGAGCTGGACGTAAGCAACTATGCCAGCACCGGCCTGACGGTTGACACCACAAACAACCGCATCACGAATGCAACTGGCGAGACCGTTGTCGTTATTGCCCGTGCGTGTCTGTTCTGGGAAGCCTTAGACGATCCGTCTGACTGGTTGCTGACCATTGACAAAAACGGTGTGCAGCAAGGAGAGGTGCTAGATTTTAACACCAATACCAGCGCTGAAGAATCTGCGACCTTTGAGGTCGTTACGTCAATGGCTGACGGTGATTACATCGAGGTTAATGTGAACGTGTCGAGCGGCAGCGAAAGATTTCTCAGTAAACAAGGCAGCACGTTGCTGGTGCAGATCATACCGGGGGCATAACGTGGCACTGGCGCAGATCAGGCCGACAGGCTTAAACACAGATATACCGGCTTATGACGTGCCGCCGGAGCTGTGGACTCGCGCCGAGAATATGTCGTTTCAGGATGTTCACATTGAGCAGACGCGGGGCTGGCGCTATATCTATGACGCAAATCCCACGGTAGCGACACCGCTGTATGTGCAGAACAGCCTGCACGGTGGCGTCAATCACTGGCTCTATGGCTGTGCCTCTGCCGTGGGCGTGACGGATGCGGCAGGCACCCATACCGACCTGACGCCGGCGTCGGATGCGCCGAGCAGCACAGACGCGGCTGACTGGAGCGGCTGCGAACTGAACGGCTACCCGGTCATTAACTGGGGTGCTATCCCGCATAGCTGGGACAGATCAACCGGAAGCAACGTGGCACCACTGGCCGAGTGGCCCAGCGGCTACACGGCAAGAGTTATGCGGGCGCACCGTTTCAGCCTTTGGGCGCTGAATATCGGCGGCGGCGTGGACTGGCCCAGCGTAGTGATGTGGTCAGACACGGCAGCACCGGGCAACCTGCCCGCAGCGATCGGCGGCGGTGGTGGTGGTTCAGGCACGGCATGGACGGCTGGCTCCAGCTCAAACGCGGGCAGTTTGTCGCTGGGCGACACCGGAAACGCGATTACCGACGGGCTGACGCTGGGCGATAACTTCATCGTCTACAAGGCGGGCAGTTCTTATGTCGTGTTTCCTGATGAGACATTGATCTACGGGCAGCGGCAACTGCTGCGCACGATGGGCTGTCTGGCGCCCAATTGCGTGGCTGAGTGGCAGGGCTTGCACGCGGTGCTGGGTGACGGTGACATTTTCCTGACAGACGGCACCAGCGCGGGCACCCGCAGCCTGATAGACCGGGCTACGCGGCGCACGTTGTTTGCTGAACTGGCGCAGGGTGAAGATCCGGCGAACAACCAGCCGATCTATGAACGGTCGTTTGTGGTGGTCAGCCCGAACAGTAAAGAGGTGCTGTTCTGTTACCCGACTGAGGGCAGTTTGTACCCGAATAAGGCGCTGGTATGGGATGCCAGCAGCGGCACAACGCGGTTTAAGGATACGGTAGACGTATTCGGCGCAAACAGCTTTCGCAGCCTCAGACTGGGCGGTTCCGGCACACCGTCCATTGCCTACGGCAATCTGACCATCAGCGGTGTGTCAGACACATGGTCAACGCAGACCGATACATGGGCGACGGTAGACCGCACGTGGGACGAAAACGCCGCACGGGAAGCGTCAGACGGGCTGGTGGCGATTGATTTTGACAATGCCACGCTGGCTGAGTTTGACATCAATGACAGTCAGGAAGTTGGGCAGATCAACGCCACGGTGGCGCGTGAATCACTGGACTTTGGCGCACCGGATCAGGTCAAGCTGCTGACAGAGGTCTGGCCTAAGGTCATCGGCAGCACGGGTGACGTGATACAGGTCAGGGCAGGCGGGCAGATGGAGCCGGGCGATCCGATTAGCTGGTCTCCGTATGTGAACTACACTATCGGCACTGACCGCAAAGTGGATACGTTTGCCACCGGCAGGCTTATCAGCGTGGAATTTTTAGGGCAGGGCATCCGGGGCTGGCGAGTCGGCGGCTTTGATGCCAATGTGGAATTAGCGGGCAGGTATTGAGATGGGTTTTGGATTTGATTTTGGTAAGACCAGCGGCAGCAGCCAGAGCTACGTAGACCCCAGGCAGCAACCGTTCCTCGATTTTACCCGCAACCTCGGGCAGGCGCTGGTCGGGCAGAATACCTCACTGGCGCAGCAGTTCGCGGGCATGGCAGGCTCGAACCTGTACGGCTTCGGGCAGCAGGCGCTCGGGCAGCTGGGCAGCAATCCGTTTTTGTCAGCCCTGCAGCAGCAGGCCGGGGGCAACCCTGCCCTCGTAAACCAGCAAATAGGGCAATTACAAGCCGATCTGGGGCGTTCTTTCCGTCAGGAGGTGCTGCCGGGTATCTCGCGCTATGCGGCCGGTGTAGGCGCTCTGGGTGGCTCTCGTCAGGGGGTCGCAGAGGGTATTGCTGCGCAAGGCTTTGCAGACGCCTTCAGCCGGGGTGCTACGGACATTTACAGCGCAGAGCAGCAGCGGCGGTTGCAGGCGGGCACGGCAGGCGGTGGTCTGCTGGCGCAGGGCTTGCTGGGCGGGCTGTCGAGTCTGGGCGGGTTGTTTGACGTGGGTCTGGGTCAGTTCACGGGCGGCATGGCGCCGCTGGGGCTGTACAGCCAGATTCTGGGTGCGCCCACGGTGCTGGATAAGAGCAGGCAGAGTAGCTTTAGCATAGGGGGTGGTGAGAAATGAACAGGCGTACAGTAGCCCGGCAGCGGGCAGAAGCGGCACGGCAAAACCTCACGAACATGCAGGGCTTTCAGTGGTCTGATTTCCTGTTCGGGCCGTCCGGTGCGGAAATGGACGCCCGTTCACTGGCCTATGATGAGGCGCTTGGCGAACAGCGGTTCGCGCAGAGTCAGGAGCAGCAGGCTCTATTGACCCAGCAGGCTAACTCGAAAGCAGCACGGGGCATTGCGGCGAACTTCGCCTTGCAGAATTACGGTCAGCGGATTGACCCGAATATCGCGATGGGGCTGGGGCAGATACAGGAAGGGCTGGGCACGGAGGCGGCCTATGCAGCCTCACAGATGCCGCAGTTCAACCCGGCAGTCGCCGCGCAATTGCAGGAGCAGCAGCTACAGGCAGCCGAGCAGCAGATGGGGCGCTGGGGTTCCGGCCTCGACTACAATCAGTTCCAGAAGCTGAACAATTCGGTTAATACCTATGCCAAGGGCATCGGCAACGCCCGTTTTGTTTCTGACGTTATCAGCCAGACCACGCCCTTACAGCTACAGACGCGGGCGATGGCAGGAGTCGTGGGTCAGCTCGAAACCACTATGTTCGAGCTGTACCGGCCTATTCAGGCGCTGTCAGAATCGAAAGAGTCTGTTCTGCGTGAGGGTGAGCGCGAGGCCATTAATGATTACCTGAACAACCCGACTGGCTTTATATCCCAGCTTATGAGCTTTGACGCCGCGACGGTCGGAAAAATGGATAAGCTGGAACAGGCATTGCAGCGGAACATGGATTCCGCCCTGATCGGGTTGGATGATCGCACCCTGATGCTGCTGGGCGATTCAATGCAGATACCGCAGAATGCGTTTACGCCGCCGAGCGCCAATGGCACGATACGCGACCCGAAGATGCGCCCCATGACGCAGGAGGAAGAGCAGCAATTACAGTCCGGTTTTGAATCCATGCAAGGGATGCCGATATTCTGATGCCTGCCAAGATCGGACAAATTATGCAGGGCGATGACGGTCAGGAGTACATGCTGACCGCGCAGGGCTGGGTGCCTAACAATGAGCGCCTGGAAAACATCGCATCAATGGGCACCATTGGCGCACTGGCAATGGGCGTTGCTGAAATAGGCACGTTCGGGCTGGTGCAGGCGCCGGATGAAGTGTCACAGACCAGCCCGGTGGCTAGCATGGTGCCGACCGTGGCAGAAACGGCAGCCGCAGCAACAGGCATCGGCGCACTAGCAACCCGAGGTGTCCGTAACTCCGTATCAGGGTTGCGCATGTCTGAACGGGTGTCCGACCAGATACAGGCGTCACAGCGCAGCCAGCTCATCCGCAGGCCGTCAAACATCGCGGGCGATGCCACCACAGCGGGGCAGGTGCTGAAGCGGGTGGAAGGCGGTGTTGAGGTGATACCGGGGCTGAACATCCCGCTACTGGCGCAGAAAGCCATCAACCAGCGCACGATGAACGCAGGCCTGGCGCGGGCGCTCGACCTTGACCCGGCGATGGTAAACCGCGCACGGCAGGGCATTGATGAATCGGTCATGCTGGCCGCGCGCCGCCGTTACCAGCAGGACTTTGACGCGGTACGTGATGCCATTGGCGAGAATTTTGACCAAGTGAGAATGAAGTCAGTCATTGAGCAGGCGGCTGACGCCGGGCTGATTGTTGACAAGAACGCGCTGCGGAAGCTGCAAAGCACCAGCAACCTCACCGGCAAAGAGGTGATGAGCCTGCGCAGCAAGATGACCGACATCCTGAGCAGTAACGCCCAGTGGGAGACAAAAGAGGTGGCGCGGGTCATCAACGAGAACATCGACGACATTATTGAAACTGCGCTGGGTGAGGAAGGGCAGGCGCTGTACCGTGCTGCCCGTGCCCGTTACCGGCTGTGGCGGGACGCACGCAAGGGGGCGGCGCTCGGCAACGGCAATCAGGTCAACCCGGCGAGTATGTACAACAAGCTGGATCAGGATTACGGTGATGCGTTTGCTGCCGGTGATGACATTCCCGGCATTACGCCAGAGATTAAGGACTTCATGGCGCTGGTCAGGGAAGGGCGTGACCTCGACGTGGGGCTGCCCTCCAGCGGCACAGCAGAGCGGTCAATGATCGCGGCAGGGATCATGACAGGGATCGGCATTGGCGCGAACTAGGAATGGCAATTGAATGAACAAACTTCAATCGAACTCGTTGACCTGTTGCTGGCTATCTGCGGATTTTTATTGGCAACGGTTGGGCGCGTAATGTGGCAACGCATCAACAAGATCGAGGACAAGCTCACCGAGCAGACGCGTGAACTGCATCAGGCTATTGACCATCAGGGCGCGGTTTTCCGTGAGGAACACGGCAAACTGCGGGAGCAGATGACTAAGCAGCACGAGCACATTGTCGAGATATTGATTCAGACACGGCAGGGGTCGGGGCAATGATAGTTAAAGGCGGTTTGGCGCTGCTCGGGCAGTTAATCGGCATATTCGGGGAGCAGGGTAAGGCAAAGGCCAAGGCGCTGGAAACGCTGGCGGCTAACATGGCGCGCACCTGGGTGGATGAGATCATCGCCCTGTACTGGTTCGGGCCATCCCTGCTCGACTACATGGGTATTACAGGCCCGCTGATCCGGCAGATGGCGATGATAGGCGACGGCTCTATGCTGTTCCAGACGCAGGTCGGCATCACGGCTGCGGTGTTCGGTCTCGGGAAGCTGGCTACTCCTAAGAAGTAGTCGAGAATATGTGGTTATAGGCGCCCTTGCTGGGTGTGTAGCGGGTTTTCTCGTTCATCCGGCGCAGCACCTTGCCAGCCATGCAGCCGCAGTACCATTGAAACGCAGGGCAGGCCAGTTCCTGTTCCTGACACAACAGGTAGTTCTGGCACATACCGCCGCCACGGTCTTCGCAGGGTGGTTTCTTGATTGCCAGCACCAGCCGGTACAGTGCAATATCTTTCTGTCTGCTGCCGCGTTCGTTAGTCATTGAATAAATTAACCTTGTCTATAATGGCATTAGTCAACTCATCAGCGTGGTATATGCCATAGTCTTTAGGCTGTACATGAGGGATGTCGGAGCCGTCTAATTTGTTTAATGCGTCTATGATCTCATTTGCCTTAAGGTACCAGTCCATAACTGGGTCGGTAGGTTTTATTTTTTGAATAGTCATAATGTCTATCAATAAAAAACAGGTCGAATTTACCCGCACACTGGCGCGGTTTTTATGCTGGTGCTTTGACAATGATTATCTTGTAATCGGTGCCGAGTGGTATCGAACCCCCGCTCAGGCGCGGCTCTATGCCGAGGAAGGACGCGGGATCGTCAACAGTGTGCATACCAAAAAGCTCGCTGTAGACCTTTTCCGATACAAAAACGGGGCTATCAGTTGGGACGTGGAAGACTACCGCGCCATCGGTGAGAAGTGGAAAAGTATGCACCCGCTGGCCCGCTGGGGTGGCGACTTCAAGAACCGGGATGCTGTGCACTTTTCTTTTCTGCATAACGGCGTTTGTTAAGCCCGCAGGTGCAGTTCCGTTCGCTGTATTCGATAAATTCCCGCTTGCCC